>Ga0070738_10003983_pt1 | contig 18449 bp, 14 predicted proteins | sample Coa_R2_2_FD_66446 | JGI IMG/M metagenome (GOLD analysis project Ga0070738, IMG submission 66446) | Surface soil microbial communities from Centralia Pennsylvania, which are recovering from an underground coalmine fire - Coalmine... | ecosystem: Environmental > Terrestrial > Soil > Unclassified ...
AAGGGGGACAAGGAGGACAAGGGAAGGGGGACAAGGGGGACAAGGGAAGGGGGATAGGGAAGTGTTGCTAATCAAAATATGAATTTATAATTCACGGATATGTAGAGACGTAGCAATGCTACGTCTCTACAAGGATTTGTAGTGTAATACAAAAATGTTGACAAACGTAATTCATATTGAAAAGGAAGACAATTATGAAACTAACGAAGCAAACACTGACAGAACGTACAGAGCATATTTATGATGTGATTGTTGTAGGTGGTGGTGCGGGTGGTTTGTCGGCAGGAATTTATCTACAACGCTATCTTCTCTCCAGCCTGATTATTGACAAAGGCAAAGCACGCTCCTTCTGGATGCAAGAACTCCACAACTATCTGGGATTACCACCTGATACTCCTGGTCGATCTCTGTTGAGGCAAGGCAAGGAACATTTCCTCTCGCTTGGTGGTGATTTACTTGATGGGTATGTGGAAGAAATCCTGGATGAGGGAGAGACCTTTGCTGTACGAGTCAAAGTTGGAAGACATGACAGCAGTTATCATCCGTTTCGCACTAAATATCTAATTGCTGCCAGTGGCATCATTGATTACCTACCCAATCTGGATCATATGCGTAATGTGTATGACTATGCAGGCTATAACTTGCATGTGTGTCTTATCTGTGATGGCTACGAAATGGTAGATAAAAAAGTAGGGGTGTTTGTCAATAGTCTGAGCAGTGCCGAAGTCGTGTTTTCTCTGGGTTGGTTTACACCCCATATCACTCTGTTCACCCAAGGACTGTTTGAGGTTACAGACGAGTTGCGCCAAAAATTGCAGGAACACGGGTATGAGTTAGTGGAAACCCCTATTAAGCAGTTTTTGGGTGAAGACCATCAGATGAGTGGGGTGGAGCTAGAAAACGGTCAGGTGATTCAGCTAGAAGCCGGATTGATTTCAATGGGATCGAAGTATCATGATGATTATTTGGAGAAATTTAATCTAGAAAAGCAGGGTGAAAACCTAGTTACAGACAGAATGGCACGCACATCTCATCCTAGGATTTTTGCGATCGGCGACCTTAAGGTCGGGTTGAATCAAGTTGTTATTGCCGCTGCAGATGGAGCACTTGCTGCTACCCAAATCTGGCGAGATCTTCGTCGAACCATCGGTGCTAAACACCAGGCAAAAACCCTTCAGCCAACTTCCACGACATAGTAACCACTTAGCACCTAACCCGAAGTGGAAAAGCCGATTTTGAATCAGGAATTAGAAAATTTTGCCTTTTGTATGCATTCTGCCTTAAGAAGAGTAAAGTTTTCCCTCTCGAAAACAGCACAAGATTTCATCAGTTTTGATAAGACTGGTATACTTCCCTGCGCTAGCTTTGCTAGGGCTGTATTTGCTGCAGGTTGATATTGTTTAATCCAATTATTATGAGCTATGTATTCAGGTTTAAAAGTAGTGCTCTCTAAAAGCCAAAACTTTACACCATATTTATCTATAAAGCTGATTACCTGGTTGATATCTTGACTGTATTGGGCATTAATTAGATCAATGGCTCTTTTGCGAAACTGGGCATAGTATTTTGTATGAAAGGGCAAACCAAATTCACTGCCTACTAAAATTGGTCGTTTGGCAAAGACTGGTATATTGTTTGCTTCGCCTGCTAAAGATGCAACAAGGCTATCTTGTGGTTGTTGTTGCAAGAATTTATACATTGTTGGTACTCCACCCGTTACGTATGGAGTTTTAGGAAAAGCTTTCAAAGAACTTGGGTACAAAATAAGTAATGCTCCTACCATAGCAGCAGATCCCAGGATTAAAAATTGCCGTCCTCTGCGAAACTTTGTTGACTGGTCTGCCCATCGGAAAGCCGCATCTAGGATGATAGTCAGTGCTATTCCAGCTGCTAGAGCAAATACTATTTTGAATGTATGATGGGTGTATCGACTCGGCCAATGTAATCGAAAAGCTACAGCATGCGCCATGAAGAACATAGCTACAGATGCTGGTACAACTTGTGAGATTACGTTAATTCCACTCGTTACATGCTTGGTCAGGGGAAATGTTAATGGAAACAAGAGTATAATTGGTAACAATAATCCCAAGAAGAGTTGGGGAGGACTCATCATAGCAAGAATGCCACTATCTCTACCATCAAGCCAAAAGCTGACAGGGTTTAGGTTAAAATAGCTTACCCTTCCTCCTGAGGCGTACTCTGGTATTGTTCTTGCTATTGCTGCGGTGATGGTTGGTCCGAACTGAGAGGATTGTATGGCATAAGGTAGGATGACCAAAAAAGCAACACTCAATCCTAAAGCACAGACAAGATAATCTCTCTTATTTTGTGAGAAGCCAAGTTTCCCACTCTGCCAGTTACACAATCGCACAAGCAAGACTCCAGACTCGATGAATGCAATGAGGGGATAAACAGATGCTTGAAGTGCGATCGCAAGCGTAACCCCCAACAATGAACGTCGCAGCAAATAGTAGATAAACGCTAAAAATAGTGGATAAATAAAATCTCTTGGAGAAGCAGAAAAAAGGTCATCGTGAAGGCAGATACTCTGATTAAGTAGTAGCGTGGCAACAAATCCTGCCAGTGGTACTGGCAATATTTGCATACAAACTGCAAAGGCATAGCCTGTCGTTAGGACTCCCACCACCATTGGTAAAAGTTTACCTAACAGAACTGGATCTATGCCCAAAATCATCATGACATGATAGAGCGCCCCAAAGCCAATAGGTGTAACGGACTGAAAATAATCAGCAATCAAATCATGAGGAAATAACCCTGGGTTCGTGTAGCGATACATCCAAGAGACATATTCCCGTGCGTTATCTCCGACAACATATTCACCACTGAAAGCTTGCCGTAGTCCTATGGAAATGTATGCCACATTGAAAACTAAGCTTAAACTGAACCAAAATGCTACAGAAAATACCGTCGAACTGTTTCTATGATTTTCTGTAATTGGTGCTGTTAGAAATTTTCGTAATTGTGTAATTAACATAACCTTTATCGAATCTCATGGAGGACTATTCAGCGTACTTTTAGAGCTTCTATCTTGGGCAAAATACTAAAAAAACATGTTTGGTAACTATTTTTACTAACATTGGCAACACTATTAGATTTTACAGCCTCCTTGATCGGTATCCCTTGATCCCCACCTGTCTTGCTTGTCTCACAAGTAGCTATGAAGTCGTTTGAACTGAAAGCAGATGATAGGGGTTGTGCAATAAGGCATTATGATATTAATCTCTTAAAAGAGAATAAAATCAAGATCATCTACATAAACTATTCCTGTCCATGAACAGATCGACAAATACAGTAACACAAACAAAAGAAGCTAACACCACTGCTATGGTGTCATCTCGTAGTTGCGCCAAGCACACTAAAGCTTCATGACAAGCTTAGTGTAAAAATGTGTTATGTAATTCATGATTATCAGGGTTGTTACCAGTCACAGACGACTTGTTGTTAACTAGAACATTAGAGACTGTGTATGCCTTGTGCAATTAACCAAAGCATTTACAACGAAGTAGAAAAGTTCTCAAAGCTATTTTCTACTGCAACTCCATTTCCTCACATCGTCATAGATAACTTTTTAAATGAATCAGTGGCGAATGCCTTAGTTGAAGACTGTCCTAGGACTTCATCAATGCATCGTTGTCGTCACTATTTATTTGCCAATAAACATGAACTGTCTTCTTGGGATAGTCTTTCTGACGCTTTCTATTCACTTCACCAAGACTTGCTTTCTCATGAATTCCAATTATTTATGAGAGCGATATCTGGAGAAGATGTATTTATGGACTCCAAATTTCCTGGCGATTTACACCAAGGAAGTGATGGAGGATTCCTCAACATGCACACAGATTTCAACTTACATCCTGTAGAGAATACCTGGCTGCATCGATTAAATGTCATGATCTATCTAAATAAAAATTGGCAACAACACTATGGTGGTTATCTCCAGTTGAGATTGGGTTTGAAGGGAGCGATCCAAGAAATTGCTCCTGTGTTTAATCGTTGCATTATTATGCTGTCAGATAATACAACTTATCATGGCTATACCAAACTAAATCTCCCCCAAGGCGTGACTCGTAAATCTATCGTTGTCAACTTTTATAAAGAAGAGTCTTCTCAAAAAGTACCCTTTAGAAGAGTGACAACATGGGCTCCAGATGAGCAAGGATTTCTTTTTCAGGGAAATCTCATTAAGCTATATAACTCATTAACTTCACTCAAAACCCGCTTGTTAGGCTCATCTACAAGGTATAGATAGGTCAACTGACGCTCCTACAAGCAGTGAATTTAGGTTTCTAGCTTCAAGATTTGCAGCCTTGTCATCCTACTTGGAAAATGCCACATCTGCCTGTTTCATTAATGCTTCTAAAGTAGAAGTATTCTCCAACACAATATCTGCACGAGATGCTTTTTCGTCAATGTTGAGTTGGCTCTTAATTCTAGCTTGTGCTTGTTCTCGACTTAATTGATTCCGTTGTATTAACCTTTGTAATTGCTGTGGTTCAGAACAACGCACAACCCAGATCTCTGTAACTAAATCCGTCATATCCGCTTCAAATAACAAAGGTATAACCAACACCAATGTTGGTGCAACTGATACGGCAATTGCTTTGAGAAAGCGATCGCGGACATATGGATGAATCAAATCCTCTACCCAATGACGCTCCTCTGGATGATTAAAGATAATTTCACCCAACATTTGACGATTTAGTTTACCTTTTTCAAGTAGAATTTCTTCTCCATAACGTTGGGCGATCGCATCCAGAATGGGTGAACCAGTAGATACAGCATCTCTAGCATAAATATCTGCATCTAAAATGGGCACATCATAAGCACTAGCCAAATAATTTGCAACAGTCGTTTTCCCTGTCGCAATTCCCCCGGTTAAACCAATGATACGTTTTGTCATTTAAGAATTCGTAGCCCATTTTATCAGTGCTTTGGTTAATCCATCCAATGTATATTCGTCGGCTTCCACATCTACACGCCCAATTAACGAACGACAAGTTTTAGAGGTTTGGGGACCAATAGAGGCAATACAAACGCCTTCCAAGGAATTTGCTACGGTAGATGGTTCATTGCCAAGAGAGTCGTCTGCCAATATTTTTTGTGCCATTTGATAGAAAAATTGCACAGTTTTAGAACTGGCAAAGGTAATGACGTCTACGCTTCCACTTTGAATTGCCAATGCTGCTGAAGATGGGATGGTGCTGGGACAACAGGATTGATAAGCAGCAACTTCTATAACCTCTGCACCGCGAACTGTTAATTCTTTCACTAAAACTTCTCGTCCACCACTTTCAACTCTGGGAAATAAAATCTTTTTACCTATAAGTTCTTCGGGGAAGTTCGCTACTAAGGAGTCAGCAACAAAGTTTGGGGGAATAAAATCTGGTAGCAAACAGCGTTGTTTGAGGCACTGGGCTGTTTTCTCTCCAACGACGGCAATTTTAATTCCTGCCAAAGTTCGAGCATCTTTACCTTGTGTCAGTAGGCGTTGAAAGAAGTAATCTACACCGTTTGTGGACGTGAGGATTAACCAGTGGAAATCAGATAAGTGAGCGATCGCATCATCTAAAGCTGCCCAACTTGAAGGTGGAGCAATTTCCAAAGTTGGCATTTCAATGACGTTTGCGCCTGATGAAGCTAAGACTTCTGTAAATTCACTCGATTGCCCAACTGAACGTGTGACCAAGATTGTTTTACCCACCAAGGGAAGAGGTGAGGGAGAAAGAGGGAGTTGAGGGGAGGGGGAGGAGTTAGTTGGCATAGAGGGTAATCAACCATTTCCTTTAAGTTGCTTTAATAGCTGTTGAATTTTTTCAACTTTCTGGGATTGGCGCTGTGCTTGAAATATATCTCTAGCTTGTTCTAGGGTGGTGATCGCTTCCTCTTTCTGTTCTTGCCGCATGAAAGCATTCGCTAGGCGTAGATAAGCATCGACTTTTTTAGGAGCACGGTGAATGACGTCTTGGTACTGTTGCGTTGCTTCCTCTAGTTTGCCTTGCTTTATCAAAACATCTCCTAACAGTAGGTGAACCACGTCATTAGTAGAGTTCAGTGCAATCACCTCACGGAACACTGCTTCTGCACCTTGATAATCTTCTTGCTGAGAAAGAGTTACTCCTTTTTGGAAGAGGTTTGAAGTTATCAAGGTTTTCCAAGAAAAATAAGCAAGGAGCGCAATGCTCAAAATGACGATAATAATGGCAATAAGATCACTGAAATGAAAGGTTTCTAGCATTGTCTTAACCTAAAAGACAGGCAATAGGAAAAATCAGATATTCAATAAAAAAGAGTTTCCAAATAAATTGATAAAATTGGGCGATCGCACTTTTGTCTTGTAAATCAACTTGCCGACTTAGCCACCACATTAATAATAAAATCCCCAGATGAGTTGTCAGTAAAAATAATGTGTTAACTGAGATGAGGTGTAGTCCAGCAACTAGAATCATGCTTGTGTAACAAACAGTTAACACCCAAAGAGCAAGATTAAAAACTGTTTGCTTACCAAGTTGAATAGTGAAAGTGGTGATGTTGTACTGAAGATCGCCTTCCATATCAGGAATATCTTTAAATATAGCGATCGCAAACGTAAATACCAAAATAAACAGAGTCAGTATCCACACTTGCAAGGGAATCGATAAATTTTGTTGGAAAACCCAACTAAAATGTAAAAATAAACCTAAATTAACGATAGCTCCTCGCACAGAAAAAATACAGAGTGCTGCCCAAAAAGGAAACCGTTTTAAACGAATTGGCGGTAAAGAATAAGCAGTGCCAATAGCCAAACTTACAGCTACCATACCGAACAAAAATGGTCCAAGAAGCAACGCTAATACTAACGCCAATATACCAGCGATAATTACAATTCCCTTGGCTTGAGAACGAGAAAATTCTCCTGAGGCAACAGGCAAATGAGGCTTATTAATCTTGTCAATTGCAACATCTTCAAGTTGATTTAACCCCACAATATAGATATTGCCACACAAACAAGCAATCCAACTACCTAACAATTGCTCTAAATTAGGAAATAGAGAGTGGGGGGTGGGGAGTAGGGAAATGGCAACTAAATATAACCCCAAAACACTCAAACTTGTACCAATAATCGTGTGAGGGCGGGAAAACTTCCAAAAAGCATAAAGCCAACTACCCTGAAACCCTAACTCCTGCGAAATCTGGCTCATCCTCCATCCTCTCCTCTCTTTACTGCCTCTTTTAATTCGTTACTTGTTGCCACACAACAACCCAAATTGAATCAATCCACGCTCATAACCTCGACTCATCAATCCCAAGGACAGCGCTGCTTGAATAGTACTCCAACCTGAAAACAACAAACCCCAAATTGCACTAGGAGTCAACGCCGAATCAATGACAACATTCCAAAATGGGGCAACAGCTTTTGACCAATCAGCAGTCTGAATATTTTGCAATCCCACCTGACGAGCGATCGCTTCGTATTCGGGTAAAGAAATGACATAAGGCAAACAATAGACCCGATAAATCTCCTGCAAGTGCTTTTGCTCATCTACAGTTAAGGGTGTGTCAATCGGTCGATGACACCAGGTCACCATAATCAAAGTGCCTCCAGGTTTCAGCACTCTGTAGCACTCCTGCATAAACTTGGTTTTATCAGGCATATGCTCTCCACTTTCTAGCGACCAAACCAAGTCAAAAGAGTTATCTGCAAACGGCATTGCTTGAGCATCCGCCACCAAAAAGGAAGTTTCTTGGTTCAGTCCAGCCGCAGATGCTCTTTCAGTGGCTCTGTTTGCCTGCACTGGGCTGAGAGTAATACCAGTGACATTAATATCAATTTCATTTGATGAACGATTTTGTAGCTTAGCAGCTGAATCTGTAGTTTCTCTAAGGGATTGAAAAAAGTAGAGAGAACTGCCACCAATGCCACAACCAACATCAAGAATACGGTAAGGGCAAGTTTCTCCCACCTTTCTTTTGACCCCTGCCCACTTGAGGATCTCTTCAATTAAGTCGATTTGTGCCTGACGGCGGTCTTTTTTTTGTGTACCATCTGCACCATAGTAACCATGATGCATATGTTCACCCCATATCTGTTCCCACAGACCAGAGGAGGCATCGTAAAACTGCTGGATTTGTTGATAAAGAGTTGTGCTCATGAAAAAAGCAGTATTAAAGCAAAGCTAAATACAAATAAATCCACTACTGTAGGCTAGCATGTGTGTTTTTAATTAAATTAGGTTATTTTTGCCTCTTAAAATGGGAAACCCTATTTTTACTGACTAAAGTAGTTATAATTTTTACCTAACAAGAACTATTTTTCCAACGATTTGCTGAGAGTGTTGGGTAGTCAATGGATTATCCCTAGTAGATATAGGCACATATATCTTTTTTCGCAATCATGTTCTGATTCTCGTTCTCCTTGTCCTCCCCTACTTGTCTTCAGAGCCGCATTGGATCAGAACCGCCAGTACGTTACAAACAACGTCTCTACGTTGTTTGTAAATTTCATAATTTAGCTTGGATGGTATTTAATAAATCCTTAATAGTGTAAGGCTTCAATAGAAATGCTTGCACTTGAATACCACTTGCTTCTAACAATTTTCGGTTGGATGCCAGGCCACTGATGACAATAATTTTGATAGAGGAATCTATTTGTTGCAGGATACGAATAGCGTTTAAGCCATCTATTGTTGGCATTTGAATGTCGATCAATACTACACTGATTTCATCTTTGTGCAAGGTGTAGAGAGAGAAGGCATCCACTGCATCACTAGCAGTGAGAACTCTGTAGTTGTATTGTTCAAGGGAATTTTTCGTCATCTCGCGGATGAATGCTTCATCATCTACAACCAGAATCAATTCATTATTGCCTCTATCTATTTGGTAATTCTCAGCTTCCTCTTGTGTTGCTACTTCGTCTTCAATAGCTGGCAAGTAAACCCTAAATTCGCTACCTTCACCAACTTCGCTGTGCACTCTCACAAAACCACCATGGTTTTTGATGATACCAAGAACAGTGGCAAGTCCTAGTCCTGTGCCTTTTCCCTGTTCTTTAGTTGTAAAAAATGGTTCAAAAATTCTTTCCACCACCTCTTTCGATATACCGTATCCTGTATCTGATACAGTGATGACAACGTAGGGCCCCTCTTTCGCTTCTAGGTTCATCCTGGCATAGTTGTGATCTACCAAGAAGTTTTCAGCACGAATACTGAGAATGCCTCCCTGGGGCATGGCATCACGCGCATTCACACACAGATTCATCAATACTTGATGTATTTGCGTCTGGTCTACTGAAACAGTCCAAAGATCTTCCCCTAAACTAGTAAAGATTTCAATTGATTTAGGAAATGTACTGTTCACAATCCCCTCAACTTCTAGGATGAGGTTTTTAAGCTGTAGAGGAATAAGTTTTCCTTCTGCTCCCTGTGCAAACGATGTAATTTGCTTGACCAGTTGTGCACCCCGTTTAGAGCTATCTTCCAGGATTTTGAGTAGTTCCTGATTTTTCTCATCAAGATTAGGAAGCTTAAGGGGTAACAATTGAGCAACTGCCAAAATCGGAGAGAGCATATTATTCAAATCATGGGCAATACCACTTGCCAAGGTGCCAAGGCTTTCCAGGCGTTGTATCCGATAAAACTGAGCTTCGAGTTGTTTTTTCTCAGTGATGTCGGTGTTGACAGTGAGGATAGATTTTGGCTGTCCTGTATTGTCTCGCAGCAATGTCCAACGGCTAAAGACGACGACTTTTTTGCCATCTTTTGTAGTGTGTAGCAGTTCACCCTCCCATTTACCCTGCTGTACTGCAACGTTGAGGGCTTCATCGACTTGCGCTACAAACTCTTCCGAAAAAAGCTCAGTTGCTTTTTTGCCAAGCACTTCTGTTGTTTTCCAACCGTAGAGGCTTTCAGCAGCTTGATTCCAAAATAAAATTTCGTGTTCTAAATTACGAACAAAAATGGCATCTGATGCGACATTCAGCAGGGCAGCTTGTTCTTTTATTTTCTCTTGTGCTTGTTTGCGCTCTGTGATATCGGTACTAACTCCGACTATGCCACAGGGATTCCCATTTTGATCCCGCACGAGTGTATTCACTGCATAGGCTGGGAAGACACTGCCATCTCGCCTTTGTAGTTCCAACTCGCCTGCCCACACTCCTGTTGCCTGGATACTTGGCATAATTTGTTTGGTGGTTTCCTGTTGATCTGTAGGAATGATGACATCCAGAATGAATTTCCCGATATCCTCTGGGGTAAAGTGATACAGTTGTTGAGCAAACTGATTCCAGTAAGTAATTTTGCCCTCCAGATCCGTTGCAATAACTGCATTCCGCACTTGATCGAGCAGAGATGCCTGAAATGCAACTTGTGCTTCTGATTGCTTGTGTTTTGCAATCTCCTGTTGCAAACGCATATTTGCCTGAGATAGCTCAGATGTTCGTTCCTCTACACGTCTTTCTAGTTGATTGTAAGCAGCCTCTAACTGCTTATAACCCAAAATCTCACAGAGTTTTTGATTAACTCGCAAACATCGTCCATTTAATCCTACGTGGGCGATACCAACAGATGTTTGATTAAAGGTTGCTTGAAAACGTTCTTCACTTTCTTGTAGCTTTTGTGTGAGATCAGTTTTTTCTAATACTTTTTGAATAGCTTGAATGAAGCACACTGGCGTTATAGTTTTTTTTACTAAACAGTAGGCGGCACCACTGTTCATTGCCTGTAGTGCTATCTGTTCATTTCCCAGACTTGTTAAGATTATGATTGGAAGGTTTGTTTTACTTAACTGAGTCTTCAAGCTAGTTAAAAACTCCACTACATCTATATCTGGTAGCAAATCATCCATGACAATCACGTCAGGAAATTTCTGATAGCAAAGTTGTAGTCCCTTTTTCCCTGTGTCTGCCTCTAAAATACTATATGTATATTGTTGATCTTGCAGTAGGTAGCGACTATAAGTTGTTCGGTCTTTCAAGCAGTCACCAACAAGCAATATTTCCACTGTGTTTTCTATCACTTAGTCTATCTCCTGACTTTGCCTAGGAAACAAAACAAGGGAAGTAAACTGACAATCGAGGATGATTTTATTCATAGGAAGTGAAGTAAAAGCTGAGACTTAATAATCAGCCTTCCCTAACCTAAAAAAATTAGACAATAGATTTTTTGGCATACATGTGTTAAAAGTTACTCATGCATACTGTTTTTTGAAAGATAGGCTAGCTTATCTTTGTTACATTTGTTTATAATTTTAGTCAATTTTATGTGGTTTTTATTTGCTAATAATTCTACTTGAGATAGGTTCTTATCAGGGTCTTGTTCACACTATTTAAATACTTTCTTATAAAGAATGGTTCTTACCATCAGCACTGATAAATTTTTATTATAAATTTTAACTAGTATTATCCCCGCCATAATGCGAAGCGTTATAGCGGGGGATTCTCGCGAGCTTACACTTTTGAACTTACTTGTACCAACCTACTTAAATGTAGTAGCGAAGCTGTGACGAGAGCCAATTCATAAATTCCAGAGAATATTTTCTGTATAAGACTTCAAGCAAAACGCCACTCTGCTTCGTTGTAGAGTTTTGTAACAAAAATAAGCACCAATTGTAGCTGTTGCATACAGACTCTTTACACTTCTACTGCCTTGAGATTGTGACCAAATTATCTGGAAGAACAACCAACACTTAGCCCTTTGCTTGGAAGCGTCGATGTCTGTAACTTAGTATCCAAATAACAATCATAATCAGCACAAGAGAGCTTAACATTGATGACTCGGGTATTTGCTGTGTTCCCGTGACCGTAGTACCGCCGCCGCCAGGACCAATACCCACAGTCGGACCCGTACCTGAAGGACCACCACCACCACCGAGAGAAATCGAACCCCCGCCACCAAGTCCACCTCCTGAACCGAAACCGGATGAACCGCCAGAACCACTGGAAGAATGACCTCCACCGCCACCGGCTAGTAACAGGATGAGTCCGAGAAGACCTGCTCCTCCTAGTCCCAATAACCAACCTGGAACTCCATGACCAGCACCTGCTTCGGGTGGAGCAAAGTATTCACCAACGTTGCGGGGAACATCAAGATTAGTGACATCTCCGTCCAAAAATATTGGTTTATCGGCGACAAATTCATCTCCTGGAAGACCTTGCCCATAAACTTCACCAAACTCTTTAGGAATGCCGATATTGGGACGTTTAAACTCTCCGCCGCCAGGGGAGTAAGGAGAGGAAAGTATGTGTAGGATACTATCTTGGATTTGTGCGCTATTTCCAGTATCTAAGGCATTTAATCCTTTGGAGAGGTTTGCTATGTAGAACTTGGTTATCTCTGGAGAAAAACCCAGTGCTTGAATCTGTTGCTCAATGTTGGGAATTTTGGAGACTTCTTCCAACATTAGACGACCGTAGGAGTATTTCAAATCGAGTAATCCACTGCGGAGATTGAGTGCGTTATCTGCTCCTGTTCCTGATAAAGGCGACCAATAGAAGTTTTTGGTCACTGTCCCCAACCCTTCTACAGGAGTCCGGGTTAGTGGACCATCAAGACCAAGAACATATCGGTAGCCGTCCATGATGGAGGGAGAGTCATTTTGCCAAAAGGACGCAAACGGGATTTTAGTAATGTTGGGATTGTTACCATAAAACTGAGCAAAGTTATTTAAGTTCTCTTGACCCCCAGCTGCTCGAATCAATAGGTTTTCGGAACTGAGTCTATGGTTTGATTCCAGTAGTTGGTTGAGTATTGAGCCAGTTTTATTACAACTAAGACCAAATCCTACAAAACATCCGGAAATGCCTCGCATCTGACTCAGGTCTTGCCCTGAGATTTGGTACTGGAGATACTCTGACTCAAGCCCTGGTTGAACACCATAGCGTCCAACATTCAGTTGGGCAAAAGCAGATTGACTTATTGTCAGTACAGTCGCCACAGATGATAACGCCAAAAATAGCATCTCTGGTGTGAGCCTCCAAAACTGACTCTTTCTATTCGAGTTAGCTTGGAGATGCTGTGTCGGCTTACTATTGACGAGCGTGATCCTTTTGACAATTGACTTCAACAAGATTGACCTCCAGAAAACAAAAAAGAGAATATCCTAAAAAACTCGCGAGGGAGCTAAGTTCTGAGGTAGGTCGATATTTATCGTAATCGCCGTACCTTGAAGTTTTCCTCCAGAAAGAGAGTGGTATATCACATAACCACGGTTTGGTTGATCAAACAGATATGCATGATTTGAGGGTTGTATTTTCCCTTGCTTCACTAGTGACGTGAATTGTTCTAGATATCTTCTTATACTTTGACGGTTCTCCTGAGTTGTATTTGTATACTTATCGACTAATGTCATGAACAAGTCTACGCTGCGATTTTCTTGCCCCGGAATCAGATTCCCACGGTCAAGGAAAGAACTCGCTACTAACTTTCCATTAACCTGTTGAACCTTGAAGAGTGTATAGTAACGGCCACTCTGACGAGAATCATTTTCGTAACAAACCCAAGACCCGTCCTGATTTTGCCTAAAGCCTTGCTGCTTGAGGTAAGCAAACGAAGAATTACTTTGCTGACCTACTGGAGGTAATGAATCCTCTGCTGCGTCAGAAGAGCATAGTTTCTGTGTTGTCTTCAGTGGAGGAGCCGATGGTTGAGTGGTTGTTGGTTGAGGAACTGGGGGTTGAGTTGGTGTTTGAGGAGCCGATGGTTGAGTGGTTGTTGGTTGAGGGACTGGCGGTTTGGTTGGGGTGTTTGTTGGTTGAGGAGTCGGTATAACAGCTTGTGCCACTGCCAAGTGGGACATAGTAGTAAATATGAGAGCGATTGGCCAAGGGCCAGTGCTAAAGGCAATCGCGCCAAGTAATCGAATCATTGTGTTGTTCATAAGTGCACCTCTTTGAAATTTACTCCTTAATCCATAGGCAGCTTTACAAATTCCGTAAAATTTCTGAGTTTTTTAGGTAAAATTTCTAGTCAGGTATGACAAACAATTAGCCTGATCAAAATAATACTTTGTAAAAACTCATACATACTGTCTGTAGAAATACGACGGTTTATTTCAGTTTGCTGTTCCTTGAAGTAAAATACTTACGCACTACTAGTCTCCAAAAACTACGCCATACTCTATCAGTACCAGTAATTAACGCTTTAATCAAATTTTTAGAGGAAAGTTCATCAAATTTTCTAGAAAAGTCGTCTGAACTCAAGAATGCTATCATCACCTCTTTTCCGAGGTTTGAGGTTATGTGTAACCCTAGCTACTCAAAATCAGCATCTGTATGTTTGTATAAAGTTTTAAACAAGGACATGGCAAGGTACAAGATTCATACACAGGTGTTTAGCTAAACAATTCTACTTAAGTTGTATAAAATTATACTTTTAAAATGAATCATGGCTGTCATCCTCACAAAAAGTAAGTACTGGCATTTTCTAGTAAACAACTAAAATCATAGACAGCTTAGCTGAATTGGTTTTTAAAAGGTAAGTGCTCAAGAGAGCACAACAGGATTACTGACTTTTCTATAAAAGTTTTAAATTGACGCTAAGCTGATAATGATACCATTATCGTGTTTATGAAAAATAAAACCCTCCTTCAATTGAGCTTTTACTTCTTGAACCTCCTGCTTTAGTTTAAGTGATTATAGCTAAACTAATAGTTATATTTCATACCTTGTGCAGTAAGTGCAGAAAATATAAAATAGTGACCTTAAAGCACCGCTCATTCTTTCACTAGAAAAATTACTTAGCTTCTAGTATGCCAGATTGACAACTTGAATTGTCAAATTTTATTACTCTTTCGATTTTAATTTTCACGTTTCTCAAATCAGAGATCTTCTTTCTATAGGTATAAAGTTAAACATATTATTTCTTCGGAGAATTTTTCTTAATCACTGTTTGGCTGCAAAATTAGGAAGAAGAGAAAGTCCACATACTTGATTAACCCAGCGTTAGAGTAGGCAAGCTGTGATAGTTAATTATTAAGTCAAAGTCAATATCCTAAGTCTAATTGCTTATGAGATTAGTTATATTTTTAGCTGAATTTGTAATCTTGCTTATTAGACTCCAGTACTGAAGTCATGACAAGATCTCTGGTTACACAGGTCAGGCGAAAATAAATTTGTTACCTGTTGACTCAAATTGTTTTATACTCAGCGTTTAATAGTTATTAAGTTATATTTGTCACTAGTAAAATTATTTAAGCAAAAGCGGAAATTAATTTACAATTTATTTAAAGTCTTGTTACTCTTAATACAAACTTTAGACTTTTAACGTGGAATTCTACGAGGATCATGTGCTAACTCTAATGTCAGATTGGATGCAGTTAACTAACTGATTCCACGGCACTATGCAGATGCAACTTACGAGATGCATTGCGTATACCAGAGGTTACAACGCCACAATGGCTCATCTATAAAAACCAGGGAAAAAATAGAGTATGCACTTAGAAAACTTGACCGATGTCAAAGTAAAGTTGACACCCAAGGGAAAAGGTATCTTTGCGGGTCGGAATTTTTGTAAGGGTGAGACAGTGGTGGTTGGACGCCGAGTCATGATTCTACCAGAGAGGACTAATCACTCTTTCCAGTTCGACTTTGATCTACATATCGAACTTGATGAACCAGCGCGATTGATCAATCACTCGTGTGATCCAAACACAGGGGTTCGCAATAATAAGTTCGGGGCATATGATTTTGTTGCTTTGGTTGATATTTTAGAAGGGCATGAGATTACATGGGATTATGAAACAACAGAGTATGTATCGATAGCAATTCCAAAATGTGGTTGTGAGTCTCCCAACTGTCGCTTAAAAACCCGTGGTTTCAAGTTTCTCCCTGTTGATATCAAGAAAAAATACGGCCCATTTATCGCTGATTACCTTAAGAACCCAGGCAGTTCAACCAATGAGGACTTTCACGAATTCGTTAATTTTTCAGGCGATCGCTACTCTCCAACAATTTTACAGTAGCATTTAAAACAACCTGTGCTGCTCCTGTAAAGAACTTGCGGTCAATTGTTCCAATTACATCACTAGGTTGATGGTAGTGAGGAGTGCGTAAATTTGCGGTGTCTGTCACTAGTACTGCACCCACTCCTTGATACCAGAACGGCGCATGATCACTACGTAACACATCAGGTGTAAGTAAACCTTTGAAAGGTATTGGTAGTGTTAAAACTGGTGGTAGTGGGGATTCCTCCTTGCTCTTTTTGTTTTTGGCAGTTGAGGAGATCATCTGGGAGGTTTGAAATGCGCTTAGTAGTGATGAGTGTTCTATGTCTCCAACAACTGCAACAAAGTCACCCTGATTACTGGGTGGAGTGATAGGTAATCCGGCTGGATATTTCTGACAACCAGCAGTATGGCAAGCAAAACCCACCATATCCATCACAATGACACCATTGAGATTCTGTAAATGTGCCTTGTTTGTCACAAAAGCCCTACTACCGATCAGTCCTGCTTCCTCCCTATCAAACAATACCAGCTGTAAAGTCCTCGGAGTAGGATGTGTACGAAGAAGTCGGGCAATTTCTAGAACAACTGCGATCCCACTGGCATTATCATCAGCACCCGGTGAAATATATACTGTGTCGTAATGGGCTGCAACAAGAATAGCTCCTGCTTCTTTATTCGTACCTTGTCGCTCAGCCAGAATGTTCACACCATCGGTGAATCTTTCTAGTTTGGGTTTCCAGCCTAATCTTTTGAGTTCAGTTGTGATATAAGCGCGGGTACGCGATCGCTCAGATGGAGTGTAGCGGATAAAATTCAACCTTTCAACATGGTTAAACAACTTGGTGGCAGAAACTTGTGGGGTATTGACGAGTTGCTGAGGCTCCATTTTTGGTTGGGGTTTTACCACTCTCATCGTTTCAATAACAAGAGGCTCCCTTTGCTGCTTAATAAACCCGCTACAACTTACTACAACAGCTGTGATCAACACTAACAGTATCAACCAAATCCATCTATTCATTAGCTTAATTCAGCCTTCTTTGAGCTACGATGGCGATCCCGCCAAGTTTGACATCGCGTCTTTTGACGAGAGGCAAAAACTTCACATATAGTTCCCCATGTAATATAGAAAGTTAGTATTCTAAATTTTTAATTAAATTTATAACTATATATAAATATAATGCTAGACTTTCTGCTTATCATGGCCTTGGGGTTTTTAGGAAGTTTTGGTCACTGCATGGGGATGTGTGGTCCTCTAACTGTGGCTTTTTCTTTGTCTAGCAAGCAGGAAACTCCTAATTGGCAACAGCAGTTACATTTTCACATCTTACTGAACTTGGGAAGGATCTTCAGCTATGCCCTAGTCGGTGCTGGTATTGGGGCGATAGGTTCCGTCCTGCTTGCTAGTGGACAAATGGCAGGAATTGGGAGCGAATTACGTCGCTGGATAGCCATTATCACTGGTGTCATGCTGATTTGGTTTGGGCTTGGACAAATAAAACCCGACTTTCTACCTCATATTCCCGTGTTACATCCTTTATTACAAGGTGGATTACATAATCGCCTCAGTGCTGGAATGGTTAAGCTCTCTCTCAACACCAGATGGTGGACGCCAGTACTTTTGGGGATGACTTGGGGCTTGATGCCTTGTGGTTTCCTGTATGCTGCCCAGCTTAAAGCTGCTGAAACTAGCAACTTATGGCAGGGTACATCCACAATGTTGGCTTTTGGCTTAGGAACCCTACCCACAATGTTAGGTGTAGGTGTTTCCACTTTCTTGGTTAGTAAAGACAGGCGCAATCAGTTATTTCGATTAGGCGGTTGGGTCACTCTCACCATCGGTGTGCTAACGCTGCTACGGACTGGCGACACAATGGTAGATTATACCGGACACGCTGCGTTGCTATGTTTGATTATGGCGCTGATTGCACGTCCTATGAGCCATATATGGGACAAGCCTTTGCAATACCGCCGGGCATTGGGAGTAAGCGCTTTTGTGCTGTCTGGACTGCACACTGTTCATATGATGGAACATTCTCTCCAGTGGAACTTAGCAGCTTTCTTTTTCTTACCGTTAAAGTATCAGTTGGGTGTAGCTACAGGTGCTGTAGCACTAGCATTGATCACACCTGCAGCCCTCACCAGTTTTGACTCTGTGCAACAGTCTCTAGGAAAACTTTGGCGAAGAATTCATCTATTAAGCGTACCAGCTTTGATTTTGGCAGCCATTCACACCATTCTCCTTGGATCTCATTACCTAGGCTCTTTTCAAACCACCTGGGAAAATCAATTGGCCGTATTGCTACTGGGAGTTGTGACTCTGGCAGTGTTGTTGGTACGTTTTTTGAGGAGGAAGTAGGGAATGGGGAGTTAGGAGTTAGAAGTTAATTATCTCCCTTGTCCACGCCAGTCGCCTCAAGTCGGGAAACCCGCCCACGGCGCTGGCTCCCCTTGTCCTCCTTGTCCCCCTTGTCCTCCTTGTCCCCCTTGTCCTCCTTGTCCCCCTTGTCCTCCTT
>Ga0070738_10003990_pt1 | contig 18417 bp, 12 predicted proteins | sample Coa_R2_2_FD_66446 | JGI IMG/M metagenome (GOLD analysis project Ga0070738, IMG submission 66446) | Surface soil microbial communities from Centralia Pennsylvania, which are recovering from an underground coalmine fire - Coalmine... | ecosystem: Environmental > Terrestrial > Soil > Unclassified ...
AAAGATATGTCTGAAATGGCCTGCTTTTTGCGTCCTTTTTTCAGTTCTTGATGAAAAGGAATGATCCCTAGTAAAGATAACTTTGTGGCTCGTTTGACTTCTTCAACATCATGAAAGATTTTTTCCACATTCTCGAGCAAAAAGGCAGCTAAAATGCCTAAAAGTAAGCCTGCTATTCCTCCTAACAGGACATCACGTTTGTGATCGGGTGATATCGGCTTGAATGCTCCTGCTGAATCGCGTGGTATTGTTGGAGACATAATTAGTTCCCAAGGCACTTGCTGCTGAGCGGCCTCTACCCGCAATGCTTCTTTCTTCGCTAAGATCTGAGTCAGTGTGTCAGTAGCAACACGCAAATCACGTTGCATATTAGTATACTGACGTGAAATGACTGGGAATTCTTTGATTTGCTGACCTAGTTGCTGCTGAGCTTGATTGTTGGCTTGGAGGCTAGTTTCAAGTAAATGAATTTGGTTAGCAGTGTCAGCCAGTTGTTGAATCAGATCACGTCGAACGCTATTTTGATAAACTCCGACTTGCGGAATAGCCTTGCCATTGGTCGCGTTATTTCCTAAAGCACTTTTTGCTTCTTTGTTTAACAAAGGTAGCAGCTTATTTCGTTGCTCTCGTAAGGATTGAATAACTGGGCTATTTTCTTGATACCGAGCTGATTCTACAGCGATTTTGGCTTCTATATCTCTGACACGGGTCAGTAACTGCTGATATTGAGGGGACTCACTCAAGGCTGATGCAGCGATCGCTTGATTTTGTTGCATTCCTAGCTGCTTTTGCAAAGAAGCATAAAGCGATTTAGATTCAGCCAGTTTTCTTTCTGTATCTGTTATCTGTCCTTTAATTTCATCACTTCTCTTAAGCAGTTGACCACCTTGTAGCTCAGGATCAAACACGCCATACCGTTGCTGAAAAGTTTGCAGTTGTTTTTGAAGTGTATTGACTCGTGCTCGTAATTTAGGAACCTGCTCATCTACAAACTTAATCCCTTGGCTGACATTTGTTTCCTGCTGTTCCAGGCTGTAGTGGCGATAAGCTTGCGATACTTGGTCTAGTACAAGTTGAATTTTTTGAGGATTAGATTCTCGATAGCGTACCTCTATAACTCGAGATTCTTCTTTGCCTTTGGTAATGCGGGTGATACTGAGTGTACCTTGTCGCCCTACAACAGGTTTTCCAGACACATCATTACCAACAAGACTATCGTATCTAATATCAGGATATTTAGCTTGAAGGTTACTGACGACTGGCGCTATGATCTTGGGGCTCCTTAAAACCTCCATCAAAGCTTGATAATCTAACTCAGTTTTATTCTGTTTTGTGATCTCATTAACATTCTGTTTTAGAGTCTCTGATAGCAAAAGCAATAATTCACTTTCAGAAGTTTTTAAAGGTTCAACTAACAACTGAAATTTACCTTCGTACACTGGAGTACGAGTTGAAGTCCAAGCTGCTGCTGCTGTAGTAACGATGATTGCCACGCTACCGACCACGGCGATTTTGCGTCGCAAAACAGCAAGCACCTGACCTAGACCTGGGTTATCTTCCTCACCCTCTGATATTCTTCTGTTCCAGTACTGCTTGGTTTGTCTTGGATGAGAAAGCTTTTGCTGCTGGAAGTTTTGTTCCTTAATTGGCATTTTGCTGTTGTCCCAACAGGTTCAAATTACAATAGCGGCCACTGGTATCAATAAGCCACGTTGCTGTCTTGTCTTCAGACTGTCCTTGGACAAGCAGCACATACATCCAATGAACAAGGACAGTTGTTCACTGAGCCTAAAACATATCTAGAGTAAGATTGTAGATTGCTCTGTAGTTGAGGCAAGTTTTGAGACTGAGTCCTATCACCACAGATTTCCCCCACTAACACTTAGAGCAGAGTTTGCAAAACCGTTAATTTATAGAATTTTACATAGTGTACACCATAATCTTGCTTTCTCAGTAATTGTGCAATGATTAACAAAAAAAACTTTATGACAACCTCATGATATTGAAGATTAAGTAAAAAGATGCCTAAATATTTAACTTTTGCGTAGAAACCCTGGTTACTCCATCTAAGCTGTCATAAGGTTCCCTCTTTGTACAATTCTAAATTTGCCTAAGCTAAGTGACTTCCCCAATAACTGACTCAGTAAGCGGCTCTCGCACACGTGGAGAGTCATTATTCATCATTAGCTCTTTGTCAAGGACCAAAGGTAATCAACATGGCTATGTTGAATTGCAAATTCCAAATAGTTACTTAGCAAAAGTATTGTAGGAATCACACATATCGCCACTATGGTTGGACTTAAAAGTTTTGCCGAAAGAGCATTTGTAGTTTTTACTCTTTTTCTCTCTACAGCAGCCTTAATACCTGTCCTTCTGGAAACAGAAGACTCTCCTGGGCAACCAGTAGATCCATTAACTCCAATCTTATTTGCAGGTATATATGCTATTACTCTACTGCTTGTTATTGGTAGACGCAAGGGTTTTGTGCGTATTGCTACCAAAGAAATTTTTATATGGCTGTTGGTAGGGCTAGCGGTAGCATCTGTATATTGGACATTCGGTCCGGAACTTACTCCACGTCGTTCTGTACTATTGCTAGGCTCTACTGTATTTGGGGCATATGTATCGATGCGTTACAGTCTCAGAGAGCAATTGCATTTATTAGCCTGGGTATTTAGCATCATCATTGTATTGAGCTTCGTGTTTGCAATTGCGCTGCCATCCCTAGGGTTAATGACATTTCAAGAGGGAGGTGTTCACGCAGGAGCTTGGCGAGGTATTATGACGCACAAGAATATTCTGGGTCGCCTTATGAGCTTAAGCAGTATTGTTTTTCTCTTGCTAGCTATCAGTGACTCCACTTCTGAGCGCAGATACAAATGGTTTGTTTGGGGAGGTTTTATACTATCAGTTGCTTTAATTATTCTTTCAACTTCAAAATCAGCCCTGATTGTTTGCATAACCATGACTTCTCTTGTACCACTTTACAAGGCTTTGCGAGGGAAATACACAACTATAGTGCCGATATTAATTAGTTTGGTACTTGTTGGAGGCAGTGCAGGAACTTTGCTTTTGGATAATTTAGAAGTTATTGCAGGTGCACTAGGGAAGGATCTGACGCTAACAGGACGGACAGATATATGGGCTGTGATGTTAGAGCTGATCTGGCAACGTCCTCTATTTGGCTATGGATATAACGGATTCTGGTTGGGCTGGGATAGTGAAGTGTCTGCTTACGTTTGGCGTACACTTGCCTGGGAGTGTCCTTATGCCCACAATGGCTTTATGGACCTACTGGCAGAATTGGGTCTATCAGGATTAGTACTATTTTTACTTAGTTTTATATTTACTTGTCGCAAAGCTATCAAGTTGTTACGTAGAACAACAACTATAGAAGAATTGTGGCCATTGCTTTATCTGACTTATTTCATCATGTACAACATCACTGAAAGTACACTGCTATCAAGTAACAGTATTTATTGGATTATTTATGCAACAGTAGTTTTTTCAACAGCAATAGAGTATGACCTACTTAAGGTAAACTATACACATCTTTTTTTCGAGGAAGAATGGTCTGGTATTCAAGCATCTAGTGAACAAGATTTTTAGCCGCAGTGAAATAGGGAAGTGAAGTCAAACAGATTTGACTTCATCTACCTCATCTTACGGAGAACAATGAATGAAGATTACTATGATATGTTTCGTGCTGCCCTACCCCCCAAATTTTGGAGGGCGGGTAGATATGTGGAGAAGGATAAAAGCCTTCTCTAGCATCGGTGTAGAGTTACAATTAGTATCTTGGTTTCAAGAGCATCCAGAGCCAGAAGACATGGCTGAAATGCAGAAGTATTGCCAGAAAATTTATCTCATACCTTTTAAGTATACAATATTTTTTCTCGCTCGCAGAATAATAGACTTGTTTACTTATCCATTAGAAGTGACCTCGAGAATTGTTAGGGGCCAAGAATTCAGTTGTTTATTGTCTGAAGTCCGTTCCTTTGGTCCTGATGTTATTTGGTTAGATGGCATTCACGGTGGATATATTGCTACTAAACTAAGCGAAAAATTACAAATTCCCTTGCTTACTCGTTCTCATAATATTGAACATTTATACTATCGTCGATTATTAGCATCTACAATAGACTTTAAAAGTAAGCTTCAAAGATATTTATCGGTTTCTCATCTAGAAACTCTTGAAAAAAACTTACTTAAAAATAGTGTTTTCTTTTATGATATATCCGCAGATGATTTAAAGTATTGGCAATCTCAAGGCTTTACAAATGGGCGTTACTTACCACCTTTTGTTGAATTTGAAGAAGACACCAAATTACTAAGTAAAGATGATGTCATTAATCATGATACAATGTATGACATTGCTTACTTAGGTAACCTCTATGTAGATAACAACGTAGCTAGTATCATCTGGTTTATTACGCAGGTTCTTCCTATTATACGCTCCAAATTACCCAAAATTAAAGTTCTCATAGCAGGCTTAAATCCGGTTACAAAAATTAGGCAATTATGCGAAGCTGAAGGAGTCTATTTGGTGATAAATCCAGTATCATCTGGAGAAATTTATAAATCAGGACGTGTTTTGATTAATCCAGTTTTAAGTGGTAGTGGAGTCAGCATAAAGTCAGTAGAAATGCTTGTCTACAATAAACCTATTGTTTCTACAACACAAGGGATTTCTGGATTACCAGAAGAAGCAAAACAATACTTTAAGATTGCTGAGGATGCTCAATCTTTTGCACATGAAATAATTGAATCTTTATCAAATCCTCACACAGTGAATATTGATAGAAGCTTGCTCGAGTCTCTATTCTCTTCTCAAGCAATTGAAGGAGTTGTGTCAGATATTAAATCCATAATTTATAGTGGCTCTCAACCATCTGAGGGCAAAGAAAACCCTAACATCTAAAATGGAAAACATTTTTCAATATTAAAGAAAAAATATGATTTACCTGCAATAAACTTATCCCATAATTAGGATTACAAAAGAATGAAGATTCTTATGAAAATTTTATTAGTAATGAGATGTAAATTATGAAATTTATTATCAAAACGTTATTAGCAATGATGTGTGCATTAGGTTTGTGGGAAGTCATTTTAGAAAATACAATAGAAAAGAGTCCTGGTTTTACATCACATCCCATCTTAGGAAGAATCAATAAGCCAGGAACTGCTGTAGAAGGAACCGAAGGATTTAGCAGGACTAAAATAAATAGTTTGGGAATGAGAGGTGATGAGATTTTACCAAAAATTAAAAATGAATATAGAATTTTAGCTTTAGGTGATTCAAATACAAAAGCTCTTCAAGTATCAGATAATAAAACTTACACTTATTTACTACAGGATAAATTAAGAAGTCAGTCTACGTTAAAGCTAGTAAATATCATCAATGGTGGCAGAGATGGTGCTTCACCTGCCTATTTTATTCAATTAACTGACTTTTACAAGTCTGTTATTCAACCAGACTTTGTGATCGTAGAAGTTGATGATGTGTCTTTTGTTGACTTTATGAAAGATCAGGGAAAGCAATTTCATGTCATTCAAGAGAATAACACTTTTAAACCAGTATACTTAAAAAACTTCTCTAGTGATAATGCCCTATCAAAAGTTGTTTTAAAAAAATTTCCGCAACTGAGCTTTTTACTCGAATATTCAGTTATCCGAGTAGGTGGCGATAATTTAAGAAAAGCCTTGAGCAAAGAGAATAAATCTCAAGATGCAGACGACCAAATATTAAAGTTAAAATCCAAAAACAATGAATCTCTCGTAGATTGGACAATACAGCAACTAAAAGATAAATATAAGGATAAATTAGTGATATTATATTTTCCTTTTATTGATTATCACAGCATTAAAGCAGAGCCATCTCCAGTAGAAACCGCTCTAAAAGTTAGTACCAAGAAATATGGAGTTAACTTAGTTAATATGAGACAGAATTTTATGAAATACTACAAATCAACTCATCAACCAGCTTTTGGCTTTAACAATACTGTACCAGGGACAGGACACATAAACGAAATAGGTCATGAACTCATTGCTGATAGGCTAGAAAATTTTTTTAACCCAGAGGTTAGCAAGGTAAAATGATCTTCTCAAGTGTAGAATATCTGATTTTTTTTGGTGTAGTTCTTTTGTTGATGATACTTATAAAATCAAATCCTATCAAAAGAGCTATTCTTCTTGGAGCAAGTTATTATTTTTATGCCTACTGGGATTATCGATTTGTTTTTTTGATGTTAGCACTGACTAGTGTTAACTACTATGCTGGGTTGACAATTGAAGATAGTCAAGATATTAAAGAAAAAAGTAGATGGTTAACATTCAGTCTAATATTAGACTTGGTTATTTTAGGGTTATTTAAATACTTAAACTTTTTTATCAGTTCAGCTAATGCTGTTCTCAACCCTCTAAATATAGAATTTCCTTTATTAAATATAATTCTGCCAATCGGTATATCTTTTATTACTTTTGAAGTTATGAGCTATACCATTGACATTTACCGAGGCATCAATAAATCAGCCAAGAGTTTCTGGGACTTTGCTCTACTGGTTGCTTTTTTCCCTCATTTAATAGCAGGACCGATACTAAAGCCAAAACAGTTTTTACCTGAGATTAGACATGAGATTATTATCAAGCGAGATAATGTCAGCTACGGGATACAACTATTTTTACTAGGTTTAGTTAGAAAATTGTTGATCGCTGATCATCTAGCACTTTTTGTAGACCCCGTCTTTAAACATCCACTCGACTACAGTGCGATTACACTATGGCTTGCCGTGATCGCTTATGCTATGCAAATTTACTGTGATTTCTGTGGTTATACTGATATGGCGATCGGCTCAGCAAAGTGTTTAGGTTTTGACATTCCAAAAAACTTTGATATCCCCTATATTTCCCAAAGTATCACAGAATTTTGGAGGAGATGGCATATTTCTCTTTCTACATGGTTGAGAGATTATCTCTATATTCCTCTAGGTGGTAACCGGAAAGGAAAACAAAGGCAATATATAAATCTTCTAATCACAATGCTTTTAGGCGGCTTATGGCATGGAGCCAGTTGGAATTTTGTTGTTTGGGGAGGTTTACATGGAACTGCATTAGTTATTCATAAATTCTTTATGGATAATGTGTCTAAGAAATACGTTATCAAATCGCTTATTTATAAGTTATTTACTTGGTTTATTACATTGACTTTTGTATGTATAACGTGGATTTTCTTTAGATCAACTAGTTTTTCTATGTCATTAACTATATTGAAGAAGATGTTTTGCTTAAGCGATCCTGTAGGAATCAATTGGTATGCAACATCGTTCTTCCTGTGTCTTCCTACATTGATATTAATAGATTTTTTAGGAAATCAACTCAATCAAGGGTTCAAATTAAAACTGACGACTTTTCACGGCATGTTTTTATTTTTTTTCGTGATCTTTGGTTTAATATTTTTAGGACCTCATAATTCGTCTCCATTCATCTACTTTCAATTCTGAAGACTAGAAAAAATAATTACAGAGCCAAGATTTTTGAAGTTAGTCAATAGAAACAGACAAATTGGTTCGCATTAGTGTGCCACGACATTAGTATTATCATCTTTCTCAGCAGCTTTTAATAGGTTAGATGATTCAGTAACTTTTGGCAGCAGTTTTGGTAAAATCTTAGATAGTATTCTTATATAAAAATCCCATTTTGTCAGTCTTGTTAACAACACTGGGTCTATTTTTCTAGACAACAGTCACCTATTTAACACTCAGTCCTGTAGCCCTCCGTATCATCCATGCAAAAGAAAAAGTTTGATTTTGCAATTATTACTCCTAGCTATGCACCTGACTTTACAAGATGTCAGCTACTATCGTGGAGTATACAAAAGTTTGTGTCACCCTCCATCACCCATTACATTATTGTAGACCGTCGAGATTTATCACTTTTTCGTCAGCTAGAAGGGGCAAATACAGAAATTCTTACTGTTGAATCACTACTACCCTGGTGGATTCAACGCATACCTTTTTTTAAAAATGGTTGGTTAAGTCTCAAAACTTTTCCTATTCGTAACTGGCTAATCCAACAAATTGTCAAAATTGAGATTGCTAACTGGATTCAACAAGATGTTTTAGTGTTCGTAGATTCTGACACATCATTTATCCGTCCTTTTAATCTTGAAAGCTTCATCAGCCATGAGCAAGTTCGACTTTTTCAAGAGCCACCTTATAATACGAAAGCACATGTAAAAGGACACCAAACTGCTGAGCAACTATTAGGGATATCTAATGAGACTTTTCCCAAGCTAGGTTATATCGGTAATGTGATCACTTGGAGACGGGATAATGTTCTTAAATTATATCAAAAATTAGAGAGTGTTTCTAGAAAAAGCTATATTGAAACCCTAGCTAATTCATGGTATCTTGCTGAATACATACTCTACGGAGTCTTTGTTAACTACTTTCTTAAAGAAAACTCAGGACATTATTTTGATTCTCAAAAAATTGTTCATGAGTATTGGTACCCCCAACCTTTATCAGATAAGCAGCTACAAAACTTCTTTGCACAAATTCAGCCTCAACAAGTGGCTGTGATGATATCAGCTAAAGCTGGCATACCTGTTGAGCGATATGAGCATTTACTCTGGAATGTAGAAGGGAACCTCGTGTAGAACAGTCCCATTATGCAAAAGATTATAAAAATAATTAGGAATCTTAGGCTAAGACGGTTCACAAAGCAGATTGCAGTAGGCTTAGCTCTGGTGTTGGTGTACGCAAGTGTAAACTTTTTAATCAACAATGGTCGTGCTACCCCGACACAATCATTTAGCTATATTATGGTGGATCAGTTTGGCTATCGCCCTCAAGATCCTAAAGTTGCAGTTATTGTGGCTCCACAAGCAGGATTCAATGCCAATCAAGGTCTTACCCCTTCTCATACCCTAGTTGTTAAAAATACAAAAACAAATCATATTGTCTTTTCTGGCGTCCCTTCTCCTTGGCATAATGGTGCAACTCACCAACAATCTGGTGATAAAACATGGTGGTTTGACTTCTCAAGTGTGACCACTCCTGGGTCATATGTTATTGCTGATACTAAAAAAAACACTCAGTCTGCTCCTTTTAAGATTGGGAAGGATGTTTACAAAACTCCTTTGAAGATTGCAACAAAAATGTTTTTTTATCAACGGAGTGGATTTGCTAAGCAACCACCTTATGCCAATATCTGCTGGACTGATAAGGCAAGTTTCATCGGACCAAGACAGGATCGTGAAGCACGATTGGTCACTGACAAGAACAATTCAGAGACAGCTAGAGATGTTAGTGGTGGCTGGATGGATGCTGGCGATACCAACAAATATGTCACGTTTGCCGAACCTGTTGTGCATCAACTCCTGACCGCCTATCAAGATAATCCTTCAATATGGACTGACGACTTTAACATTCCGGAATCTAGAAATGGTCTTCCTGATCTGCTTGATGAGGTCATGTTTGAGCTTGAATGGCTCAAGAAAATGCAGGACAAAGACGGTGGGGTTTTGATCAAAGTTGGTACTCTCGATTATCATGACGCAGCTTCTCCTGGCCAAGACACCCGTCCTCGATACTATGCGCCTAAATGTTCTTCTTCAACTATTGCGGCAAGTGGTATGTTTGCCCATGCTAGCCTTGTGCTTGCCAAGTTTCCAAAGCTTCAAACTTATAGTCATGATCTAGCTCAACGTGCTCGATCAGCCTGGAATTGGTTTAAAAACAATCCTATCAATACCAACTGTGATAGCCAGGAAATTAAGTCTGGTGATGCTGACCGAAAACCAGAGGAGCAAATCGGTAGCGCAGTTGTTGCTGCAGTTTACCTATCTATGTTGGAAAAGCAGCACGAGTATAGCGACTATATAAGGCAGAACATGAGTAAACTTCGTCCTTTCAACGATGATACTTGGTCGCGATATGATCCTCATGAAGGTGATGCCTTGCTGCAATACACACGCTTTCCAAGTGGAGATGCTGAAATTAAGCAAAAAATTAGAGCCACGTTTGCCCAGCAAGTCAAGAATAATCTTCAAGCTTATGGGGATACGAAAGATATAGAGACTGATCCTTATCGTGCTTACATGCCAGATGCCCAGTACCATTGGGGTAGCAACGAAATTAAAGCCAACATTGGCAATACGAATTTCGATGTTGTTTTCTATGGAGTTGACCCTAATGGCGATCGCTCCTATAAAACTAGGGCTTTAGATCATCTGCATTACCTTCATGGGGTCAATCCCTTCGGGATGGTTTATCTAAGTAATATGTATAAATATGGAGCCAGTAGTTCGGTCAATCGGATTTATCATGCATGGCTAGGACAGAAAGTGTTTAATAAAACTCTTAAAGATCATGGCTGTGGTCCTGCTCCTGGTTATCTTCCAGGAGGACCAAATAAAAACTATAGCGGTTCAATACATATTGATAAAAACCTACCGATGAAAGCCTATGTTGACGAAAATAGCACGAGTGGAACTCCTCCGGATGCTAACATTTGGGAACTGACAGAACCTGCCATTTATTATCAGTCTTCATATCTTAAACTTTTATCCCATTGGATTGATTGACATTATTGGCACAACTACCAATTTGATCCTCAGCCCGAAGTGTTGCTTACAACTAATGACAAGCAAGATTGGATGAGATTTCGTAGATGTTTATGCCTCATTCCATTTTTTATATCAGTAGAATTTGCTACAGTAACCCTATTTGAGTAACAAATTTGTTAGTTTCACCAAACCCGGTTTCTATAGGCAACCGGGTTTGGTACATGGTTGCAAATAATTTAGGATCACCATATCTATGCATTGGACATTAGTAGCTGACAATCAATCAAAAGAATGATTTTTTAGCTTTTTAGAAATTTCACTCTTAAGAAATATTTTCTTATAAAAAAATTTTTCTTATTACCCAAAAGTCTATACTTTCAAGGAATACGACATATTAAAAACATTTAGGATGTTACAGTTGCAGTGATTCTCTACTATCTAAAATACTCTGTTGTCTAGAATACATATTTGATTTGCGTCTACGTGGGAAGATACCTTTATGGGTCAGGAAAAATCTAGCTTGGGGTTAATTCGGCGTTACGGTTTGGAGTATTTGTTGACAGGAATTTTTGGAGTTATTCCTACTCCTATTGGTAAAGTGATCCGTAATATTATTTATCAATTTACTTTTAGAAAAGTAGGTAAATCTGTTTGTATTCAACCCAATGTTCGATTTATTGGCACAGATACGATTGAGATTGGCGATTATGTCCGTATTTATAGTGGGAGTTACATCAGTAATAAAGGGAATAGGATTTGCTTTGGTAATCATGTCTCGATAGATCACGGTGTAGATATTAGAGCTTATGACCATTCTGGTGGTGACATTACCATTGGTGAGCACACATATATAGGACCCTATGTCTGTATGGCTGGTCCTGGATTGATCAAAATCGGTAAAGACTGCATGATTGCATCTCACTCATCACTTTATGCCAATAATCATATTTTTGCAGACCCTAATAAACGCTTCCGAGAACAGGGAGTAAGCACGAAAGGAATTGTGATTGAAGATGATTGTTGGTTAGGGACTGGAGTGAGAGTTTTAGATGGGGTCACAATTGGCAAAGGTAGTGTCATTGGTGCAGGTGCTGTTGTGACTCGTGATATTGAACCTTACTCTATTGCTGTTGGTGTTCCTGCCAAGGTCATCAGTAAGCGTGGAGTAGTTTACTCACCTCAATCAGTATTTTCCCATTAGAATTGGTCACATTTGTGATATTGTCAATTCAGACTTTTCTGATTTAGAAATCCCTAACTTCTCCAGAGAGAATAGGGTTTTATACTAAGTCTCCCGTTCGACTTAGCATGTATTTTAGTTGGAGAAGCTGTAAATTTACTTGTTTCACGATTAAGACTATTTTATGCGTGTAGCTATTGTTGGATGTGGCTTTGTTGCTGACTTTTATATGAGAACACTCCACTTGTATCCCAATTTAGAGTTAGTGGGGGTAATGGATCGAGACAGCGATCGCGCATCAAAATTTGCTACCTTTTATTCAGTTCCTATTTACAACACCTTAGAAGAACTACTTTCTGATCCTCAAGTTGATATTGTTTTAAATCTAACAAACCCAAGAAGTCATTACTCAGTGTCTAAGGCTTGCTTAGAAGCTGGTAAGCACGTCTATTCAGAGAAACCAATATCAATGGATTTTTTAGAGGCTAAGGAGCTTGTAGAAATAGCAGAAAAGCGAGGATTGCATCTTTCCTCAGCGCCGTGTAGTCTCTTAGGTGAGACAGCCCAAACGATTTGGAAGGCTTTGCGAGAACAGCAAGTGGGAAAAGTTCGACTTGTATATGCTGAAATGGACGATGGGCTAATTCATAAAGTCCCTTACAAGAAGTGGAGAAGCAAATCAGGCACTCCTTGGCCTTATAAAGATGAATTTGAAGTGGGTTGTACTCTAGAACATGCTGGTTATTATCTGACTTGGCTACCAGCATTCTTCGGGCCAGCTGAAACTGTAACTGCATTTTCCGCTTGCTTGATTCCAGACAAACTCACAGATGATGTTTTAGATGTGCAAGCACCAGATTTTTCTGTGGCTTGCATTAAGTTTGCTTCTGGTGTTGTTGCAAGACTTACTTGTAGCATTATTGCACCCCATAACCATGAGATCAGAATTATTGGTGATGATGGGATTATTGGTATAAAAGATTGCTGGTATTATGAAGAGCCGGTTTACATTCAGAGACGGATAACCATTCGGCGAAAGACCATCGAGAATCCTTTTAAACAAAATTATCGCCTTGTACGTAAAGTAGGAAAAAAAGGTGAATACCAAGGTTCTAAGCACATGGACTATTGCCGGGGTGTTGCGGAGTTAGCAAATGCTATTACCAATCAACATCCCTCTCGCCTATCAGCTAGATATTGTCTCCATACCAATGAGATTGTTCTAGCGATCCAAAACGCTTTAGACACAGGTGTTGCCTATAAAGTAACAACATCGTTTGATCCTATAGAACCCATGCCATGGGCGAAGTAGTCCATGAATTTGAGAATTCTGAATTTACTATGTTATCCAAATCAAGAACTATCCACTGGGGAATCCTCGGTACAGGATTGATAGCCAGAGAATTTGCCGAAGGATTACGCTCTTTACCTGATGCTCAATTGTTAGCCGTCGGCTCCAGAAAATTAGTGACTGCACAAGAATTTTCCCGTCAACTGAATATCCCAAGAGCATATGGTAGCTATGAAGAATTAGTTGCGGATCAAGATATTGATGTAGTTTACATTGCCACACCTCATATCAGGCATAAAGAAGACTGTATCCTTTGTCTACAAGCGGGTAAAGCAGTCCTTTGTGAAAAACCTTTTACAGTCAATGCTCAAGAAGCACGTGATGTTATCGCCATAGCTCGTGAAAAACAGCTATTTTGCATGGAAGCGATGTGGATGCGCTTTATGCCTTTGATTCAGACAGTTCAACAGATGATTCATAATGGTTCCATTGGCGAAGTTAGAATGTTAACAGCAGACTTTGGCTACCCTGCTAAGTATAATCCCGAGAATCGTTTTTTTAATCTCAAATTAGGTGGAGGTGCTTTACTGGATCGGGGTGTTTATCCTCTTTCTTTGGCTTTTCAACTCTTAGGTTTACCATCTCAGGTTGTCAGCCAAGCTTCAATTGGTCAGACTGGGGTTGATGAACAAGTAGCAATTCTTTTAGGCTATCCTCAGGGACAATTAGCCATTTTATCTACGACCCTACGTTCTCAAACCTCAAATGAAGCCGTCATTATCGGTACACGCGGACAAATTCGCATTCACGCGCCGTTCTTCAAACCTTATAAGTTATCGGTTAGCAAATTTCCTGAGGACAGTGCTTCTTTTATCTCTGCTTCTCAGTCTTCTGGTTTAAAACAAAGATTATTATCTTCCGCCAAACAAAGCAAACTCTTAAAGCGCTTGTATCTGAATTTTAATAGTCTTGCGTTTCCGTTTCTTGGCAAGCAAGGGAAAAACATTGTGCAACTATATGACGGAAACGGTTATAACTACGAAGCTGCTGAGGTAATACAATGTATAAAAAATGGCAAAATAGAAAGCAAGATTATGCCACTTGATGAAACATTGAAGATTATGGAAACTATGGATAATATCCGTAGCCAATGGAATTTGAAATACCCCCATGAATGAGAGATGAGCGTATAACTTAGTACATATTATAATTAGCTAACTAACACTATCTATTAGCCTATGCATTGGACAGTTGCTGCGCCTTTTATCGATAAGTCCAACTTGATAAATGAAGTTTGGTTAACCAAATTTGTTCCAGGAACTCGACACCAGTTCCAGATTGTTCCTCGTCAAGAGCCGTTGGGCAACTGGCATAATAAGCAGTCTTCTGTAACCGGATTTCGAGATTGGCTTATCTATTGGCAACATGGTGGGGAAGCAATGAATAAAACTGAGGGAGGCGTGATCACCCTCTTTCCTCAACTACCAGCAGTGATAGGGATGCAGCAGCGTATAAGTGGTAGACATATTCCTGTAGTGGCTTGGCAATTCAATGTTGGCTCCTACTATGGTGGCGTAAAAAATTGGTTAGCCCAAGCAAGCCTGAATGCAGTTGATTACTTTGTTGTTCACACACGATGTGAAATTGATATCTATCATAAATGGTTGGGAATTCCATTAGAGCGTTTGGAATTTGTCCCCCTTCATGAAAAAGAGCTTCCCGTAAGTTCACAAGAGAACACAACAGATCCTTTTATCGTTGCCCTTGGTTCTGCTCATCGCGACTTCCACACTTTATTCCAAGCTGTTGAAAAGCTCAACATACCAACAATTATTGCATCTAAACCGCAGGCATTAGAAGGATTAAGCATTCCACCTGTAGTGAAAACACCGTTTGGTATTGGCAGAAAAGAGTGCTTGCGTATGGCTCAGGAGGCGAGAATTAGCATTGTACCTTTGTTACCAAAGTCTACAGCGATCGCTGCAGGTGTTGTCACGATTGTGGAAGCTATGCATATGGGTCGTCCCGTCATTGCTACACGCTGTCTTGGTGCAGAGGATTATATTGAGCATGGCAAAACAGGTCTATTGGTAGAACCGCAATCTGTTGATGATTTAATGGAAGCCATTCAATTGTTGTGGAGTGATACAGCATTACGCGAGCGTCTAGGTCAGGCTGCTAAACGCTATGCTCAAGAACATTTTTCTTGTGAAGCAGCGGGAGCAGCTTTGGGCAGAATTCTAGATAAGATTGCAGACAAAGCAAATATGTATTAGCTTTAATGGTCTTTGTGCAAGACTTATGAGCAATGGCAACTGAGAGGCAAGCATCTGAATCCCTAAAAGAAAAGGAAAAGAGACTGCTGACAAAGTTGCCTTCTTCATACCTCCCTATGGGAAGGAACTATTTCATTATCTATCCACAACTTGCAATACTGAATTGTTATCTTTGTGCTCTTTACTGATATATAAATTGAATTTCTGTTTCAGAAGTAACAAAAAGAAAGGAAGATCTTCTATAAGGTATCTCTTCCACAATCTTTTAGGCTCACACAATATCCTAAAAAGCCATTCCAAGCCTACTTGGCTCATCCATTTAGGTGATCTTTTAATATTTCCAGCTTCAAAATCAATAGTTGCACCTAAGGCCATAAATATTTTTACAGACGAGAGTCTGTTCTTGTGCTTATATATCCATTTTTCTTGTTTTGGTGCACCAACTCCTATGGCTAAAACTGTAGCACCAGAATCATTGATCATATTGACTATGTTCTGACATTCTTCTTCATCATGCTCAAAGCCATAAGGCGGAGAGTACGAAGCAACAATAATATTTCTTCCTACTTTTTGATTGATTCTATTTTGAGCTTTACTAGCTACTCCTTGCGCTGCTCCTAAAAGAAAAATCTTGATATCCTCATTATTTTTGTGATAACTATAGAAAGCAGGAAATAGATCGGACCCTGAAATTTTTTCTTTGATAGGTGTTCCTAAAAATCTAGATGCATAAATTAGTATTTGACTATCGCAAAGCTTGTAATCGCTTATACTATATGCTTGAAGAAATTCTGAGTCTTTCTGGAGCTTTGTTAAATGGTCAACATTCGGAGTAAATACGACCCCTGAAGTGAACTTCTCTAAAAATTCTGACTTTGACAAGTTGTCAATTTCTATATTCAGAATTTTAATTTTTTTCATAATTAAGAGCCATTCGTCTGAAAACTTTTAGGTAATTCACCAAATCAAATAACTAGATTCTCAAGAGTCATCTGAATCATAGTGACTAAATCTTTTAAGGTTTATTCCTGTTATAAAGCTGGGCATACACTAAAAACTCTCTAACTATGAAGGTACTTAAAACATCAAATCGGAAATTCCGATTAAGCATGCTGACTGTGAGTAGTGAAACCAGCATGAATTTCAGATTTGGAAAAAAGTACCAGACAATAAGCGTAGATATTTTCATGTATTTTGACAATTCTGGAACAGATTGATCACTCAAACAACTTTTGCAGATTAAGTGACTCTAACCAGACTTCAAAGATAATCACCCAGAAATGAAGCTAGTTGAAAAGCAACTTTGTGCTTTTGATTTTCAACGCTAGACAGTGTCTATAAAAAACGCATAAGGTTTTTTATTAGTAGCAATTTGTATAATATTACTACTAAATTTTAAATTATCATGAACACCAACAATATTGTCATGGCTTTACAGATTTTTCATGAAATATCTGCGGTATTTGCCTATTTTTACAGTAATTTCTGAACCATGATAAAAGTCATGCAATATTTTTTACTTATAAATGTCCGCAATTTCTCAGTATGTAAATTTTTTGTAAATTTTTGACTTTGTGCTTTATAAAAGCTGCATTTTATGGCGTATGGTCACAGTTAAGTTGTACTACTGCGTCTCTAAGTCGAAAGAAGCTAGCACTATGTGAGATAGTGAGATAGAGCGTGCAAGAAAGCTCAGTTGTGTCAAGAACACTAGTTTAACGCTCTAACTGGCTTAACCCTTAGCTTCTAGAGCTACAAAATGGCCAGATCGTATGTGTAGCTAGAAGTGCAAACACTTAACGCTAACGTCGTACTCAAAGTCCTTAGTTGGATCAACGATTCTTTAGGCTTATGGCTAGAAGCCCCAGAGCTTTGGGCAGATGTATTGAGCTATACAAGTTAAAGACATATCAACTTAATTGATGCTAATTCAAAAATTACATCTCTATTTGAATTAATTATGGATGTGGGAATTAGTATTTTGGTGTTAAATTTTGATAGTTGCCAATATTTAACCCAAAACAACAGAACCCATTATTTATTGCGGCAATATTCTTTGTAGGAGTGAATGTGAATACTATTGTTTCTCGTAAGGGAGTTTTTTGGTCACTGAGCTTCTCTGCTCTAGCAGTTTTAGGTCACAGTTCATCCGCTTTAGCCCAAACTGTAAACAGCACAAGCAGTTTTCAGGTGACTAAGGCTTCTGGGCTAGAAGAGTCTCCTAACGATATGAGTGCTAATGTGGAGACTTTCACCTCATCTGTCTCTTCTCAAACTCCAATAACATCCAATATTCCACTAGTTAAGCCAGCGCCAGAGCCCTCAAGTGTAGCACAGTTTGATCAGCAGTTCTCAACCAGCACTCAACAGGAGACTGCTCAATCAAATTCTGCTCAAGGAAAACAGCAGGTTTCAACAAGTGTTCAACACAAAATTGCTAATCGTGTAGTGACACCAGTTCCAGGCACAGCAGCAACATCTTCTGCTGCGTTTTCTTCTGAGTCTACAAACCCTACTTCTCAACCTGCTTCTGACGTTACACAAATTAAGAAACCATCTGCTCAACGTGTAGCACAAGCGGATATCACTGTCACTCCAGGTAGAGTGACTCGTGGAGGTGCTAGCTATCTTGGCGTTGCAGGAAATATTGGTCTAACTGGTAGTTCAGCTTTAGGTGATGGCAATTTTACAATCATCAGTAAAATTGGACTGACAAACACTTTCTCGGTACGACCTGCAGCAGTACTTGGAGACAATCCAGTTATTCTGCTTCCTCTGACTTATGATTTTAACATCCGATCCGCAGAGCCATTTACCGAGCCTTTGCCGATCGCTCCTTACCTTGGAGGTGGCGCAGCCATTAAAACTGGTGATGGCAGCGATGTTGCTTTTCTGCTAACGGGAGGTATAGATGTACCTCTCAATGCCCAGTTTACAGCAACAGCTGCTGTCAATGCAGCATTCTTTAGTGATATTGATGTGGGATTGACGATAGGAGTTGGTTACAATTTCCGAGGGTTTTAGGGAGTTAGGAATAGGGCATAGGGCATAGCGCATAGGGCATAGGGGAGCCATTGACGGGTACGCAGGGGTCTCACGCCAC
>Ga0070738_10003991_pt1 | contig 18412 bp, 15 predicted proteins | sample Coa_R2_2_FD_66446 | JGI IMG/M metagenome (GOLD analysis project Ga0070738, IMG submission 66446) | Surface soil microbial communities from Centralia Pennsylvania, which are recovering from an underground coalmine fire - Coalmine... | ecosystem: Environmental > Terrestrial > Soil > Unclassified ...
AAACAACGACGCTACGAGACGTTAGCAGCCGAAGGCGTTGTCTCAACTCAGACAAAAGATGAGTATGACACTAATGCTCAAACAGCACAAGCTAGCGTTGATGCAGCACTTCAGCAGGTACAGTCTGCACAAGGAACATTAATTCAAGCACAAGCAACTTTGCGCAATCAACCAATCAAAGCAGCAGCAGCATTACAAATCGAGAAACAGATTGCTCAAGCTCGAACCGACATTTCAGTAGCACAGCAAGATTTCCAAAATGCCAAAGCCACAGTAGCACAGAATCAAGCAAATTTAAACTACCTCACAATAAACAGCCCATTAACTGGTAGCGTCATCACTCGTTCTGTAGAACCAGGAGAAGTGGTTGCTGCGGGTGCACCACTATTGACAATCGTAAATACGAATGATCTTTATTTGCGAGGCTTCATTCCCGAAGGAGATATAGGGAAAGTCAGAGTCGGTCAACAAGGATTAGTTTATTTGGATGCCTTCCCCAAGCAACCATTACAAGCAACAGTCACGAGGGTAGACCCTAAAGCTAGTTTTACTCCAGAAAATATCTATTTCAAAAAAGATAGGGTGACTCAAGTCTTTGGTGTAGAACTCACTCTCAAAAATAACCAAGGTTTAGCAAAACCTGGAATGCCAGCGGATGGTCGAATTCTTGTACCAGAGAAGGGGAAAAGGGACTGAGGAATCGAGGGATTAACAGGTTTTCCTCTCAGTAAAAAAATGGTAGATCAATCATTGATACATTTATTAGCATCTTAAAAACATTTTAAAACCCATTTAAAAGCTACCTTTACCATTATCGATATATGACATTAACTCTCCAGCCAAACACCCAACAAAAACCTACTAAAGCTCCTGTCATTTCCATTCGAGATTTACGACACTTCTATGGCAAGCAAAGCAATGAAGCCGTTGCAGGGATTAACTTAGATATCTATCCAGGCGAAATTTTTGGTCTCATCGGACCAGACGGGGCAGGCAAAACCACAACATTTCAGATTCTCTCAGGTGTCATGCCCCAAAAAGGCGGTAGCGTTGAAGTTCTGAATTCTCAGCCAAGAGATGTACGTCTGCAAATGGGGTACCTTACCCAGCGCTTCAGTCTTTATTTGGACATGAGTATTATAGAAAATTTGCGTTATACAGCAGGCTTGCACGAAGTAAGTGAAGCAGCTTTCAAAAAGCGTAGCGAATACTACCTGCAATTACTGGACTTGGCACAGTTTAAAGAACGTTTGGCAGGCAGACTTTCAGGAGGAATGAAACAGAAACTTGCCTTGTGTTGTGTACTGATTCACCAACCGAAAATCTTGCTGTTAGATGAGCCAACTACAGGTGTTGATCCAGTGTCGCGTCGTGAGTTCTGGGACATATTAGCACAGCTAGCAGTCAGTGAAGGCATGACGACAGTCGTTGCCACTCCTTACTTAGATGAAGCGGAACGCTGTTCGCGGATTGCTTTGATGTATGAAGGGAAAATTCAGCAATGCGATACACCGACAAAGGTGAAAGCCAGTTTAGGTGTACAACGCCTAGAAGTTTATTTGCCTGTTGCTCAACTCGACCGGGTTGCAGACATTTTGAAGAATAATGTTGATTTGCAGGATACAGTCTCTGACGTACAACGGTTTGGCGATCGCTTAGATATACTAACAGCACAATCGAAGGAAACAACACAGAGAGTTGAACGTATTTTAGAGCAGCAACAGATTCAGATTGACAATTTTGCCACCGATACCCCAACTCTAGAAAACACTTTTGTTGCTCGATTACGAGAACTCAAAGGTGAAAACTCTGCTGGGAGCTATCCGCGAATTTTCCAAATAGAAAAATCTACCGGAACAGCAATTGGTGCACAAAATCTCAATAAAGTGTTTGGAAATTTCCATGCGGTTAAAGATATCAATTTAGATATTAAATATGGTGAAGTCTTTGGTCTTTTAGGAGCAAATGGTGCAGGGAAAACAACGACAATCAAAATGCTTTGCGGTTTACTTGCTGCTAGCTCTGGAAAAGTCAGTCTAGTTGGAGAAACTAGTCAATTACGTAGTGCTGCAGTCCGTCAAAAACTCGGGTACATGTCGCAAAAATTTACTCTCTACGATGACTTAACCATCGGCGAAAACCTAGAGTTTTACTGTGGAGTTTATGGTGTACCCCGTCGTTATCGTCAAGCAAAGAAAAACTGGGTACTCCAAATGAGCGACTTAGAGGGTCAAGAAAATAGGTTGACGGGTGATTTACCAGGTGGCTGGAAGCAAAGAGTCGCCTTTGGCGCAGCAGTGATGCATGAACCAAAGGTTGTATTTCTTGATGAACCTACCTCTGGCGTAGATCCCCTGGCAAGAAGAGAATTTTGGCGTTGGATTAATCATTTTGCCAGTGAAGGTATGGCAGTTTTAGTGACGACTCATTATTTAGAAGAAGCCGAACAATGTCACCGCCTAGGATTCATGGTAGCTGGAGAACTCGTAGCACAAGGAACTCCACGCCAAGTCAAACAGGAACAACCAGGACAGCTAGTGGAATGGGAATGCGATCGCCTGCAACAGGCTTCGGATTTGCTAAAGCAGAGGCTTGATCGTAGACGGGTATCTATTTTTGGTTCTCGTTTACACACCATTTTAGATGATCCATACTCTGAAATTCCTCAAGTAGAAAATTGGCTTCAACAGGCAAACATCAAAGTAGAAAGCCACCGAGAAATACAATTCTCGCTAGAAGACGTGTTTATTAATGTAGTGGAACAAGCACGGCAACGTGGTTTAGATGTACCAAAATAATTATGGCAATCCGACCAAAACGCATCTTTGCTCAAACTGTTAAAGAACTGACGCAACTCGGACGAGATGGACTGTCCTTAACAATGGCACTTTTTTTACCTTTGGTACTGCTATTGTTGTTTGGTTTTGGAATATCGTTAAAGGTAAATAAAATTAACTTTGCCATTCAAGATTTAGACCGTACACCTATCAGCCGAGAGTATATTGCAACCTTTGAGCGTACTACTAAATTCAACATAGTTGCTAATGGGCCGAATGTTGATGTCCCTAAACTTTTAGATCAAGGGAAAGCCGCAGGAGGCTTAATTATTCCTCCAAAGTTTGCGCGAGACTTCCTAAGAGCAATGCGTAGTTCTGAGGTCCAAATTTTGGTAGATGGTACAGATTCTAACACTGCCGATATTATTCGAGGCTACGCCAAGGCGATCAATAGTACTTTTATCGCTAATCAACGGGGTAATAGTGTACCCCCTGTCAGTCTCCTGTCAAACCTATGGTACAACCCTGGGCTAGAAACCTTGAAATACATCGGTCCTGGAGCGTTGGCCATTACTGTTACCCTATTTCCTCCTCTTCTAGCAGCTTTAGCAACAGCAAAAGAGTATGAACAAGGGACTGTTCTTCAAGTTTATGCATCTAGTTTGACAGGTATTGAGTACCTTTTGGGTAAAGCATCGGCATTCTGGCTCGTAGGAATGGCAGAGGTGTTGTTCGTGAACCTAGAAGCATGGTTGTTCTTTGGTTTGTGGTTTGCTGGTGATCCCACACCTATGATCATAGGTTCAGCTCTCTACATTGCTTGTGGTGTTTTTTGGGGAATTTTTATCGGTAGAAATACACAAGTCCAGAGTGCTGCAATTCAAGCAGTTGCTTTCACCGCCTTTTTGTTGTCATTGCAGCTTTCTGGCTATATCTATCCTGTGTCTAATATCCCAGCTGCCATCCGTTGGATTTCCTACTTTGTCCCAGCACGACACTACATTCTCATCACTCGCGATGCCTATGCTCGCGGTGTAGGCTGGTTAGGAGTTTGGTTTCCAGTCTTGGCTTTAGCACTGCTTGCAAGCCTATTTTTCTTTTTTGCTTTGCGTAAATTGCAAAGGATGCAAGTGGACTCGTGAGGAGAGGGAAGGGGAGTAGAGGGGAGACAAAGGGGACAAGAAATAAGGGATTTTACTTATGAAAAAAATCTTTATAGATCTTATCAATAAAATTTTTAGTGGTCAATTTTGGGCGTTGTTTCAAAAAGAAGTAGCTCAGATATTACGTAACCGTCAGCTTCTTATTCAATTGCTAGTGCCACCCACTATCTTTTTGATGTTGTTTGGCTTTGCTCTTAATCCTAAGTTTCACGATCTCAGAGTTGGTATCACTGATTATAGTCACAGTAGTGCCTCTCGTGAATTTATTGAAATATTCAAGCAGACTGATGCTTTTGTCATTAGTCATTACTATGCTAACCAGCAGGATATGCTTGCTGATTTGGCAAAGGGTTCATTGACTGTTGGTATCACTATTCCGCCAGAATTTGATTATGACATTGCTCACAGGCGGACAGTTGAAGTCCAGGCACTGTATGACGCTGTCGATGCGAACACAGCAACCATTGCCTCAAATTATGTTAGTCAGTTGGTTAGTGATTACAATTCACGTTTGTTAAATGATGCACCTCAATTAGCACGATCCTTGCGTCAAAAAGTTAGTGGTTCTGGTGTGTTAACAGCCAATAATAATCAACAATCTAGTAGCGCAAATCTACAGCGCCAACAGGTTGATGTTGAGACTACAGTCTTTTACAATCCAGGTCTCGAGCAATCTTGGTTTATTGTCTCAGGAATGTTTGGGATATTACTAACGGTTATTGGCTCTCAAGCTGCTGCATCATTAGTAGTGAGCGAAAAAGAAGCAGGGACTATTGAGCAATTGGTTATGACTCCGGCATCAGATATACAGGTTATCTTAGCGAAAATCTGTCCATTACTTATTTTGCTCACTATCGATGTTTTTATTGCTCTGAGTGTAGCAAGACTAGTTTTTGGTGTGCCATTTAGGGGAAACTTGCTATTGTTCATTATCATTGCTGTGCTTTACTTTTTGGTGGGAATTAGCATCGGCATCCTGATTGCAAGCTACGCAAAAAGTCAACAACAGACACAGTTGACAGCTTTCTTTATCAATCCGCCACTCACTATTCTATGTGGAGCCACCACCCCAATTTCCTCTATGCCTACCTTTGTACAATGGCTCACTTATCTCGATCCGCTGCGCTATTTTGTCGAGATTTGTCGTGGGATGTTGCTTAAGGGAGTCGGCTTGGAAACACTATGGCCTCAAGTACTGATTTTGATGACTTTTGCAACAGTATTGCTCACTTTAAGTGTCCGTCAGTTCCGACGCCAGTTAAGTTGACGCTTGACAAATTTGACAGGATTCTCAACAAGTTTAACCACCTCTGCAACTAACGTCTCCGGGTTAAGAGGCTTAGGTAAATGTATCTGAAAGCCTGCTTGCAGTGCTTGTTGTTGGTCATATTGTCTCGCAAAGGCAGTTAGGGCGATCGCTGGAATTTGTCCACCTCTTTCAGGAGTCCAAGTTCTTACATGACGCATGAGTGCATAACCATCCATGTCAGGCATACTAATGTCACTAACCAACACATCTGGTTTTTCTTGTTCTAAGACCTGTAATGCTTCAAATGCAGAAGATACAGCAATCACATTAGCACCTTGTTGCTCTAATACAAAAGCGATAAAATCTCGGGAATCGACATCATCATCAACAACTAAAATCCGCACTTGGGCAAGGTTTAAGGAGTTAGGCATTAAGAATGAAGAGTGATTGTTTTCATCCGTGGTCTTTAAACTTTCATCCTGAACAAGTGGTAACTTGACGGTGAATGTTGCTCCTTGATCCTCTCCAGGACTGTCTGCTTTAACCCTACCTCCATGAATTTCAACTATATTGCGGACAATTGCTAGTCCTAACCCCAATCCACCAAATTTTCTGGTAATACTGCTATCTGCTTGCCGGAAATAATCAAATACATAGGGCAAAAACTCAGGGCTGATGCCCTTGCCAGTATCGCTCACTGTGATTTGAGCATAACCATCCTCAGTCTGTTCTAGCCGCAGGTCTATTGTTCCGCTGTTAGGTGTAAATTTAACAGCATTGGTAAGGAGATTCCAAACAACTTGCTGTAAGCGAGTAGAATCACCTACAACTCGTCCTACATAAGGTTCAAAGACTGAATTGACTTGAATGGACTTGCTTTGAGTAGCAAAATGTATGGTCTCTAGCGCCGCCAATACGATAGATTTCAAGTTGACATTTGTCGTATTCAGCGTCAACTTGCCCTGTAAAATTTTGGAGATATCCAGCAAGTCTTCAATAAGTTGAGCCTGTAACTTAGCATTGCGTTCGATTGTCAAAAGAGCTTGCTGAGTCTTCGCTGAATCAAACTTAGGACTTTGTAAGAACTTAGACCAACCAAGAATTGCATGAAGTGGGGTGCGTAACTCGTGGGAAAGTACAGCCAAAAATTCATCTTTGATTCGATTGGCTGTTTCTGCTTTAGCACGTGCTGCTTGTTCTAATTCCAGTAATTGTGCTCGTTCTTGTTGTATTTGTTTTTGCTCATGTATATCTGTACAAGTGCCAAACCACTTAACTATACAACCTTGCTCGTTTTTGAGTGGTAAGCCTCGTGCTAGTTGCCATCGATAGGAACCATCAGCAGCTCGTTTGAAACGGTACTCATTTTCGTATACAGTACCTTCTTTTACTGCCTTCAGCCATACTTCATAAGCATTGTGTACATCATCTGGATGCAATGCTGCTAACCAACCAGAACCTAACGACTGTTCTAATGTGAGTCCAGTATAATCGCACCAGTTTTGATTAAAGTAATCGCACTCGCCCTCAGCATTAGTTGTCCATATAAGTTGAGGAATTGCCTCAGCCAAGTAACGATAACGTTCCTCACTTTGTCGTAGTGCTTCTAAAACACGTTGACGCTCAATGATTTCCTGTTGCAACTGTTCGTTGGTTTTGGTTATCTCATTGGTACGAAGAGTAACTAATTCTTCTAAGTGATTCTGGTATTTCCTTAATTCTTCTTCTACCCGTAACCGCTCCGCTATCTGTGTTTGAAGTTCTCGGTTTGCTTGTTCTAATTGGCTCGAACTAGGAATTGCTAGTAATTGCGGGACTAAAAACACAAGCAGCACTGCTGTTGTCAAAGATATGACAGCAGTAAACCCTTTGACTGCTCCTGACAACCAATAGGTTGGATACCAAAGCGTCCAAATCTCTATAATATGAGTACTGCCGCAAGCTATGATAAATGCACTAAATAGTAGAAAAATCCAATCAAAAGGCAGATCTCGCCTCTTATAGACAAAGTAGAATAGTGTCGTTGGAATAGAGTAATAAGCTAGTGCAATGAGCCCGTCAGATACTATGTGTAGCAAAACTAAATCAGTTTTCCAGAGATAGCAATGTCCATGAGGGATAAAAGGACCAGAGCTAAAAAAATTGACCCATAATTCTGACATAAACTCTGATATACATCATCTAGTTTCCTGGTACCATACTCTGGTACTTCCACAGTTTCCCATGAAAAATTTTTAGTAATGATTAGTAGTAATCATCTATTCAATTTCGAATGGAAGCATTGCAAATCAAATGAGCAGCACGGTCGTTTTGGATCACTTCCTATACTGCTCAGGGTTTCTTTATATCTCTGCATTCGACTTGAATCTGAACATTTTATACTTTAATTCCTGGCATGACGATAACATAGGATTGTTAAAAATTCAACTATCCTCTTTGCTAAAACCACTGGTACTCAGTATTGACCAGAAATCAAAACTGCTCCTCAGCATAAAACAAATTTTCTCGGACAACTTCCTCATCCTCGTAGAAAAAACTTTCTACTAGAACCTCCTCCTCCTCACTAAACCAAAATTCTGCTAAAAGTGAAAAGCCAATTAGCCAAAGAAAGCAACAAGCCGATAAAAAAACTATTTCCATCCTTTCTATCACCTCCTACAATGCCTTACCTAATCCCTGTGTTTTATCTGGTCAAAGTAGAGTAAGCACAGGCACAATAATATTATGTCTACCCATATGATATATCGAATGCAAGCGAGAAGTGCTATATGGGATTAATTAAGAATTCTAAAACAACAACACCCAAGCTTCTACTCGCTCAGCGATCTCCTCTTTTTAATCATTACTGCTCGGGGTTCTAGCGATTGATGACTTCACATTCGAAGATTAATAATCAGCTATATTGCCCCCAATCACCACTGTGAGGAAATATGAGTTTTCGCGTTGGGTGTTGTTCTAGGTATACGAGACAGATTGTAATACAACAGCGTTTTAGACCTCTTAACTCAATTTAACTATGGCTGCTAAATCTGCCAGGGAAGCTAAGAAGCTTCAATTACTAATTTATCACTCGTAATCGTAGGAGTGTTTGTCTTGAAACCAAACTTTACAGTCCTAACTTGTCTTTTTTAAATGTGCAATTTGCTTGTTGATATCAAGATTAATCGATAAGTCCTTGTTGTTTAAGCCAAAGAATCACAAAACAACTCGTCGTCCAACCGACAAAAGTCAATACAATAGGCAAATCTTGCAATAAAATTTCCTCTGGTTGATCACTTGTTCCAACTTGTTTGAGACTGATGTTGTCCAGGTTGTTGATTTCTTGGGGAGCACTGAGCAGTTGGTAACGAAAAATACCATATACAATAAAGGGCATTGTAAGCAGCATGTAAGAAGTCGATGCACCGTGTAAAAGTGGACCGGAACTCCAAAGAGCATAAGAAATGATCGTACCCGTGGTGACTATATTTTCCATGCGGTGAAGCAGTGGTAGTGAGTAGCGTCTCAAAACTGCACGGAGTTTAGCACCTCTGATTTGAGCTAACCGCAGTTCAGCTTTGCGTTTCTCAATTGCTAAGAATAGAGCTAACATTGCCGTGCAAAGCACAAACCACGGCGATAATATAATTCCAGTGGCAGCAGCGCCACCATAAGCGCGTAGAATAAACCCAAGTGCGATCACGACAATATCAACAATGACCAATTGTTTGAGACGCAGATTATAGGCAACTTGCAATACTGCGTATGCAGTCATTGTTACACTTAGCACAGGCGAGTCATGCAAGCTGATAGCTAAGGCACTAGCTAATAAAACAAATGCCATCGAAGCTGCCATAGGAATAGGTACTAATCTTGCGGCAATTGGGCGTTGGCACTTAATAGGGTGTTGACGATCTATTTTTACATCTGCAATATCATTAATTAAGTAAAAAGCGCTAGAAACACAACAAAATAGGATGAATGCTAGCAGACTAGCTTGCAGGGAGTCCTTATGGATGCTAAAGGCAAACAGGGGAGCAGCAAAGACTATCAGATTTTTGGGCCACAGTTCGGGTCGTAAAGCGATTAAGTATGCTGATAGTTTACTGAAATGAGTGGCAACAATTTTTTTTCTAATTGAAGTCTGTCGTGAGTCCATAGGCTTCAGTCAATTTCCGTAATATAAAATTTATGTGTTGCAGCCTTTACACCCTGATAACTACAGACATTACTTACCACCATCATTGATATTAATAACTGTTGTTCAATTTTTGAAAGAAAAAAAATTACTTTAATAAACCTTCATGTATTGACTGATATCAGCGCTCAGTTATAGCTTGAGAGTTGCAGAAAAGAAGCACTTAAGCTACAGTACTTCCACTTAAAAAAGGTTAGTCAAAGAAGATGCACCTTATGCACGGGATTAGAGGCACAGATAAGCTTAGTTCAAGGATAAAGTGATTGCCAACTCATAAATACAAGTGGTGCATCTTTCATCAGCAGCAAAAGGGCGTGGTAAAGTTTGTTGATTTTTGGCTTTCAAACAAATCTTTTGACTATGAGCCGCTAACCTAGTATCATTTACTCTGTAAAATTTTTCTAATTTCCAGTAAAAAAACGCTGTGAATCGAGTATAAATGATGCTTATCTAATAAAGAAAGGGTGTAAAAGATTGCTAATAGTGTATAAAACTAACTCTAAAATTAAATAGTCAAATTTCTGACCTAAACCGGAGAAAAGTACAACTAAAAATAGACAAAAGCCTTGCTTGAAAGGGTAATGTGAAATTCAAAACAAACAAATACTCTTGTTGTTATGCTTGCAATGCAAGATACAGCCGAGACAAAGTATAACCTATTGTTAAGTATCTCCTACAAATTAGGAAACATATGCAAGAAGTATACCAGTCTCCTCTCGTAAGAAAACAATTAAGACTAGCCAGCTTTCGGTTTCCTCTCGTTTGATAAGAGGCATATGTGGCAAAAAGAAAACAAAGATAATTCGATCTTCAATTTAGCATTGTTGTTTGCCCTCGCAACCATCCCCACGGCAGGAACTCTGACTATACTGCAATCGGCCTTGGCACAATCTGCAACTCATGTTCCGTTGCCTTCTGTCTTGACAACTGTTCCAACTGGCACAGCAGTCAGAATTGATGGTTCAAGGAGCATGGCTGCGATTAATCAAACCTTGAAACAACGTTTTGAAAAACAGTCTTCTGGGACTACAGTTGACGTCGCTGCTAGTGGCACTGATACTGCACTAAAAGCTTTACAAGACGGAACAATCGATCTAGCAGCAATTAGTCGCGAACTAACACCAGAAGAAAAGGCCAAAGGTTTCGAGCAAATCCTTCTACGCCGAGACAAGATTGCAATTGTGGTGAGTAAAGAAAATCCTTTCAAAGGAAGCCTCACCAGTAAACGATTTGCCAAGGTGTTTCGGGGAGAAATTACAAATTGGTCACAGATGGGAGGTCCTCAGGGAACAATTCGCTTCCTTGACCACCCAATCACAAGCGATACCCGAGAAGCCTTACGGGATTATCCAGTCTTTCAAAATGCTCAATTTGGCACAGGTTCCACTTCTGCGCAACTGAACGAAGAGAAAATTCCTGAACTTGCTAAGCAATTAGGTAAGGATGGTATCAGTTATATCTTGGCAAATCAAGCATCGAAACTGCAAGATATACGTATTGTTTCGATGAATCATATCTTACCAAAAGACCCGAGATATCCCTTCTCACTGGCTTCAGTATACGTTTATAAGAAAAATCCGAGTCCGATAGTGAGCAAGTTTCTCAGTTTTGCTACCTCGCCTTTAGGACAGCAAGCTATTGAAGAAGCAGTAAACTCAGAAGCTACGGCGATCGCCTCTGGCAAACCTGAAACAGTTCCTACAGCTACAAATATCTTACCCACTCCTTCAGCAACAAATAGTAGCGTCACTGCTTCACCAACTCCGACAAGTTCATCAGCAAATAATAGTTCTGCGGCTTCAGCAATTACTGGGACGACAAATCAAGCTACTCATCAAGGATCTTCCGATAATCAGAGCTTTCTAAGTACCTACAAAAACATAGCAGGAAAGGGTGCTATACCACTTTTGTGGTGGCTATTACCTTTGTTCGCGTTAGGTGGTTTCTTAGTCTGGTGGTTACGAGGAAGACGTGGTTCAGGGAATGAAGTAGAGGGTGTAGTAGAACTAACACCAGGTTTATCCTTACAAGACGCTGCTGTCACAGAACTTCAGCCTACTAGTAGCAAGCCACTGCAGTATTCCTCAGCTAACTTTGTAGAAAACTCTACCCCAACAACATCTTCTGTATCTAATCAAGCAGCAAATTCAACTGCCCCTGGAAGTGCAACATTAGCAGATGGTCAAGTCTTATCAGTAGGAACCTCTTCTCCACTTTGGTTAAAATTTTTTGAGAGAGCCTCAGAATCGAAAGTAGCGAAAGATACAAGAGAAGTCAGGCAAAATGGTGAAAAAAGCTCCCTAAAGGCAAAAGAAGTTGTGGTCGATGAACAGCCAGATACTACCACATTTGCGGAATTCCCCAAATACTCAGACGTTAATTCCGTAACATCTACAACTGGTTCTGTTCTCGAACAACCACAGTATTCGAAAGATGTATCTAATGGAACTAGTACTACTGCAGTGCAAACAACATCGGCTACTCTTCCCCATAGTCCTGAAGTAGCGGCAGTTACAGCAACTGAAACAGGAGTGGCAACCAATGGTAACAAGGATGTTAAGAGCCATATTATCCTCACACCCCGCACATCCAAATGGGCTTATGCTTGTTGGGAGGTGCCGGAGTACCACAAGGAAGCACTCCGCCAGCAAGGTGGTTCTCAACTTATGCTACGACTTTATGATGTCACAAATGTTGATTTGAGTTATCAAAATCCTAAGCAAATACAGCAGTATGAATGTGAGGAGACAATACATGATCGCTATGTGGCTATTCCCACAAGCGATCGCGACTACATTGCTGAAATCGGCTATGTTACCAACAACAATCGTTGGTTGTTACTAGCCCGTTCCTCAATTGCCCGTGTCTCCAGCAGTCCTGAGCAAGATTTTTGGTTTATGGCCGATGCTGAACTAATTATCCATGGAGCAGCAGAGCCTGGTTCAATTGTGAGCATTGGTGGTCATGCCATTAAACTTAAACCGGATGGCACTTTCCACCTACGTATCCCCTTTAGGGACGAGCTCATTAATTGTGCCATGACGGCAGTTACTGCCAATGGGGAACATACTAAAACCATCCAAATGCAATTTTTCCAGGGGACTCCAGAAGAGTTGGACAACTAATTCTCAACCTTATGTAACGTCTTCCTCTGCTTCTGGCAGAGGGAAAATTTCACCTGCTAAGTAAGCGTCAAAGTGCTTTTGGAAGTAGAGCCAAGATGTCATATCTTCTACATCTAGTAAAGACTGGGGCGCATTTTTGTATAAAGGAATGCGGTTATTAATTTCATTTTGAAATAGTTGGGGTAAGTCAGTAAAACTATTGGCTTTGCTGCCATAAGCACTGTATATGAGGTGACCAGGGTTAGTGCCCATCTTCATCCAAGGCAGCCATGGACCAATTCTGTCCCAGCTTAATCGAAGTTGAGAAACTGAAGCTTGTTCTGGATTCAACAGATCTGCTGTTGGAACAGTCAGTTTAAACAACTCTGCTGCTTGATAAATAGGTTGTGGACTGTAAGGCGCAAACTTAGGATTGTCTGCCAAAGGATTGGGATAAGTGGGAAATATGTCAAAGACGAAGGTTGTGCTTTCTCCCTCTACTGGAGCCGAAAACTGACCCTTAAAGTTTCCTTGTACTGGATTATTGGCAACGTGCATGACTGAAACTGTTTCCCCTGTCCAAGGATTCTCCCACTTGTGCAAAACTTGACTTGTTTGTGGATCAAGATAATAAGTCAGCTCTCGGGATGTAAAATCCCAGTTACCCTCTTGTGTGAGAATACACCTGCTCACACTCATTCCCAAAATCTTAAACAGGAGTTTTCTCTTCTCACCTGGGATAAAGGCAAAAATTGACCCTGTCCAGGTGAGAAAGGTAGATTGGGTAGGATCGAGAGAAGAACGAGTTTTCACCCAATGGGAGGCATCAAATTCTTGAATTTCGGCAACCATCTATACCATCCTTAATTGTACATATTTCCATTGTTGGGCAAATCTTCAACTGGTTCTGAAAGTTTACCCTCAAGTCGGCGAAACAAAAAGACCCAAAGTGGTAAAGAACTGTTGATAGCAATCAGCCGTATCAAATGACCAGCTGTAACGATTTCAACATTATGATCTAATGCCAAAGACACAAGAATCATCTCTGCAGAACCCCCCGGCGCTGTTACTAGCATACACGTTAACCAATCCCAAGCAGTTAATTGCATAGCAAGTATGGCGGTGATCGCTCCTGCAACCAAAGTCATTGCTACAGACAGAAAAGAGTAAGCTATCGTCTTTTTCTCTAAAATAGATTTATCACCCCAATACTCACCAATCGTGATTCCCAAAAGCATTTGACCTACTAAGTTCATCAAAGGTGGTGGATTAAAGTTAACATTACCCACTAAAGACAGAGAATTAAGCATTAGATTGAAGGTAAACCCAACTGCTATTGCACAGAAAAAATCGCCAGATGGTATTTTATATGTAGAGGTTAGATACATTCCTAATCCACCAAGCATTAGTGTTAACAAGAGTAATCCTAAATCAGCAGTATCGAGACCAAGTACAACGTCTTTGATGGAGAGTGCTGGGGAAGTACCAGATGATATCCTTGCAAATGAAGGTATCAAAAATACTACAGTAGTGACGCGGAGTGCCTGAACCAGTGCCACAAGAGCAACATTCCTGCCGTAATCAGCAGCAATAGCTGACATAGGTCCTACACCACCAGGAACTGTAGCCAACATTGCTGTTAATAAATTGGTTTTACTTAAACGTGAGTAAAAGTAGCCAATAAACAGACCACAGAGTAGCATAAAACATGTCAGGAAAGTAAAAGTTGGAATGTAAGAAGTCACATTGGTCAGATTTCCATGGACAATTGAAAAGCCGACATTTAACCCTACAAGTGTCATGCCAATTTTTCTAGCAGTCCGGTTAGGTTTGGGTAAATAGTTATAGAAAATCCGATAACTTTGAAAGACAACTGTACCAGAGACAATACCTGCAAATATCCAGGCTAACCCTCCAATTTGGAAGTGCGCAAGGATTAAACCTAGAGGTAATGCTAGAAGTATTTCTAAGCTCAAGATGATCAGCGGCTTTGCTTTTAGCTGTTGTTTGACAACAGTACATTGGTCATTGCCCTCAACCTCTTTAAGAGTTTTGAGACTTATTGTTTGATTCATAAACACGCGCTTTTCACTTAATTCTTTACTCAAATTAACGCGCTTAAGTCATGCACACAGCATCTCACAGAGATATCTTGGATAGAATAACTGAATTAGTAACTCAATGGTGACCAAATATCAGGAACTGTAGTAAAAAAATTAGACCGTCAATCATGGCGATAATAGCAAACCCAATTTTTAATATTTGCGGACTAATCCATTGGCTGAGATATGGTGCTAGTCGTGCTCCATAAACACAGCCAAGAACGGTAAAAACAGCTATTTCCCAAGGAATGCCACCTAAGAAAAAAGTATGTAATAGAGCTAAGTAAATGGAGTTGACAGAAAGCAGAACTACCCCCAGACCAATACCGCCACTAGCATTAAACCTATAAACCAGCATGAGAAATGCAGCAATCACCTCGCCTTCGCCTATAGCCACCCATCCAGTGATCAAACCGCCAATGATAGCAACCAAAAACAAAGGCGTTTTCGCACTATTTGGAATGCTTGTACTTTGGTGATTAGGGTAACGGTTGAGAAAAACCAGTGTCACAATACCAAGGCTAATAGACACAGGACCAAACAGCCCCTTAACTAAAAGTGCGTTGGGATGAATCACTAAAGTGCTGATTGTGCTGCCAATTAATAGTCCTGGTATTGTAAACTTCAATGCTTTGAGTGGAACCACGCCCCGACGTAGCCAGCCAATTGCACCACTAGTCATACCAAACGACTGAGATGCGATCGCAATCTTAAGTGCAACCACAGGGGGCAAATGGTAAATAAAGATCATTGCAGGTACAAATACTATTCCGCCGCCAACAGCGGTAATATTCCCAAGTAAAGCACCTACCATACCAACAAAAATCAATGGCCAGTTTTGCTGAAATAGTGCGACTGGTTGAGGAAAAGCACTGACCAAGAAAGCAATCCAGGCTAAGCCAAATAAGGGCAACCACCATGACCAGTAAAGCATTCGACGACGAGAAATTGGCTGACCTTCAGGCTGCAAGTGTTGTTCAGTAGTGCTCATATGTTTAATGGGCTAAAGGTAGCTAATTTTAGCCTGAATTTATCATTACTGATATAAATTGTTACCGTCAAGCCCATTAAATAACTTACCAGAGTAGTCTACAGACTCATAATCATAATGCAAGCAATCAATATACCAGTCAGAATTAAGGCCATAACAACGACATGCTCGAATTTTTGGCTAAAAACTCCTATAACTACCAGAACACCTAACACAACCAAGACAGAGCCTGTATAAACGGCGTTTTCCCAACCACTGGCTATCAGTGGATCGTCTTTTACTCTCCTAGATGATGCTTGTTCTGTCCTTACAGTTTCTGGATTGGGTAAAGGGCCGGAAGCAATGAATAGTGTTTGAGAGTCTGTTGTCATGATGGAGAACGAATTATAACCACAGGCTAATATTATAAAATTTATATACCAGTAATTATTCTTAATAATTCTTGATAAAACCTCTTAAAAGACACAATCTGTAAAGACGCAATACTCAAGCATCATGTAACTTGTGTTTACATAATCACATTCACAGGCATCATTTATTAACATTAGTCGGAAGTGAACTCAACATTTTCCGTCAATTTTTTGTGAACTTGGTTGAGTGCGTAATTTTTTATCATAATATAAGTTAAGATGTAAGTTAACAAAAACCAACACTGTTTTAACCTGTTACGGATGTTTAACACTTCGGCAGCAAAAGTTAGTATCGCCGATGCCATAGCTAGCTAATTGTGCGAATGGTGATACTAGACTTTAGTCATGCAGAAAAAAATTTGCTATGGTGTGTTAGGATATCTGTAGAAGATTAAATTCGGTTGTGCAGTTTGTTTTTGTTGATAAACGATCATTACAGACCTCTCCGGATCTAAATCTCTACAAACTCTGATTCAGGAGATGTTACATGTCGATTTATGTTGGTAATCTCTCTTACGAGATTAGGCAAGACGATCTTAAGCAAGTTTTTGAAGAATATGGAGTTGTTAAAAGTGTTCAATTGCCTACAGACCGGGAAACAGGTCGCGTCAAAGGTTTCGGATTTGTAGAAATGGGAACAGAGGCAGAAGAAGCTGCAGCAATTGAAGCTCTAGATGGTGCTGAATGGATGGGTCGTAGCCTAAAAGTTAATAAAGCAAGACCCAAACCAGATAGAGGTTCTTCAGGTGGTGGTGGCAGATGGGGAAACAATAGCGGCGGCGGCGGCGGCGGCTATTCTCGTCGTTACTAAGTATTAAAGCCAAGAATGAATAGTGCTCTTGATGAAAACCAGATACAACTTTCATTAAAGAAGTCCGGAGAGCATTAACAAATCTTTACTTCTTGAGCAAAAGTGTATATTTAGTGTTCTTGAGTACTATCATAGCTCTTGGATGACAAGGGTAGAGAACAAGTCTACCCTTTTTACCGACAGCTTACTGAATGGCGCGAAGCCATCTAGCCACCACCTAAGTTAATTTAGTCGGAGATAGAATGACCCAAATAGTGCTGGGTGAGAATGAAGGGATTGAGTCAGCCTTACGTCGATTTAAGCGGCAAGTTTCTAAGGCGGGAATATTTCCAGATATGAAGAAGCATCGTCACTTTGAAACACCTCTGCAAAAACGTAAGCGTAAAGCAGTTGCCAACCATAAGCAGCGTAAGGGAGGTTTCCGCTATTAAGGACAGATCTCTTGAATCAAGCAAGTTAGATTCAGACAAATTGAGGTTTTGAATAAGAAAGAACACAGAACTCAGAACACAGATTATTGCCTACGATACTCTGTGTCCTGGGTTTTGTGTTCTTTTTTATATGCGCTGAAAAGTCAGCCTTATTGACCAGCAGCAATTTTCTTTTCTAAAACAGCAATTCGCTGTTTGCTTCCTGGGTGATCGCTCAAAAAGGCTGGTGTAGAAGATTGATTTAGCAGTTTACTTAAGAATGCAGGCAAAGCGTTAGGATTATAGCCTGCTCGTTTCATGTACTTTAATCCCTGAGCATCAGCGTTATATTCATCTTGCCGACTATTTGGTAACTCAAAAGCCAGCTTATAACCCAAAGCAGCTATAGTACTTTGGTCTACACCAGCAACTGAAGCTAAGCCTTGAGCAAGATCGGATTGCTTCATTTTGTTGATCAAGTCGTTATCGCAAATATGACCAATTTCATGGCCTAAGACCCCTGCTAATTGATCTTCATTATCCACTGCTTTTAACAATCCAGTGTTAACGTAGACATAACCACCTGTTGTTGAGAAGGCATTGATGCTACGGTCTTGAACAACATAAAAATGAAATGGATATTGCGAACAGCTACTAGCAGCTGCAACCCGTTGACCCACACGATTAACATAGGCATTTGTTTCGGAGTTCGTATCCAGCTTATACTTGCTCAGTACCTGTTGGTGAATCTGATGACCCAGTGCAACTTTTTGCTTTGTTGATAAACTAGAGAGTTGCAGAAGCTGAGCGCCATTAAGAAGTAAACTCCCCCAAGGAAGTGCAGTAGCTGGCGTAGGTGTTGACAATCCTACACCTATACTCATCCCTAAACCTAGTAAAAAAGCAAGACGTTTACGCAATTTATAAACCATTGTTATAAAGTGAAAACTTTTAATTTTTTGTGTAATGCCAAGCTTCGAAAACTATTATTTACGCATATATCCTAGCCTGCCATAGTCAGTATTCGGGTAGCACCCTCCAAAGGAATAAATTTTTGGGAGTGGGAAGAGGAAGTTATACCAATTCACTATAAATTTGGTACGCTTGGCAACCAGAGAGACAAGGAGGACAAGGAGGACAAGGAGGACAAGGAGGACAAGGAGGACAAGGAGGACAAGGAGGACAAGGAGGACAAGGAGGACAAGGAGGACAAGGAGG
>Ga0070738_10003994_pt1 | contig 18404 bp, 20 predicted proteins | sample Coa_R2_2_FD_66446 | JGI IMG/M metagenome (GOLD analysis project Ga0070738, IMG submission 66446) | Surface soil microbial communities from Centralia Pennsylvania, which are recovering from an underground coalmine fire - Coalmine... | ecosystem: Environmental > Terrestrial > Soil > Unclassified ...
TCTATCCTCAGCCGCGGCCCGAGGCCCGAGCCCAAGAAGCCGTCCGAGCGCGGCTTCAGCCTGGTGCTGCTCCTCGTGGGGCTGGCGGTCACGCTGGCTGGCGCTCAGGCGTTCCAGCGCGGTCAGCTGACGATCGACGACACCAAGCTCTCGGAGACGAACTTCCTGGGCACGACGCGGTTCGATCCCGTCGATCAGATCCAGGCGCTCGAGATCGTGCAGCCGCTGGAGAGGGTGCCGTTCTACCTGGACCAGGTGGTCTACCTCGACCACACCACGCGCCTCGTGCCGATGCTCTACCCCGGCAACCAGTACCACCCGGACGACAACGGCATGGTCAAGGCCGTTCGCAAGGCCGCCAACCTCAACACCCAGAGCTTCCCCGACAAGCACACCGAACGCTGGAGCCGCTGACCTAACGGCTTCCGAAGCGCGGCCTCAGTTGGAAGCTGAGGCCGCGCTTCCCGCGAACGTTACGCCTCCTCTTTGAGAAATCCCCGAAGCTGGTCGCGCAGCTCCGGCGTGTCGTTGTGGCCGTGTTCGTTCACCGCATGGCGCACAGCCACGGTGAGGACCTCGTCTTCGGTTCCGGCTATGTAGAGGCTGCAGTTCTTCTCGCTGGGGAACTCCCGGCAGTCGGCGAATACGCGCTTTCCACTGGCCATCGCATTTCTCCTTCTCAGGTTTTGTCGCTGCTTGCTTCTGTCTTACTTGGCGTAGTTGCTGGCGCCGAACCAGTCGACGACCACCACCGGCTCGTCGCCCACCACCCAGCCGTCATGCCCGCTGGGCAGCGAGGTGACGTCGCCCGGCTCCGCGATGAACTCGGTGCCGTCGTCCATCCGAATCGCCAGCCGCCCGGCGACGTGGTACTGGAAATGTGGGGCGTGGCAGCTGTCGGTCTTGGCGATGGGCTTCACGTCATTAGACCAGCGCCAGCCTGGTTGGAGAATCAGCCGTCCGATTTCGGTGTCCCCAATCTTGAGGATCTCAACCTTGCCGTTGGGAAACTCCCGGACCTCGTCCGGCTTCAGGAACGCTCGATGTTCGGTCTGTTGCGTCATCTGTTCTTTCCTCCTGCAGATTTCCGTTCTCGGCCCGAGTGGCGGTATATTACTTACTAGTAGGTAAGTTGTCAAGAGGTTTCTCCAAGCCGTTCGGCATACTTGATGGGATGATCGTTGCGGCAGCCAAGCCGGCCGAACAAACCGATACCCGCGAAGCCATCCTGACGATCGCCGAGCGGTTGGTGCAGGCTCGCGGTTTCAACGGCTTCTCCTATGCCGACGTCGCCGCCGAGCTGGGCATTACCAAGGCTGCCCTGCACTACCACTTCGCCGGCAAGGCTGAGCTCGGCGAGGCCCTTATCTCCCGTTATGGCGCGCGCTTCGCCGACGCTTTAGCCGCGATCGAAGCCGCCCACGAGTCCGCCTTCGATCGGATCGTCGCCTACACGCGGATCTACGCGAGCGTGCTGGATCAGCAGCGGATGTGCCTGTGCGGAATGCTCGCCGCCGAATACCACACCCTCCCCGAAGGCATGCGCCGCGCGGTAGTCGAGTTTTTCAACGCCAACCAAGCGTGGCTCAGGCGCCTGCTGGAGGACGGACAGAACGCCGGGACGATCCGTTTCGCCGGGTCCCCTGAGGATGCGGCGCAGATGATCGTCGGAACGCTCGAAGGCGCCATGCTCGTCGCGCGACCTTATGCCGACACGTCGCGCTTTCAGCGGGTAGTAGACCAGCTGCTCCGCGAGCTGCGCCCCTAAGACTCAGGAGGTGGCGGGAGGCAGCTCGGCTCAGGCGCCGCGATTCGGGGCCATCGACGTTGGCAGCAACACCGTCCACCTGCTCGTCGCCGAGTGCGACGGCAAGACGCTCCGCGCGGTTACGGACGAGAGCACGCGCCTCGGGCTCGGCGCGGACGTGGCGCGCGGGCGCGCCATCACACCCGCCAAAATCGCGGCGGCGGCGGCCACAGTCCGCAGTTACGTCGTCCGCGCGCAGAAGGAGCGCGCTAAGGAACTCTGGCTGGTCGGGACGCAAGCGGTGCGAGCCGCGGTCAATGGCGACAAGCTGGCCAAGGAAGTCGAGCGCGCCGCGGGCCTGCCACTGCACGTCATCGAGCCGGCCGTGGAGGCGCGCCTCGGCTGTCAGGGCACGACGCTGGACAAGACGGAGCGTACCAGCCGGCTGATCGTCGATATCGGCGGAGGCAGCACCCAGCTGTCGTTTGCGGCGGCGGACGGCAAGTTCCGCTTTCTGGGCTCGCTGCCGGTCGGGTCGGTCGCGCTGCCGACTCGCTACCTTCTGCACGATCCTCCTTCCAAGCTGGCCCGCGAGCGGCTGGAGCTGGCGGTGCGTGAGGCGGTCGCCACGCTGGACCTGGAAACGGTCACGCACCTCCAGCCGGAGTACGGCATCCTCATCGGCGGCGTGGGGCGCCGGCTGGCCAGGGCGGGCCGGCTTGGCTCGGGCGAGCCGCTGGTGCGCTTGTGGGTGGAGCGGTTGGTGGAGGCGGTGATGGGCGTGAGCGGCGAGACGATGGAGGTGTTCGGGGCCGCCCGTTTGGAGGACGTGAACATGATCCGAGCAGGCGCCGTCATACTACGGGAAGCCATGGCGGCCTTCGAGCTCCAATACTGCCGGGTCAGCAACAACGGCATCCGGGAGGGCGCCATCCTGTCGATGGCCAGAGGCGAGGACGTCATCAGTGGCCACTGAGATCGCGCTTGCCTCCGCGCCCAGCCTCGAACCGATCGGGCCGCGGGCGTTCTTCAATCGCGAGCTGAGCTGGCTGGAGTTCAACTGGCGCGTGCTCAATGAGACCGGCAACCAGCGCCACCCCCTGCTGGAGCGTCTCAAGTTCCTCGCCATCTCCGACTCCAACCTGGACGAGTTCCTGATGGTGCGCGTGTCGGGGCTGCTGGGCGAGCTCGAGGCCGGCGTGTCCACGCGGACGCCAGACGGCCGAACGCCCGCGGAGGAGCTGAGCGCGGTCCGCCAGGGCATGGTGGCCATGATGCGCGAGCAGCGGCGTGTCTTTGGCGAACTGCTGCCGCTCCTGGCAGCGGAGGAGATCCACCTCCTGCCATACGGCGAGCTGACGGCGGCGCAGCGTCACGACCTGAGGGACTACTTCGAGCGCGAGATCTTTCCGGTCTGCACGCCATTGGCCATAGATCCCGCGCAGGCCTTTCCGTTCATCTCGAATCTGAGCTTGAATCTGCTGGTGGTGCTGGACGACGGCGACGGCTCGCGGCGTCTGGCCCGGCTGAAGGTGCCGCCCTTTCCCCGCCTGGTGGCAGTGAAAGAGCGCGCCGCCAGGTCCCACACCTTCGTCTGGTTGGAGGATCTGCTGGTCCAGCACCTGGACCTGCTCTTCCCGGAAATGCACATCGAGCAGACCTACCCCTTTCGGGTCCTGCGCGACGCCGACTTCGAGGTGCGCGAGATCGAAGCGGGCGACCTGCTGGAACGCGTTCGCGCCGGTCTGCAGCTGCGCCGCTTCGGAGAGGCCGTGGCGCTGCAGGTGGACGAAGCCATGCCGCCTGAGCTGTGCAACCTCCTGGCCCAGCACCTCGAGCTGTCCGCGGACGACGTCTACCCGCTAGCCGGCCGCCTCGGGCTAACGGACCTCATGCAGCTCCACGAGATCGACCGGCCCGACCTCAAGGACGAGCCGTTTGTCCCACGTGTGCCGCCGGTGCTGGCGTCTACGAAGGACATCTTCGCGGCCATCCGCCAGGGCGATATCCTGCTGCACCACCCCTTCGACGACTTTCAGCCGGTGATCGATCTGCTGAACCAGGCGGCCACAGATCCCGACGTCATGGCCATCAAGCAGACGCTGTATCGGGTGGGCCTGCACTCGCCGGTCGTGGACGCCCTGCGCACGGCCGTAGATGAGGGCAAGCAGGTAGCCGTGCTGCTTGAGCTGAAGGCCCGCTTCGACGAAGAGAACAACATCGGCTGGGCCGAGGAATTGGAGCGTGCCGGCGTGCACGTGATGTACGGCTTTGCCGGCCTCAAGACCCACTGCAAGCTGGCGCTGATTGTCCGCCGTGAGCCGGACGGCATCCGCCGCTATGTGCACGTGGGCACGGGAAACTACAACCGCGCCACCGCCCGCCTCTATACCGACGTAGGCGTGCTCACCTGCCGCGAGGACGTGGGCGCCGACGTCTCCGACGTATTCAACTTCCTCACCGGCTACTCGCGCCAGCGCCACTACCGTACGCTGCTGGTCGCGCCGGTGACCCTGCGCGACGGGCTCAAGCAGCGCATCCAGCGCGAGACGAGCCTGCACATGCAGCGGGGCGATGGCCGGCTGCTGTTCAAGCTGAACCAGCTCAGCGACCCCGAGCTAATCGAATGCCTCTACGTCGCCAGCCAGGCGGGCGTGCGGATCGACCTGCTCGTCCGCGGCCTGTGCTGCCTGCGCCCCGGAGTGGCCGGCCTGAGCGAGAACATCCGCGTGTTCAGCCTGCTCGGGCGCTTCCTGGAGCACAGCCGCATCTTCTCCTTCCACAACGGCGGCGACGAGGAGGTGCTGATCGGCAGCGCCGACATCATGCAGCGCAACCTCGACTACCGCGTCGAGGTACTGATGCCCGTCGCCTCAGCCGCCATCAGGCGCCAGCTCAACGCCATCCTGGAGGGCTACCTGGCCGACACCCGCCAGACTTACGAGCTTAACCCGGACGGCACCTACAGCCGCCGCCAGGTAAGCGGTCGAGGCGTCGACATCCAGCGCCGTCTGATCAAGGAGGCCACCTCAGCCCCCGCGCGCTCCCACCCGTTCGGCGCCGCCGCTCAGCCGCTAAGCCGCATCGCCTAGAAGTGCAAGCTGCTTCCGGCGCAGGTACCACAGCAGCCGGCAGGCTCCCGGCTCCGGCGCGCCACGGGCTTCCAGCGCCGCCACGCCGCCCTTGGAGAAGCTGACGTACGGCTGCGAGACCCCGCCCAGCAGGCAGCTCACCAGCCGGCTGACGTCGGGATCGTGCCCAACCACCATCAGGTCCGCTTCGGCATGCGCCCGGATGACCTTCAGCATCTCGCCCGGCGATGCGCCCGCGGCCAGCGCATCCACCGCCTCGGGCTCTCTCCCGGCCGTGAGCTCCGCCGCCACCAGCTCGGCCGTCTGCATGCAGCGCACCAGCGGGCTCGTCACGATCGCGCCCAGCTGCACCCGGAACTTCGCCAGCCCCCGCGCTGCCGCGCCCGTCTGCTCCCGTCCTTTCGCCGTCAGCTGGCGATCGAACTCGGACACAGCTTCGCTCCTGTCCTCCGCCGGCCCGTGCCGCATCACATACAGCCTCATGCGCCCAGAGTAGCGTCTACGATTCACCCTGGAGTGGATTCACGCCGGCGGACGGTCCTGGTGGTAGACGACGAGGCAGTCCTGCGCGACACGCTGGCGTTCAATCTTCAGCGCGAGGGCTACGACGTGCTGCTGGCCGCGGACGGCCACCAGGGGCTGCAGCTCGCCCGCGAGCGCCAGCCCGACCTGGTGCTGCTCGACCTCATGATGCCCGGCCTGGACGGCCTCTCGCTGTGCACCGCCCTCCGCCGCGATTCCAGCGTACCGGTGCTCATGCTCAGCGCCAAAGACGATGAGGTGGACCGCGTCATCGGCCTCGAGATGGGCGCCGACGACTACGTCACCAAGCCCTTCAGCATGCGCGAGCTGCTGGCGCGGGTGAAGGCCCACCTGCGCCGCGCCGACGGCCTCGCCGAGCGGACGAAGCCCACGGGTCAGCCGATCGTCCGAGGCGACCTGCTCATCGACAGCGCCCGCCGCGAGACTCGTCGCGGCGACCGGCTGGTGCCACTGCGGCCCAAGGAGTTCGACCTGCTCCTGCTGCTGGCCAGCAACCCAGGCATCGTCCTCACGCGGGACGTGCTGCTCGACCGCGTCTGGGGCGCGGGCTACGCCGGCCTCACCACCCGCACCGTGGACGTGCACGTGAACGCGCTCCGCAAGAAGCTGGACGACGATGCCGCCCAGCCGCGCTACATCGAGACGGTGCGCAGCGTGGGCTACAGGTTCGCGGCATGACCTGGTGGGTCGCGGCGACCTGCCTCGCCACCGCCCTCCTGCTGGCCAGCGCCTTCCGCATCGGTCAGCTGCGGCGCCGCTTCTGGGCGCTGGAGCTGGACAACCGCCTGGCGGGCGCGCGAAACGACCAGCAGCAGGCCGCGATCGAGGCGCTCGGCGCGATCAACCGCGCCTTCGTGGAAGAAGCGCAAACTGCCATGTTCCTGGTCACGCCGGAGGGCCGCGTGCGCTACTTCAATCCAGCGGCGGCCAGCCTGTTCCGCCTGCGGCCGCGCCTCGACGAGGACAAGCTGCTGGTCGAGCTGGTCCAGGATCGCGATCTCGAGCAGATGGTGGAGCGCGTCCTTTCCGGAGAATCGACCACCGAGAGCCTGGAGCTGAGCCCGCCCGGCAGCAACCTGGTCCTCCAGGCAGCCGCGCGAGCCATCCGCACCGGCCGCGGCGAGCTCCTGGGCGGCGCCCTGCTGCTGGAGAACCTCACCGGCATCCGCCGCCTCGAAGCGGCGCGGCGCGATCTGGTGGCCAACGTGTCGCACGAGCTCCGGACCCCGCTGGCGGGCATGATGGCTCTCGTCGAGACGCTCGAATCTGGGGTGGACGACGAAGCGCTCGCCGCCGGCTTCCTGCACAGCATTCACGGCGAGATCGACCGCCTGGCGCTGCTGGTGCGCGATCTGCTCGAGCTGTCGCGGATCGAGTCCGGCGGGATCCAGCTCCGCTGCAAGCCGCTGCCCCTCGGCGGCGTGGCGGCCAGCGCGCTGGACCGCATGCGCAAGGAGGCCGAGGACGCCGGCGTCAGCCTGCAGCTCGAGCCCGGCGAGGCGCCGTGGGTCCTGGGCGACGAGCAGCGCTGCGAGCAGATCCTGACCAACCTGCTGCAGAACGCGCTCAAGTTCACGCCCGCTGGCGGCAATGTCACCGTGAGCTGGACCGCCGAACAAGGCGAGGCCGTGGTCCACGTCCGCGATACTGGCATCGGCATCCCGCCCGAGGAGCAGCCGCGCGTCTTCGAGCGCTTCTACAAGGTCGACAAGGGCCGTGCCGGCCACACCGGCTCCGGCTTGGGTCTGGCCATCGTCAAGCACCTCGCCACCATCATGGGCGGCCGCGTCGGCCTCGAAAGCACCCCCGGCGAGGGCTCCGACTTCTTCTTCACCCTGCCACTAGCAGAGTTCCGCGCCTCCCAGCCCGCTGCATAATCGGGTTCATGCCACAAGTCAAACGAATTCGCACGCTTGCCTTGCCCACCACCAAGCCGGCCGAAGCCGAGCGCTTCTTCACGCAGGTCCTGGGCGGCAAAGTGGCCAATCGCATTCAGCACCCCGGCGATGGCGGCACCGTGAACGAGGTGTTCATCGAGGTCGGCAACGTCCGCGTGGCTCTGGCCAGCCTGGATGGCGGCAGCCGTGCACCATCCGGCTTCCCGCACTACACCATGGGCATCGACTACCAGCCCAAGGAGCAGCTCCAGCAGGCGCTCGAAGCCGCCGGCGCCACGCTGGACGGCATCCGCGACCATCAGGACGGCAGCGGCTACTCCTGCTACGTGCGCGACCCCGACGGCAACCGCTACGAGCTGTGGGTCAGCCAGGCTGACTGAATAGGCGCTACCTGGCCGCCGAGCTTCGAGTGAGGGAAGTGACCAGCGTCCGAAGTTGCTGACCCACGGTCAGCGGGTTGAGCTTGCTGCGCAGCGCATTCAGGCGTGTGTCCCGCCACGACGAGTTGGTCGAAAGGGCGACGATGAGCGCCTGCGCCAGCAGGTCCGGGTCGCTGGCGTCCAGGGCCCATACGCCCGGCAGGCCGGCCAGGTTCTCCATCAAGGCCGGCTGCTCGTGGACCACCAGCGAACAGCCTGAGGCCAGCCCCTCCAGCGGGGCCAGGCCGAAGTTCTCCTGCAATGAGGGGTGGCAGAACACGCTGGCCCGCGCGTACAGCGTCAGCAGGTCGTGGTACGCCACGTGCCCCAGGATGCGAGCGCCGGGTACGCCCTTGGCCTGCGCGCGCAGCTGCTGCGCCTCGGGCCCGGTGCCCACGATGGCCAGCACCGCCTTCTTGTGCCGCTCCTTCACCGCCGGCCAGGCCGCCAGCAGCGCCTGATAGTTCTTCCGCGGATAGGCGTGGCCCACGGCCAGCACGATGGGCTCCTTCGGCAGCAGCGGCAGCGCCCCGCACCAGGCGTCGACGTCGAACGGCACCGGCAGCACGGCCACTCGCTCGCGGGGGACATCGTAGGCGAAAGCCACGCGGTCGGCCGCGTATTCCGAGCGCGCCACCACGAGGTCGGCAGCTCGCGCCGACTCGGCCTCCCAGCGCGCCTGCACCTCGAGCACGGCTGCGCTGGCCGGCGGCTCGAAGGGGACCACGTTGGCCAGCACCGCCTCGCAGAAGGCCACGTACGGCCGCTTTCGGGCTTTGGCCGCCCACAGCCAGCCCTCGCCGTCGATGCCGATCACGGCCTCGAAGCGCTCGAGCTCGGCCCCGAGCTGATCGTTCGCCAGCTTGCGCTCGGCGATCTCCCGCGGGTTCGTGGCGAACTGGCTGGAATTGACCAGCTCGGCCGGCGCTCCCGCCAGGCCAAGCGCATCCACCAGTCGGTTCTGCGACACGGTGGTGCCGGATCCGGCGGCCACAGAGGGCGGCCACGGGCTCAGGATGCCGATCACGAAGAGGGGGACCGGTGATCGAGCATTCAGCCCGAGGTTACCACCGCCTCAGCACCCGCCGCAGCCGCCCGCTGCCTGCGCGGCACTCAGAGGTCCCTGAGGGCACGCCCCCCGCGACTCGCCGTGCGCGTAGCACTCAGCCGGCGAGGCGGGCTCGCTGCATGTTGTGGTAGGCGCGGCCGCGGAGGGTCGAGGGCAGGATGTGGATGGCTTCGCGGTACTTGGCGACTGTGCGCCTGGCCACGAACATCCCCTGCTCCTTCAGTTCGGCGGCGATCTCCTCGTCGCTCAGCGGCCGTTCGGGGCGCTCGGCGGCGATGATCTCGCGGATAGCGTCCTTGATGGCCAGCGAGCCGTCGAACAGATCGTCGAAGCTGATGACCCGCTTGCTCGGCAGCAGGATGTACTTGTTGGCCGTGGCGCGGCTCACCGTGGACTCGTGCAGGCCCACATGGAAGGCCACCTCGGAGCGAGTGAGCGGCTTGAGATGGCGGATGCCGTGGTCCAGGAAGTCCCGCTGGACCTCGCTGATGCACTCCGTGATCTGGCGTATGGTGTCCCAGCGCTCTTTCACGAAGCCGATGAAGAACTTGGCCTGGTTGGTGTAGCGGCGCACGAACTCGCGGTCTTCAGACGGCAGCTCGTGCTCGCTCATCATCTCGCGGTACATGTCATTGATGCGGAACTGGTAGCGCGCTTCCTCCAGCACCTCGACGGTGTAGCCGTCCTCGGACGGCTTGATGGCCACGTCGGGCCGGATCACGCCGCTGCCGCCGGTGGCAAGGCGCTGGCCGTTCTGCCAGGTCCGCCACGCCGGGAAGGGCGTGAGGTTGTCCTTGATGAACGCCCAGCTCGTCAACACGTGGTCGGCCTTGATGCGCAGGCGCGAGGCTATCGCCTCGAACTTGTGCTGCCCGAGCTCCTCGAAGCATTGTTCGAGGATGCGCAGGGCGAGGGCGTCTCCGCGCCCGTCCTCCATCAGGTGCTTGAGCTGGATGATCAGGCACTCACGTGGGTTGCGGGCGCCGACGCCCGGCGGATCCAGCTGCTGCAGCGCCTCCACCAGGGACTGCACCCGCTCCACGGGCACGCCGCAGGCGGCCGCCACCTCGTCGTCCTCGACCGTGAGGTAGCCTGAGTCGTCCAGGCTGCCGATGAGGTATTCGGCGATGGCTGCGTCGCCGCTCGGGATGGTGCTGAGCAGCGAGTCCAGCAGGTAGTCTTGCAGGCTCATCTCGCCCGCGGCCAGAGCCACCGGATCGTATTCATCGTCGCCGCTGTTGTTCGGCCGGGTGTCGATGCGCCAGGCATCGTACGAGTCGTCGTCCCAGGTGCTCGATTCCGTATCGGCCGGCGCTGCTGCCGGCTCGGAGGAGCACTCAGGACAGCGGCCGTCGATCAGCGGGCTGCCGCAGACGGCGCAGGTCTCCCGCTCGTCCAGCTCCAGGAACGGATTGTTGACGATCTCCTGCTCAATCGTCTGCTGCAGCTCGTCCGAGGACAGCTGCAGGATCTTGAGCGAGGTAATCAGGTTGGCGGTGATCGCGACCGTCGTTTGCGGTTGAAGCGACTGTGACTGCTCTAGTTCCAAGTAAATAGTCTCCCTAAATCCCTCAAAGAGGCGATGCGGTAAGCAACTCGCGTGCCAACCCTCGGCTGGCAAGCATCGAACACGACCCGCGGTGGGGGATAATCAAGAGTATGAAAGGACTCATTTGGCCGCGGCGGTAAGCGGCCGGGTACGCGTCGCTCCGCGCGGGACGGAGCGGGTCGACATCTGGTGGCTCGAGCCGCTCATCACCGTGCTGGTGCTGGGCACGTTCGTTCTCTACACAACGTGGGCGATGGTCTTCGGCACCACCGTCAACGGCCATTTTGCCTATTACGCCGATCCGTACTTGTCTCCGTTCTACTCCCCGTGTGTGGCCACGAATTGCCCGCAGGATACGTTCCCCGTCATTTCGTGGGCCTTCTCGCCGGCCTGGCTCATCTTCTACTTCCCGCTCGCCTTCCGGCTGACCTGCTACTACTACCGCAAGGCCTACTACCGATCCTTCTTCTGGGCGCCGCCAGCCTGCGCCGTGCCGGACGCGGCCAAGCGCTACAACGGCGAGACCCGCTTTCCCTTCATCATTCAGAACATCCACCGCTACGCCTTCTATGGCGCGCTCATCCCGCTCTTCTTCCTGTGGTGGGACATGGTTAAAGGCTTCATGTACCACGGCCACCTGTGGATCGGCGTCGGCTCGTTCGTGCTGCTGATCAACGTCATCCTCCTGTCGCTCTACAGCTTCTCCTGCCACTCCTGCCGCCATCTCGTGGGCGGCTACCTGGACATGCTGTCGCGCCACGCGATGCGCTACAAGATATGGAAGTTCGTCAGCAAAATCAACGAGCACCACATGCTTATCGCCTGGTGCAGCCTGGTGTTCGTCATGTGGTCCGACATCTACGTCCGCCTCGTCGCTGCCGGCATCACCCATGATTTCCACGTGGTGTTTTAGATGGCAACTGAACCGTACGATACGCACGAATACGACGTCCTGGTCGTCGGCGCCGGCGGCGCCGGCCTGCGCGCGGCCATCGAGGCCTCGGCGCTGGGGGCCAAGACGGCGCTGGTCTGCAAAAGCCTGCTCGGCAAGGCGCACACGGTTATGGCCGAAGGCGGCATCGCCGCGGCCATGGGCAACGTCTGGCCCGAGGACAACTGGAAGGTCCACTTCCGCGACACCATGCGCGGCGGCAAGATGCTCAACAACTGGCGCATGGCCCAGATCCATGCCCAGGAAGCGCCCGACCGCGTGCTCGAGCTGGAAGAGTGGGGCGCGCTGTTCGATCGCACCAAAGACGGCCTGATCCTGCAGCGCGACTTCGGCGGCCATCGCTACGCGCGCCTCGCCCATGTGGGCGACCGCACCGGCCTGGAGATGATCCGCACCCTCCAGCAGCACGCCGTCCACAAGGGCATCGACGTGTTCATGGAGTTCAACATCCAGCGCCTGCTGAAGGATGGCGACAAGATCTCCGGCGCGTTCGGCTACTGGCGCGACAGCGGCACCTTCATGCTGTTCAAGTGCAAGGCCGTGGTCCTGGCCACGGGCGGCATCGGCAAGTGCTGGAAGGTGACTTCCAACTCCTGGGAGTACACCGGCGACGGCCCGGCCATGGCCCTGAACGCCGGCGCGGACCTGATCGACATGGAGATGGTTCAGTTCCATCCCACCGGCATGATCTGGCCGCCCAGCGTGCGCGGCATCCTGGTGACCGAGGGAGTGCGCGGCGACGGCGGCACGCTGCGCAACGCCTCGGGCGAGCGCTTCATGTTCCGCTACATCCCCGAGTTCTTCAAGGCCGAGACGGCCGACACCGAGGAAGAGGCGGACCGCTGGTACGAGGACAAGAAGAACAACCGCCGCACGCCCGACCTGCTGCCGCGCGACGAGGTGGCGCGCGCCATCAACGCCGAGAGCAAGAGCGGCCGCGGCTCGCCACACGGCGGCGTCTTCCTCGACATCGCTACGCGCCGCCCGGCCGACTACATCCAGAAGCGCCTGCCCTCGATGTACCACCAGTTCAAGGAGCTGGCCGGTGTTGACATAACCAAGGAAGCTATGGAGATCGGCCCCACCTGTCACTACGTGATGGGCGGCGTGCGCGTGGATGCCGACACCACCGCCACCACGGTGAAGGGCCTCTTCGCGGCCGGCGAGGTCGCGGCCGGCCTGCACGGCTCCAACCGGCTGGGCGGCAACTCCCTCTCGGACCTGCTGGTCTTCGGCCGCCGCGCCGGCCAGTACGCGGCCGAGTACGCCAAAGGCATCACCAGCCAGCCGGACGTGAACCCGGAGGAGGTCGATTACACCATCCAGCTGCTGCTCAAGCCGTTCAACGGCAGCGGCGGTGAGAACCCCTACGCCATCCACGCCGACCTGCAGGAGTGCATGCAGAACAACGTCGGCCTCATCCGTGTCGAGCATGAGCTCAAGGAGGCGCTCGATACCCTCCAGGTGCTGAAGAAGCGGCTGGAGAACGTGACTGTCGTCGGCGGCCGAGCCTACAACCCCGGCTGGCACATGGCGCTGGACCTGCACGACATGCTGCGGGTCTCCGAGTGCTGCACGCTGGCGGCAATCGAGCGCAAGGAGAGCCGCGGCGGCCACACCCGCGACGACTATCCGACCGCCGACCCCGAGTGGGGCAAGAAGAACGTGGTCATCCGCCCCAAGAACGGCGACCTCGTCCTCAGCACCGAGCCCCTGCCCGAGATGCCCGACGATTTGAAAGAACTGTTCCAGGAGGCCCATTGATGGCCGTCGCAGAAGCTCCCACCCAGCAGCAAGCCGCGCCGGCGGTCAAGCCGCCGCAAACCTTCACCTTCCGCCTGTGGCGGGGCGACCAGGCCGGCGGCGAATACAAGGATTACCAGGTCCAGGTGGACGAGGGCATGGTCGTGCTGGACGTCGTCCATCGCATCCAGGCCACGATGGCCAACGACCTGGCCGTGCGCTGGAACTGCAAGGCCGGCAAATGTGGCTCCTGCAGCGCCGAGATCAACGGCAAGCCGCGCCTCATGTGCATGACCCGCATGGATCTGTTCGAGCCCGGCCAGGTCATCCAGATCTCGCCCATCAAGACCTTCCCGATCATCCGCGACCTGGTCACGGACGTGTCGTTCAACTTCGAGCGCGCCAAGGAGGTGCCGGCCTTCAAGCCCAAGCCGCCCGACCCGGACGGCAAGCGCCGCATGTATCAGGAAGACGTGGACCGCGTGCAGGAGTTCCACAAGTGCATCGAGTGCTTCCTGTGCCAGAACGTCTGCCACGTCATCCGCGACCACGAGGAGAACAAGAAGAACTTCGCCGGCCCGCGTTTGTTCGTCCGCCTGGCGGCCCTGGAGATGCACCCGCTCGACACCAACGACCGCCGCGAGCTCCTGAAGGCCCGCGCCGGCCTGGGCTACTGCAACATCACCAAGTGCTGCACCGAGGTCTGCCCCGAGCACATCCACATCACCGACAACGCCATCATCCCGCTCAAGGAGCGCGTGGTCACCGAATACTTCGACCCTGTCGCCTGGCTGGCCCGCAAAGTCACCGGCAAGGACAAGCGCAGCGGTATCGTCGAATAGCGTCTAGCTCGGCGTAATCACGTCCACGGCCAGCGCCGCGCGGCTGGCGAGCTCCTGGTCAAAGGTGACCAGCGGCACCCCCAGCCGAGCCGCGACGGCCACATACAGTGCATCCGCCCCGCGCAATCGGAGATTGGCGGCGAACCGCATGCCTTCGCGCCCAAGGGCCTCGTCAATTTCGACGAGCTCGAGGTGGGGGAGCGCAGTCAGTGTCTGTGCAAGACGGAGTCCTTGGGCTGGCTGCCGGCGCCGTCGCGCGATTGCGCCAGCTACTTCGGCAAGGCATGTAGCCGGAATGGCGAGTGTCTCCGTTTGCTTGCCCACTTCGTTCAGCCAGCGAGATGCAACCGGGTAATGTGCATCCACGACGAGCAGCGCCGCAATCCAGACGCTGGCGTCAATAACCACTGTTGCTGTCGCGTTCTCCGTATGGGGCCCGCTCCTCGCGGATCATCGCTACCGAGTCAGTGGGCCCATCCAAGTGCGCACTGATCTCTCTGCCGAGCGCCTGAAACTCCTCGAACCATTCATCCCACTGTTTCTTGCGGTCTGGCTCCTCGGCCGGCTCCAGGCGTGCCACTACCTTGTTGTGCTTGCACACTTCGAAGCGCTCGCCGCGCTCGGCGACTCTCCTCAGGATCTGGCTGGCGTGGTCTCTCAGTTCGCGGACGCCGATTTTTGTGGCCATATCGTTGTGACCATTGTAGCGAACCACAGCCTGCTAACGTAGTCGTATGGCCGCCCCTAAAGCCGTCGTCTACACCGAGGATGCCTTCTCCATCGTCAAAGTCGGCCCCATGGGGCCGTACGGGAATAACGCCTACCTGCTGCACGATGCTGAGGCCAAGGATGCGCTGCTGGTGGACATGCCGCTGGACGAGCAGCCGCTGCTCGAGGCCATCGCCGAGGTCGGTAACGTCCACCAGATCGTGGCCACCCACTGGCACCGCGACCACTGGATGACCTATGACCCGGTGCGCAAGGCCACCAACGCGGTCGTAATCGTCGGCGACAAGGAGATCAACATCCCACCGGAGCGCATCGACAAGAAGGTTGCCCACGGCGAGGACGTGAAGGTCGGCAGTAAGCGCATCACCATCCTCCACACGCCTGGCCACACGCCCGGCTCCATCTGCCTGAAGATCGGCCGCGCCCTGATCTCGGGCGACACCCTGTTCCAGGGTGGCCCGGGCCGCACGTCAGCCCCGGGCGACCTCGGCATCATCGTCAACTCCATCGTGCAGCACCTGCTGCCGCTAGCCGACGAGACCGTCGTCATGCCGGGCCACGGCCCCAACACCACCATTGGCGACGCCCGGCACGAGCACGCCGAATACCAGAAGCACCCCTGGCCCGCCGATTACTTCGGCGACGTGGAGTGGCTGAAGGAAGCGCCTAAGTAGGCCCGACAGCGCTAACGCCTGGCGCTAATCGTTCCCGGTAATCGCCTTGAACTTGCCGGCGTACTGCTTGCGGATGAACTCCACCATGGCATCGCTGGGCTGCTCGAAGGCGATTCGCACGCGATAGTGGTTGTTGGCCGGGTTCCGCTCCGTCTTCGTGACCTCAGCCGGTAGGAAGATCTCGTCGCGGAACTTGGGGCCCAGGAAGGTTGCGATCACGACCGACGTTGGCGCGAGCTGGAACTTCTCCATCTCACATAGCGCGTAGGTTCGGCCGGCCTCCAGCGTCATCCCCTTATACGGGACGAACTGCCGCAGCCCCGACTGCGCTTCGATGGCCACCGGCATGGCCACTTTGAAGGCCACGCTGTCGTACCGCTTGCGGTTCTGGATGTAGGCGATGATCGCGTCCTGGTAGCCGGGCCGCGGGCTCACGAACGCCAGCCGCAGGATCTGCCCCTTCTCGTCCTTGTCGGTCTCCAGATGGACCACTTGGCAGTCGAAGAACAGCGCCTCCGACTTGCTGGGCAGCTCGAACCGGATTTGGTGGGTGGCCTCGATGGGCACCTGCTCCAGGCTGTTCAGGTACACCGCGCAGCCGCCGCCGCCCAGGTTGAACATCCGGACCGTCCGGCGCAGGTCGTCGGACGACTGCAGGTACAGCGTGGCCGGGATGTCCAGCTGGATGCGGACCCAGCTGCGCCGCTCACGCTGTGGCGAGGCCCAGGGCGTCATCTGCCCGAATTATGGATGTTCGACAATCTGCCGAGAATAAAGGTGGTGAAGAAGAGCCCGACCCTCCTGGCCGTCATCCTGATCTCGGGCCTGGTGCTCGTCTGCGCCGCGGGCATCTACGCCGTCGGCTACCGCCAGGCGAGTGCTGAGTGTGCCGCGTCCTACGGGGTTCCGTGTGGAGTTGAGTTCAGCCTGACGTTCGGCGTCAGCGCTGTCACCGCCTCCATCTCCGGCCTGGTGCTGGCCATCGGGATGGCGCTGGCCCTGGGCATGAACTGGCATCGCGATGGCGCACCCAACAAGGCGCTGGCGCTGCGCATCGCCGACGAGGAGAGCAACCTCCAGGACTACCGCCTACGCCGCGCCCAGCTGGACGAGTGGACCCACATGGCCGCCGCGCGAGCCGCCGAGAAGGCTGCCGCCGATGCCGCCGCCGCTCAGGCTGCCGCCGAAGCCGAAGCCGCCTTCCTGGCCGAGGCCAGCCGCTGGATCGAAGAGGAGGAAGACGAGGAGCCGGAAAGCGTCGAGGACGAGCGCCGCCGCGTCCTAGCCGAGCACATGGCCCATCTCGCCCGCGTCAAGCCCGAGGCTATCGCCGAAGTCCTCAAGATGTGGATCAACCAGCCCGTCCGCTGAGCCGTTCAGTCGAACGAGAACGGCGGATACCGATCCGTCAGCCCGTCCAGAAACGCCAGCACGCGGGTCGACCAGCGGATGGTTCCACCCACTGCCTGGTAGCCCCACTCGGGGTAATGCCGGTTGAACAGCACCGGGATCCACAGCACCAGCGCCACGACGTAGACCACCGAGCTCAGCACCGACAGCACCACCAGGTGCGGAATCAGCACGATCAGCTTCACCAGCAGCCCCAGCACGGGGAAGGCCCACAGCCGGCTGTGGTGCGGTGGGTATTCGATGCGCACCTGCACCTGGTACTCGCGGAAGCCCTCAGCCGCGCTGTGGAAGCTGAATGGCGGGTACTCGTCCGTGAGCCCGAACAGGTAGGCCTGCACCCGTGTAGTCCAGCGGATTGTTCCGCCAACCAGGGCGTAGCCCCACAGCGGGTAGCGGCCCCCCAGCAGCACCGGGATCCACAGGATCAGCAGCGATAAGCGCACCGCGATCTGCAGGATGTACAGCACGATCCAGTGCGGGATTAGGATGATCGCCTTCACCAGGATGCCCAGGATTGGAATAGCCCAGAACTGGTTGTGGAACTCCGGCCGCGTGTACGTCACCTGCACCGGATAGCCGCCAACCAGAACCTCTTCCGGCGGCTGCGGCGGTTGAGGTGGCGCGGTGTAAGCCGGACCTGAATCGAGAGCCATACTTCTTAGGCAAGCGTAGCAAGCGTCCGCCGCTGACGGGCGGTCAGGGTGCCACAGAGGATAATAGTTCCGCTATGGCGACGAAGTGGGTGTACCTGTTCAGCGAAGGCAGCGCCGATATGCGCGATTTGCTCGGTGGGAAGGGCGCAGGCTGCGCCGAGATGACGCGCGCCGGACTGCCGGTGCCGCCCGGCTTCACCATCACCACCGAGGCCTGCAACGCCTACTACACCAGCGGCGAGAAGTTCCCCGACGGCCTGTGGGAGCAGGCCATGGAGGCGCTGAAGCACGTCGAGGGGCAGACCGGCAAGAAGCTGGGCGACCCCGCCAACCCGCTGCTCGTCTCCGTCCGTTCCGGCGCCAAGTTCTCCATGCCGGGCATGATGGACACCGTCCTGAACCTGGGCCTGAACGCCCAGACCGTCGAGGGCCTCGCCAAGCTGACCGACAACCCCCGCTTCGCCTACGACGCCTACCGCCGCTTCATCCAGATGTTCGGGAAGATCGTGCTCGACATCAACCCCGACCTGTTCGAGCACCAGCTCGAAGCAGCCAAGCAGCGCACCGGCGCCGCCACCGATGCCGACCTATCCACCGAAACCCTCCAGGAGCTGGTCACCACCTTCAAGGGCATCGTCAAGAAGGAGACCGGCCAGGACTTTCCGGACGAGCCCTACAAGCAGCTCGAGCAGGCCATCATGGCCGTGTTCCGCTCCTGGAACAACAGCCGCGCGATCGCCTACCGCAACAACGAGGGCATCCCCCACAACCTTGGCACCGCCGTGAACGTCCAGACGATGGTCTTCGGCAACATGGGTTGGGACTCCGGCACCGGCGTGGCCTTCACCCGCAACCCCTCCACCGGCGAGAAGAAGCTCTACGGCGAGTACCTGCTCAACGCCCAGGGCGAGGACGTCGTCGCGGGCATCCGCAACGTCCATCCCATCGCTGACATGGAGAAGGAGCTGCCGGAAGTCTCGAAGCAGTTCGCCGAGATAGCCCAGCGGCTCGAGAGCCACTACCGGGACGTGCAGGACATGGAGTTCACCATCGAGCGCGGCAAGCTGTACATGCTCCAGACGCG
>Ga0070738_10003995_pt1 | contig 18402 bp, 19 predicted proteins | sample Coa_R2_2_FD_66446 | JGI IMG/M metagenome (GOLD analysis project Ga0070738, IMG submission 66446) | Surface soil microbial communities from Centralia Pennsylvania, which are recovering from an underground coalmine fire - Coalmine... | ecosystem: Environmental > Terrestrial > Soil > Unclassified ...
TCGTGCTCCCGCAATATCGCGATGATCTGCTCTTCCGTAAATCTGCCCCGCTTCATCGGTCCGTCCCTCGTTTGGGCCGGACTCTAACGCCATCTGGAGGAACTTCTCAGGGGCAGGTCATCGCAATACCGGGAAAGGTGATCGCGCGAGATGTGGTGGAAGCTTCCATAGATCGAGCGCTTGAGCAAAGCATTCCAAGCTTCCGCCGTGTTGTTGTGGATGTCATCACGCGCAAATTCGCCTAGGGAGTGGCGAACGCCGGATTGCTCGCCGTCAATCAAGCGGCCGATGCCCTTATAGGCTTTGTGTTCGTCGCTATGAATGTGCGTTCCCTTCGCGACGTTCGCGACGACGTTACGCTTGATGGCGCCCAGAATCGGCGTTTCCAGCGGAACAGCGCGAGCGCGACCGCCACGTTCAACGAGAATGGCAACCGGCGTCTTGCGATCGGCTTGCGTCTTCTTGCCATCCGTGCCCTTGCGCGGCTTGCCACCGACATAGGTTTCATCGGCCTCGACGATCACACCCGATCCGCCGAGCTTGTCATCTGACACATCGCGCATCGCTTCGCGGATGCGATGGCAGAGGAACCACGCCGTCTTGTAAGTCACGCCCAAGGTACGGTGCATCTGGTGAGCGGAGATGCCTTTCTTCGCCGATGCCATGAGACGATAGGCAAGCGCCCATTTCGTCAGCGGGAGATGGCTGGACTCCATGACGCTGCCAGTCCGCACGGTGAATTGACTATGGCACTCCTGGCACTCACGAAGACCGGCGCGGACGCCGTGATCGGGATTGGCGGCGATCGAGTAGATGCGCGTCGCGTCGGCATTGCCGCAATGCGGGCAGATCGGGCCGCTCGGCCAACGGATGCCCTCGAAATAGGCGCGGGCTTTGTCTTCGTCGGTAAAGATCGGACCAGTCAGATTGATCGCCATGGCTGCATTTCCTGTTCGATGCGGCCATTACAACATATAGCGTTCCCTTTGTCAAAGGGATAATTCCGCTCAAGCCGTTCGTTCGGTTCGCGCGAAGAACAAGCGATTTACGCTGCCTGGTCGCGCCCCGCGAGAAAGCGGTCGATCCAAGGGCCGATCCATTCGACCGCGACCTCCTCGGGGATCGTGCCGGCGCTGGCATCGTGCAAGAGCACGTCGCCGATGCGCCGCGCGCCAAGCGATTGCAGCAGCGCGTCGAAGCGCTTGCCGCCATAGCAGAAGGTCTGCGCATAGGTCCGGTCGCCCAGCGCGATCACGCCATAGGTGACATGCGACAGATCGGGCTTCGCCTGCTCGATATCGGAGAACAAGGCCTGGGCATTGTCGGGAACGTCGCCCTGACCATAGGTCGAGGTGCAGATGAGAAAGGCGCTCTCGCCCGCGAAGATTTCGGCGTCGAGCCCGTCCATCGGCGTTACCTCGGCGGCAATGCCGCGCTTGGCGAGCGCATCCTTGACCTCCTCCGCCACGAGATCGGCGGTGCCCGTCATCGTACCCACCAGGATCGTCAATCGCAGATCCACGATATCTCCTCGCAGCTTGGCTTTGACGGCAGAGGCTTAACGAGTCGGCCTGCGTGGTTATAATGCACGTTGTATTTCAAGCAAGCATTATAGTACATGTCGCGGGACATGATGGCACGCCAAGGGGCGCCGGTGATGGACAACGGTGAAGCGGGCTATCTGCGTCTCCTCGGCGATCGCATTCGCGAGGCACGGGCCCGGCGCGGCATGACGCGCAAGATCCTGGCGCGCGATTCACAGGTATCGGAGCGCTATCTCGCGCAGCTCGAGGCGGGCCAGGGCAATATCTCGATCGCGCTTCTGCGCCAGATCGCCCATGCCATGGGCCTGCCGCTCACCGATCTCGTCCGCGAGGGACCCGAGCGTCCGGTCGAGCTCACGCTGCTGATCCAGACGCTTGCGAGGCTGCAGCCCAAGGAGCTCGCCCAAGCACGCAAGCTTCTGACCGAGGCCTTCGGCGCGGCAATCGACGGTCAGAGGCGCCACCGTGTCGCGCTTATCGGCCTGCGCGGCGCCGGGAAATCGACACTCGGCGCCATGCTCGCCCGCGATCTCGGCGTGCCCTTCATCGAACTCGACCGCGAGATCGAGCGCGAGGCCGGCACCAGCCTCAGCGAGGTTTTCGACCTTTATGGTCAGGCCGCCTATCGCCGCTATGAGCGCCGTGCGCTCGAGACCATCATCGAGCGCAACGACAGGGCGGTCATCGCCGCGGGCGGCAGCATCGTCTCGGAGCCCGCGACTTTCGATCTGCTGCTCTCCGCCTGCTACACGATCTGGTTGACGGCCGCGCCCGAGGAGCACATGGCGCGGGTCGTCGCTCAAGGCGACTACCGCCCGATGGCCGACAACGCCGAGGCCATGGAGGATCTGCGCCGCATCCTGACCGGCCGCAACGCGCTCTACAGCAAGGCGGATGTGACCGTCGACACCGCGGGAAAGTCGGTGGAGCAGAGCTTCCGGGAGCTGCGCGCGGCAGTCGGCGATGGTTGAACGGGCGTTTCGGGCGCTGCATCATACTGCTTGACGGAACGTTAACCTGCATTATAGTGCTTCTCAAGGAGAAGACCCGATGATCACCTTCGACACCCATCCCGAGCGCTACCGGCATTGGCGGCTCGATTTCGACGGGCCGGTGGCGAGCTTGGTGCTCGATGTGGCGGAGGATGGCGGGATCAAGCCCGGCTACAAGCTCAAGCTCAACTCCTACGATCTCGGCGTCGATATCGAGCTCCACGATGCGCTCAACCGCATCCGCTTCGAGCATCCCGAGGTCAAGACCGTGGTGCTGACCAGCGGCAAGGACCGCATGTTCTGCGCCGGCGCCAATATCTACATGCTCGGCACCTCGCCCCATGCCTGGAAGGTGAATTTCTGCAAATTCACCAACGAGACCCGCAACGGCATCGAGGAATCGAGCCGCAGCTCGGGCCTCAAATTCATCGCCGCGGTGAACGGCACCTGCGCCGGTGGCGGCTATGAGGTGGCGCTTGCCTGCGACGAAATCCTGATGATCGACGACCGCTCTTCGACGGTGAGCCTCCCCGAAGTGCCGCTCCTGGGCGTGCTTCCGGGCACTGGCGGCCTCACGCGGCTCGTCGACAAGCGCAAGGTGCGCCGCGACTTGGCCGATGTCTTCTGCACCACGGCCGAGGGCGTGCGCGCCGACCGCGCCAAGCAATGGAAGCTTGTCGATCACGTGGCGCCGCCCGCGCGCTTTGCCGAGCTCGTCAAGGAGCGGGCGCGCGCCTTGGCCGCGACCAGTGATCGTCCGGGCAAAGGCGAAGGCGTGACCTTGCCGCCGCTCGAACGCCGCATCGACGAAGTGGGCTATCACTATCGCTGGGTCGATGTGGCCTTCGATCGCGCGGCGCGCACCGCGACGATCACGGTCACGGGGCCCGCCGAAGGCGCGCCGCGCACGCTCGACGAGATCCGCGCGGCGGGCTCCAAATGGTGGCCGCTCGCCATGGCGCGCGAGCTCGACGATACGATCCTCATGCTGCGCGTCAACGAGCTCGAGATCGGCACGCTGCTTTTGAAGACGCGCGGCTCGGTCGCGGCACTGCTCGACAGCGACGCCGCGATGCTCGCACATCAGCAGGACTGGTTCGTGCGCGAGACCGTTGCTTTTCTGCGCCGCACGCTGGCGCGCATCGATGTCTCGGCGCGCAGCTTCTTCGCCATTATCGATCAGGATTCATGCTTCGCCGGCACGCTCTTGGAGCTGGCGCTCGCCGCCGACCGCTCCTACATGCTGGCGCTCCCCGAGGGAGACAACGCCGCGCCGCGCATTGCGCTCTCCGCCGCCAATTTCGGGCCGTTCCCCATGGTCAATGGTCTGACACGGCTCGCGACGCGCTTCTGCGGCGAGGAGGCGCCGGTGACGGCGCTTGCCGCGCGCCAAGGCGAGCATCTCGATGCCGGCCAAGCGAATGAGCTGGGCCTCGTCACCTTCACGCCCGACGATCTCGATTGGGAAGACGAGATCAGGCTGGCCGTCGAGGAGCGCGCGAGCCTTTCGCCCGACGCGCTCACCGGGCTCGAAGCCAATCTGCGCTTCGCCGGGCCGGAGACGATGGAGACGCGCATCTTCGGTCGGCTCTCCGCCTGGCAGAACTGGATCTTCAATCGTCCCAACGCGGTCGGCGAGAAGGGAGCGCTCAAGCTTTTCGGCACGGGCTCCAAGCCGCAATTCAATCGGGAAAGGGTTTAGCCATGGCCATCGATCTCCGGGAGCGCATCCCGAACAATGTCGATCTCGCCGAGAACCGCACGCTGCAGCGCGCGCTCGAGCATTGGCAGCCGCATTTCCTCGACTGGTGGCGCGCGCTCGGGCCGAGCGATTTCCTCGATGCCGATGTCTATCTGCGCACCGCCACCTCGGTCGACGCCAAGGGCTGGGCGACCTATGGCACGGTGAAGATGCCGGAATATCGCTGGGGCATCTTCCTCGCCGATCCCACGCCCGACCGCCGCATCGGCTTCGGCGACGAGTATGGTAAGCCGGCCTGGCAACAGGTGCCCGGCGAGCATCGCTCGACCTTGCGTCGCCTCATCGTGACGCAGGGCGACACCGAGCCTGCTTCGGTCGAGCAGCAGCGCCTCCTCGGCCATACCTGCCCCTCGCTCTACGACCTGCGCAACCTCTTCCAGGTGAATGTCGAGGAGGGCCGCCATCTCTGGGCGATGGTCTATCTGCTTCACGCCTATTTTGGCCGCGACGGGCGCGAGGAGGCGGAGGAACTCTTGGCGCGGCATTCCGGCGATGCCGACAAGCCGCGCATCCTCGGCACCTTCAACGAGCCGATCAGCGACTGGCTCTCCTTCTTCATGTTCACCTACTTCACCGACCGCGACGGCAAGTTCCAATTGAAGAGTCTGGCCGAAAGCGGCTTCGATCCACTGGCGCGGAGCTGCCAGTTCATGCTCACCGAGGAAGCGCACCACATGTTCGTGGGCGATACCGGCATCTCGCGCGTGGTCAAGCGCACGCTGGAGGTCATGAAGGAGCTCGGCACCGAGGAGCCCGACAAGATCCGCGCCAAGGGCGCGATCGACCTGCCGACGATGCAGCGCTACCTCAATTTCTGGTTCACCTCCTCGCTCGATCTCTTCGGCGCCGAGATCTCATCGAACGCCGCGAGCTATTTCGCCAACGGCATCAAGGGCCGTCCCGACGAGGCCAATTTCGAGGATCACATCTGCAAGGACGGCACCTTCACGCTCGAATCGCCGAGCGGTAGCGAGGAAGTACCGATGCGCAATGCCATGAACGAGGTGACGCGCATGGCTTATATCCGCGATTGCGAAATCGGCGTGAAGCGCTGGAACCGGCTCATCACCAAGGCGGGATTTTCGACCGAGCTGACGCTTCCGAGCGAGCGCTTCCGCCGCAGCATCGGCGCCTGGGCGGGTCAGCCGGTCGATCCTGCCGGCCGGCTCATCTCGACCGAAGAATGGAACGCGAAGCTGCCGGGCTGGATTCCCTCGGAATCCGATCGCGCCTTCGTCAAGAGCCTGATGCAGCGCGTGATCGAGCCGGGCAAGATGGCCGCTTGGATCGCGCCGCCCGATCGCGGCATCAACAACCTGCCGGTCGATTACGAGTACGTACATCTGCACTGAGCGAGCGGCGATGCGTTTCGTCATCGTGGGCGCAGGCCCGGCGGGGATGCGCGCCGCCGAAGTGCTGCGCATACAGGCGCCCGAGGCCGAGATCGTCCTGGTCGGCGACGAGCCGCATCTCCCCTATCAGCGCCCGCCGCTTTCCAAGGCCTTCATCACCGAGCGGCTTTCGAGCGAAGCGCTTTATCTCAAGCCCGAAAGCTTCTTCACCGAACAGCGCATCGCGCTGAAGCTCGGCGCCGCCGCGACGCGCATTGACCGCGCCGCCAAAGCGGTCGAGCTCGCCGATGGCACGCGGCTCGCTTACGACAAATTGCTGCTCGCCACCGGCTGTCGCGGCCGCAAATTGCCGCCGGCGCTCGAAAGCATGCCGATCTATTACCTGCGCAGTCTGAGCGATGCCGATCGCATCCGGGGAGCGCTCGCACCCGGCATCGAGATCGTCATGATCGGCGGCGGCTTCATCGGGCTTGAGATCGCGGCCTCGGCGACGAAGCTCGGCGCGCAGGTGACGGTGTTGGAGGCGGCGCCGCGCCTGATGAGCCGCGCCATGCCAGGGGTGATCAGCGATTTCGTGCGCCGGCTTCACGAGAAGCACGGGGTACGGTTCGAATTCGAGGCGCGGGTGAAGCGGATCGAACCCGGCGAAAGCGGGCGCGCTATCGTGACGAGCGAGCGCGCCACCTATTCCGCCGCCCTGCTGATCGCCGGCATCGGCGCCGAGCCGAATACCGAACTCGCCGAGGCCGCGGGCCTCAGTGTCGAGGATGGCATTCGCGTCGATCCCTTTGGCCGCACCAGCGATCCCGACATCTTTGCCGCAGGCGATGCCACACGGCATGACAATCCGCTGCTCGGCCGGCCGATCCGCGTCGAATCCTGGCAGGTGGCGCTGAACCAAGCCGCGGTCGTCGCCCGCAATATGGCAGGCGCCAACGAGCGCTATTCGGAGCTCCCCTGGCTCTGGACCGATCAGTATGATTGCAACATCCAGATGTTAGGATTCTTCGAGCCTGAGTTGGAGATGGTGCTGCGGGGCGATCCGATGAGCCACGCCTTCACGGTGCTGGGGCTCGATCCCGCGGGAAGGATCGCCTCGGCGATCACCGTCAATACCGGGCGCGACATGTCGGTGATCCGGCGACTGGTCGCGTCCAATGCGAGCCCGGCGAAGGACGCTCTCGCCGATCCCGGCCGCAAGCTCGCCGATCTCTTGAAGGCCGCGCGCGGGGCGTGACGCCCCGCGCGCGGTCGCTCCTTCTCAATTCGAGGCGACGCTGATGACGTCGCCGAACAGCACCCATCGCTTGCCGTCGAAGCGCTGCGTGCGGAGCTGGTGAAAGCCCGCGTAATTGGTCGGGCTGAAGCTCACCTTGATGCCGGGCAGCAACAGGGGCAGCTCGACATCCTTCAGGTTGGTCGCCTGCTTCATCAGATTCTCGCGCGTGAGATCATTGCCGCAATGCTGGAGAATGATCACCAGGAGCTGCGCTGCGGTGTAGCCGACCGCATTGCCGGCATCGGCGGGATTGGCCTCGGGATACCACTTCTTGAGGAAGGCCAAATAATCCTGCATCGCCTTGTCGTCGTTCCAGGTGGGGTCGCCGGGCGTCTTCCAGGCAACGGCGGTGATGAGGCCGACCGATTTGTCCAAGCCCGCGGGCTGGAGGGTCGCGCCGATCGAGCTGGCGACGCTCGCCAGGAGATGCAGCGGCTTCCAGCCGATGTCATAGGTCTTGCGGATCGCCTGCGCCGCGAATTTCGGTATGGTGACGTCGAAGAAGGTGTCGGCGCCCGATGCCTGCAACGTGACGATCTGGGAGTCGATGGTGGGATCGGTGGTCTCGTAGGTGACTTCCTTGACGATCATCGACGCCGCCTTGTCGCCGAGCCCCTCCTTGAATCCTCTGACATAGTCCTTGCCGAAATCGTCGTTCTGATAGAGCACCGCGATCTTGGCGTCGGGCTTGCTCTTGAGGAGGTATTTCGCAAGGATTTGCGCCTCCATCGCATAGGAGGGATAGAACGGCGTGGTGAGCGGGAAATGCGCGGGGTCGTTCCATTTCGACGCCCCGGTCGAGACGAGGAGATGCGGCACCTTCTTGGCCGCGAGATATTTCTGGATCGCCGAGTTCGTCGGCGTGCCAAGCGCGTTAAAATCGGCCAGCACGTTCTCTTCTTCGACGAGCTTGCGCGTCTGCTCGAGCGTTTTGGGCGGGCTGTAGCCGTCGTCGAGCGAGATCAGGTCGATCTTCCGCCCGTTCACGCCGCCTTGCTCATTGATCATCTTGATATAGGCGGCCTCGGTCTTTCCTTGCGTGCCATAGGCCGAGGCCGGGCCGCTATAAGGCATGGTCTGTCCCAGCTTGATCTCGGTGTCGGTGACGCCGGGGCCGTATTTCTTGTCCGCCGCCGAGGCCTGGGCGGCGGCAAGAAGCGCCGCCAGGCCGACGACCAGTGCCAATCTCCTTGAGAACATCCTATCCTCCTCGCCGTGATTTGTGCTTATTGCCAATATGGTGAGCCGGCGCCGCGGAGATGTCCAGCGCGGGGCCTCAGGGGAGATCAGCCATGAGCAAGCCGATCTATCTGCTTCTCTTTCTCATATTTTGCAGCGCCGCGGCCAATGCGGCCGATACGGCGACGCTCGAGGCCAACAAAAAGAACGTGGTGGCGTTCTACGAGGCCGCGATCAATCGCAAGGATTTCGCGGCGGCCCGGGCCTATTTGGGGCCGCGCTACACCCAGCATAACCCCAACGCCGCCGACGGCCCCGAGGGGCTCGAGAAATTCGTGGAATTCCTGCGTCAGAAATTCCCGGACGCCCGTAGCGAGATCAAGAAGGTTTTCGCCGATGGCGATTACGTGATCCTCCATGTCCATGCCGTGCGCGAACCGGGCACGGCGGGCTCCGCCATCGTCGATATCTTCAAGCTCGAGAACGGCAAGATCGTCGAGCATTGGGACGTCAATCAGCCCATCCCGGAAAAGGCCGCGAATACGAACGGGATGTTCTGATGCTGCTCAGTGGCGATGGATCTCGTCGATCCAGCGCACCTCTTCGGGCGGTTCTACCGGCGTGATGTCGAGGTTGACGACGACCGGCTCCTGGCCGCTGCGGCACAGCACGCATTCCAAGGGCTCGCTCGTGCTGGCGTTGATCTCCTGATGCGGCACGAAGGGCGGTACATAGATGAAATCGCCGGGTCCCGCTTCCGCCATATATTCGAGGCGGTCGCCCCAGCGCATGCGTGCCTTGCCTTTCACCACATAGATGACGCTCTCGACCTCGCCGTGATGGTGCGCGCCGGTCTTGGCATTGGCATGGATCGTCACCGTGCCCGCCCACAGCTTCTGCGCGCCGGCGCGCGCATAGGTGATGGCGGCCGCCCGGTTCATGCCGGGCGTCTGCGGCGTATTGGTGTCGAGCTCGCTGCCCTTGACCACGCGCACGCCGTGCTGGCGCCAATCGGTCGTGTCGCTCATGCTCCCTCCGCGTCACATTTTGCGTCAGCGTAGTTCCTCACGCCGCGCTTTGCCACTCCGCCCGCACAGTATCATCCGCTTCTCCGGGCAGCCGCTCGGCACGCTCGGCCGCGAAGGCCTCCGCTCCGCCAAGCCGCGCCAGCGCCCACACCGCCATCGCGCGCACCAGCGGCGAGGGATCGGCGAGATGGCGGGCGGCCGACGCAACGAAGCCGCGCTCCCCCGAATTGCCAAGAGCGATCAGCACATTGCGCAGGAAGCGGTCGCGCCCGATGCGCTTGATGGGCGAGCCCGCGAAGAGCCGGCGAAAGGCGCCGTCATCGAGCGTGGCAAGCTCGGAAAGACGCGGCGCCGTGAGTTCGGCGCGCGCGAGAAGGCCGGGCTCGCGCGCAGCTCGTGCGAATTTGTTCCAGGGGCAAACGGCGAGGCAGTCGTCGCAGCCATAGACGCGATTGCCCATGAGCGGACGCAGCGCCGCGGGAATATGTCCCTTGTGCTCGATGGTGAGATAGGAGATGCAGCGCCGCGCATCGAGCCGATAGGGCGCTGGAAAAGCGGCGGTCGGGCAGGCGTCGAGGCAACGGTGGCACGCGCCGCAATGATCGCTCTCCCTCTCGTCAGGCGGCAGCTCGAGCGTCAGATAGATCTCGCCGAGAAAGAGCCAGGAGCCCCAGCCGCGCGAGACGAGGTTGGTGTGCTTGCCCTGCCAGCCGAGCCCGGCCGCCTCCGCCAGCGGCTTCTCCATCACCGGTGCCGTGTCGACGAAGACCTTGAGCGCGCCCGGCCAACGGCCCTCGATCCAGCGCGCCAATTGCTTGAGCCGCGACTTCAGGATGTCGTGGTAGTCGCGTCCCCGCGCATAGACGGAGATGGCGGCGCGATCCGGCTGTCCGATCGGTTGCAGCGGGTCTTCCGCCGGCCCGTAATTGAGGCCGAGCACGGCGACGCTCTTGACCTCGGGCCAGAGGCAAGCGGGATCGGCGCGTTCGGCGGCGCGCGTCGCGAGCCAACCCATATCGCCGTGATAGCCGCGCGCCAGGAACTCGCTCAGATGTCCGCGTGCCTCGCCGGCCAGATGCGGCGGCGCAAAGCCGATGGCGTCGAAGCCCAGCGTCAGGGCCTGCTCGCGAATGGCCGCCTTGATCTCGGCAGGCGTCGCGGACATTGCCGGTCTCAGCCGCGCCCGCGATAGGGCGCCACCCCTTGGTCGGGTAGCCAGAGTCCCTCGGGCGGCGCGCCGGTCTGATAGAAGACGTCGATCGGAATGCCGCCGCGCGGATACCAATAGCCGCCGATCCGCAACCACAGGGGATCGAGCGTCGCGACGAGGCGCTTGGCGATCGCCAGCGTGCAATCCTCGTGGAAGGCGCCATGGTTGCGATAGGAGCCGAGAAAGAGCTTCAGGGATTTGCTCTCGACGAGCCAGGCGCGCGGCACGTAGTCGATGACGAGATGAGCGAAATCCGGCTGGCCGGTGATTGGACAGAGCGCGGTGAATTCCGGGCAGGTGAAGCGCACGAGGTAGGGTTCGCCGGAATGCGGGTTGGCGACCTTTTCGAGGACGGCCTTCTCCGGGGATTCCGGAAGCTCCGTGCGCGTGCCAAGCTGTGTCAGACCGGGTCGAGCCATGCTTTCTCACATCGCCGGAATATCGCCCGCCTCCTGCTGCGCGGTGAAGGCGGCGGCGAAATCCTCAAACGCCCCGCGCTCGATTGCCTCGCGCAGGCCGCGCATCAGATCCGCATAGTAGTGGAGATTATGCGCCGTCAACAGCATGCTGGCGAGGATCTCGCCGCAGCGCACGAGGTGGTGGAGATAGGCGCGGCTATACTCCGTGCAGGCGGCGCAAGCGCATTCGGCATCGAGCGGACGCGGATCGGCGGCGTGGCGCGCATTGCGCAGATTGACCGTGCCGCGGCGCGTGAAGGCTTGCGCCGTGCGGCCCGAGCGCGTGGGCAGCACACAATCGAAGAGGTCGATGCCGCGTCCCACCGCGCCGACGATGTCGTCGGGCTTGCCGACGCCCATGAGATAGCGCGGCCGGCCCTCGGGCAAGGCCGGCGCCGTCTCGTCGAGCACGGCGAACATCGCCTCCTGGCCCTCGCCGACCGCGAGCCCGCCCACCGCATAGCCATCGAAGCCGATCTCGCGCAGCGCCGCAGCCGAGCGGAGACGCAGCGCCGGATAGGTGCCGCCCTGCACGATGCCGAAGAGCGCATGGCCGGCGCGCGGCCGGAACGCCGCCTTTGAGCGCGCGGCCCAGCGCATCGAGAGCTCCATCGAGAGCCGCGCCTCCTCCTCGGTCGCGGGAAAGGGCGTGCATTCATCGAGCGCCATGGTGATATCGGCGCCGAGGAGATGCTGGATCTCGATCGAGCGCTCCGGGCTCAATTCGTATTTCGCGCCGTCGAGATGCGAGCGGAAGACGACGCCGCGCTCGTCGATCTTGCGCAGCTTCGCGAGCGACATGACCTGGAAGCCGCCGGAATCGGTGAGGATCGATTTGCGCCAGTTCATGAAGCGGTGCAGCCCGCCCAGCTCGGCAACGCGCTCGGCGCCAGGACGCAGCATCAGATGATAGGTGTTGCCGAGGATGATGTCGGCGCCGGTGGCGGCGACCTCCTCGGGGCGCATCGCCTTCACCGTCCCGGCCGTGCCGCAAGGCATGAAAGCGGGCGTCTCGATCATGCCATGCGCGGTCGCAAGTCGGCCGCGCCGGGCCGCGCCGTCGCGGGCCAAAAGTTCGAACGCGAATTCCGTCACCGATCGCCCTCCGGATGAAGCAGGCAGGCATCGCCATAGGAGAAGAAGCGATACTGCGCGGCGATGGCATGGGTGTAAGCCGCCTTCATGCGTTCAAGGCCCGCGAAAGCCGCGACCAGCATGAACAGCGTCGATCGCGGCAGATGGAAGTTGGTCAGCAACAGATCGACCGCGCGAAAACGATAGCCTGGCGTGATGAAGAGCGATGTCTCGCCGGCGAACGGCGCGATCTGGCCCTGCGCATCGGCGGCGCTTTCCAGAAGGCGCAAGCTGGTGGTGCCGATAGCGACGACGCGCCCACCCCGCGCCCGCACGCGATTGATGCGCTGCGCAGCGGCCTCTTCGATGAAGCCGATTTCGCTGTGCATCCTGTGGTCGCTCGTGTCCTCGACCTTCACCGGAAGAAACGTGCCCGCGCCCACATGGAGCGTAATCGTCACATGCTCGATCCCAGCTTCCTGGAAAGCGGATAAAAGCCCCGGCGTGAAGTGAAGACCCGCCGTGGGCGCCGCCACGGCCCCATCCTTGGCGGCGAATATCGTCTGGTAGTCATGCCTGTCGCGCGCCTCGCCGCCCGGTTTTCGCTTGATATAGGGCGGCAGCGGCATGGTGCCGAAGCGCTCAAGCGCGGCGCGCAGGGCCGTGCCCTCGTGGCTGAAGCGCAAGGTCACATCGCCTTCGGCATGCTTTGCCGCGACCGCCGCGCTGAAATCCCCGCCGAAGACGAGGCGATCGCCTTCCCGGAGGCGCTTCGATCCTTTCGCGAAGACGCGCCAGGCGCCACCGCCGAGATCGCGATGGAGGGTCACTTCGACGCGTACCTCGCCGCGCCACCCGGTGAGGCGCGCCGGGATGACGCGCGTGTCGTTGAAGACGAGGAGATCGCCGCGTCGCAAGAGGCGGGGCAGGTCGCGGATGCGGCAATCCTCGAATGCCCGATCGATGACGAGCAATCGCGCGGCATCGCGCGGCTCGACCGGATGATCGGCGACGAGGTGACGCGGGAGATCGAAGTCGAAATCGGCGACGCGCATGACGCGGGGCTCTAGCGGGATCCGGGCGCCGAGGGAAGCGCGATGCGCGGCGATCTCGAAACGGACCGTTATGTCATAGGCGTGCCCGCGTGATGTCGCGGAGCACATTCGCCTCCTGCTCCTTCTCGTCGAGCCGGTGCTTGACGAGGTCGCCGATGCTGACGATGCCGACGATCTCCTTGCCTTCCATGACCGGCAGGTGCCGGACGCGATGGGCGGTCATCACCGCCATGACGGCATCGATCCGGTCCGCGGGGCTGCAGGTGGTGACATCGGGCGTCATGAGTTCGTGCACTTCATAGCCCAGTGCTTCGGCGCCGTGCCGGGCGATCGCGTGGATGACGTCGCGCTCGGAAAACATTCCGGCGAGCTTGCCCCAGCGGTCGAGCACCACGAGCGCGCCGATGCGCTCCTCATGGAGCTTTTGGACGGCCGACGCGACGCTGTCGATCGAGCGGACCGTCGAGACGTGTCGGCCTTTATGGTGAAGAATATCGGCAACGGGCATGATTCGCCTCCCGGGCTTCGGTCTACGAATACTTTGGACATGGGAATTAACGGCCGGTTCGACCAGATCGGCGTCATGCCTTGATGGAGAGGGGGCCGCTGTGGAAAATGACGGACTTGGCGTCCCGCTGCCCGTTTCGAGGCCGACCATGCCGACGCGACCGCAAGAAAATTGGACGATCGTCAAGCCGGCGGTCGTTTCGGCGAACGGCATCGTCGTGGCGCAGAATGCGCGCGCTGCCGCGGTGGGCGCCGATATTCTCGCCGCCGGCGGCAATGCCGTCGATGCGGCCGTGGGGACGGCTCTCGCCCTGGGCGTGGTCGAGCCGTGGATGAGCGGCATCGGCGGCGTCGGCTTTCTGGTCTATGGCGATGCCGCCGCCGGTAAGATCCATGTGGTGGATTTCAGCGCCGTCGCGCCGCTGGCGCTCGATCCCGGGCGCTACCCGCTCAGCGCCGGCACCAGCGGCGAGCTTTTCGGCTGGCCTCGCGTCGAGGGCGACCGGAATCTGCGCGGCTACGAGGCGATCTGCGTGCCCGGAAGCGTGGACGGCCTCGGTCTCGCGGTCGAGCGCTTCGGGCGCCTCTCCTGGGGCGAGATCATCGCGCCGGCGAGGGATCTCGCGGCGGAGGGTCTGCCGGTCGATTGGCACACTGCGCTGTCGCTGGCGCTCTCGGCGGAGGAGCTAAGAGAATTCGCGAGCTCGCGCGATGTCTATCTCCAGGGCGGATTGCCGCCGGTGCCGCCGCCCGGCGGCGGGAAGAAGCGGCTGCCGCTTTCGGCGCTCGCCGCAACATATCGGCGCCTGGGCGAGGCCGGGCCGCGCGACTTCTATGAAGGCGAGCTCGCCGCGGCGATGGTCGCCGATCTCCGCGCCGGCGGCAACGTCATCACCGCCGAGGATTTCGCCCGCTACCGCGCCCGCATCGTCGAGCCCCTGACCTTCGATTATCGCGGCGTGCGCCTCCATGTGACGCCCGGGCTCGCGGGAGGGCGGACCTTTGCGCATGCCATGGCCGCCGTGGCCGGTCGATTGACGCCCGGCGCGGGGCGGCCCGGTGCCGAGGCTTTCACCGCTTATGCCGAGACGCTGCGCGCCGCTTTCACCGCGCGTTTCGCCGAACTCGGCCATGCCATGCCGAATGCGACCAACACGACCCATCTCTCGGTCGTCGATCGCCAAGGCAATATGGTCGCCCTCACCAATACGCTCCTGTCGCGCTTCGGCTCGAAGGTGGTGCTGCCGCGCACCGGCGTCACCATGAACAATGCCGTGCTGTGGTTCGACCCAGTGCCGGGGCGCGCCAACTCGATCGCGCCGGGCAAACGGCCGCTCGCCAATATGTGTCCCGTGCTCGCAACGCGCGACGGCGCGCCCTGGCTCGCTCTCGGCGCCTGCGGCGGCCGGCGCATCATTCCGGCGGTGACGCAGATCACCTCGTTCCTTATCGATTTCGGTCTCTCGCTCGAAGACGCCTTTGCCATGCCGCGGATCGATGCGAGCGAGGCGAGCATCCTCTGCGACGACCGCCTGCCGCCGGAGATCGTCGCGGCGCTTGCCGCGCGCTTTCCGGTCGACATGGTGGAAGCGACGGTCTATCCGCCGCTTTTCGCCATGCCGTCGGCCGTCCTACGAGAGGGTGGCGTCAATATCGGTATGACCCACATCCTCTCGCCGGCTGCCGCGGCGGTCGCCGCGCCGACCGCGTGACCGCGTCCGCCGCGCCGCCCAATTTCGGCGCCGCGTTGCGTGAGGAGTGGCCGCTCGATCCGGCTGTGATCTACCTCAACCATGGCGGCTATGGCGTGACGCCGCATGCCGTGTTGGCGGAGCAGGCGGAATGGCGGGCGCGCATCGAGCGCAACCCGTCGGGATTCATGACGCGTGAATACGCCACCGCCTTGCGCCGCGCGGCGGCGGAACTCGCCGCCTTTGTCGGCGCGCGGCCCGAGGATCTGGCCTTCGTCGAGAACGCCACCGCGGGCTGCAACGCGGTGTTGCGCTCGCTCGATTTTCGGCCGGGCGACGAGATTCTGACGACGGATCTCGCCTATGGCGCGGTTCGCAAGGCGATTCGCTATGCCGCGCAGCGCGGCGGCGCCACGGTGGTCGAGGTCGAGATTCCCTTGCCCCTTCCCGATGTGGCGGCGCTCGTCGATGCGGTGGCTGCGCGTCTCGGCCCTCGTACCAGGCTCGCCATCTTCGATCACGTCGCCTCGCACAGTGCTCTGGTGCTGCCCGTCGCGGAATTGGCGCGGCGAGCGCATGCCGTCGGCGCTCGCGTCCTGATCGATGGCGCCCATGCGCCCGGGCTCGTGCCGCTCGATGTGCCGGCAAGCGGTGCCGATTGGTATGTCGGCAACTGCCATAAATGGCTCATGGCGCCGCGCTCCTGCGGCTTTCTTTGGGCGGTGCCGGAGGTCCAAGGGCTTGTTCATCCGCTTTCGATTTCGCATGGCTATGGCACGGGCTTTACTGCCGAATTCGAGTGGACCGGAACGCGCGATCCCACGCCGTTTTTCTCGGTGCCTGCGGCCATCGCCTTCCACCGGCGCCTGGGCGGCCGACGGCTCATGACGCGCAACACCTGGCTCGCGCGCGAGGCGGCGCGGCTTCTCGCCGATGCCTGGGGCGCCGTCCCGAGCGGGCCTGCCGCCTCTTGTGCCGCCATGGCCGCATTACGCCTGCCGCTCGCCGCCGCGGCGACGCCCGACCATGCGGCCGCGGTGCAGCGCGGCCTCGCCGAGGATCACAAGATCGAAGTCGCCGCCTTCGCCCATCGCGGCGCGTTATGGTTGCGCGTCGCCGCGCAAGCCTATAACGAACTTGCCGATTACGATCGGCTGGCCCGGATTTTCCCAGTGACGAGAAGCGAGGCAAAAGGGTGATCGACGATGCTCAAATCGCCGCGGCGGTCGCGCATTACCGGGCCCAAGGCTATGCCGTCCTGCGCGGCTTCTTCGGCCCGAGCGAGGTGGCGGAAATCGCCGCGGCCTTCGACCGGCAGTGGCAGGCCGGCATGGCGCATCATGCGAGCTTTCGCCACGGCAATCTCTTCTATCGCCTCGGCCGGGACGCGCGGCTCGGCAAGGTGCTGCGCCTGGTGCAGTGGCCGTCCTACGTCGACCCCGTTCTCGAGGCCGTGCGGCGTGACCCGCGCTGGCTCGCGATCCTTGAGCCGCTGATCGGCCGCGACATCAAGCAGATCATCAATCAGCTTCATTGGAAGCCGCCGGGCGGCGCCGGCGCCGAATTCGCCTTCCATCAGGATGTCCGCTTCCGTCGTCCGCGCGACGCCTTTCGCAATCTCCTCGACGCCTATGTGCAGACCGGCATCGCCATCGATCCGCATCGCGCGGCGAGCGGGGCCATGCAGATCTATCCCGCCTCGCATCTCCTGGGCGAAAAGGATCTCGCGGGATCGGCGCCGGTCCTCGATCAGGCGCTTGCCGAAGCGCGGCTTGCGGCGGCCGGCCTCGATCCGGCGAAGCTCGTCACGCTCGATCTCGATCCCGGCGATGTCGCGCTTTGGAACGTCTACACGATCCACGGCTCGGGTCCCAATAGCGCGGCGGTCGATCGCCGTTTCTACCTCAACGGTTATGTGCGCGCAACGGATTGCGACCGCGGCGAATGGGCCTTTAGCGATGGTGCACCCTGCGCGCTCGGCGCGCCGGTCCTCGTCCATTACGAGGCGCTCCGCGAGCGCCCCGAGCCGCATTATATCGAGGAATGACTTCCGCTAGCGCAGCTTCTCAAGCGGCGTCGCGCCCTCAGGAATGGGAAAGCGGTTCACGTTGAGCGTCATCGAGACGAGCGTGTAGTAGCCCATGGTTGCGATGAGATCGACGACGCCCTGCTGGCCGAACCGGTCGGCGACTGCTTTGAAAGTGGCATCGCTCACCTCCTTGGTCTCGATCAGTTCGGTGGCGAAGGTATAGATCGCGGTCTCCTCGACATCCATGCCCTCGGGGTGCTGGCCAGCGGCGATCGCCTCGGCAATCGCCGGGCTGATCCCCGCTTGGAGCGCCATGCGATGGTGCGCATACCACTCGAATTGCGCGGTCCAGTGTCGCGCCACGACGAGGATCGCCAGCTCCTTGAGCTTCTCCGGCAAGAAGTTATGGAACCGGACCTGCTCGCCCAGCTTCTGGGCGCGGTCGCCGGTCTCGGGGCTGTAAAGTAAGGCGCTGAACGGGCCCGACAGCGATTTGCGCGGTCCCGCCAGAATGCTTTCGGCGACGCGCCGTTGCTCGGGCGTCATTTCGTCCAGGGAAAGCGGCCTGAAACGCTGCGTGGTCAAGAGCCTCGGCCTCTCCGGGAAGGGACGTTCTGGTGGCCTCTGGGATCGGCCGGCGGCCGTCGAACGGAAGCTCCGCGCCGCTCAGCCCCGATCATGCAGCGGGCGATCGCCCGCGGCCGTGGTCGCCGCCGCACTCGTTGCCGGCGGCGGCACCTGCGGCGGTGCCGTTGGGGCGGTCTCATCCTCTTTCATGCCGCTCTTGAACGCCTTGATGCCCTTGGCGAAGTCGCCCATGAGCCCGGAGATCTTGCCCTTGCCGCCGAACAGGACGACGACGACAACGACGAGAAGCATGATATGCCAAATACTTAAGCCACCCATGGCGTAACCTCAAACCGATAGGGTTTCGGACGTTTCCTTGCCCTGATGGCGCCGCCTGTGACAGCGATTGTCAAGGGAAAACCATCCGGCTGCTGCCTCCGACGCGAAAGGGACACTGATGCCTCGCCCCAGGAGGTGGCGCTTCGACCCATCCGTGTCAACGTCGTCACGCTTGAGCGCTGCCGCGCGCCTTCTCACACATTGGGCAAGCTGGGACCGGCCGGCGCGCCGATGATGGCGAGGAATTCGCGTCGGGTGGAGGGGTCGGAGCGGAAGGCGCCGAGCATGCGCGAGGTGACCATGGCGACACCCGGCTTGTGCACGCCGCGCGTGGTC
>Ga0070738_10003997_pt1 | contig 18398 bp, 14 predicted proteins | sample Coa_R2_2_FD_66446 | JGI IMG/M metagenome (GOLD analysis project Ga0070738, IMG submission 66446) | Surface soil microbial communities from Centralia Pennsylvania, which are recovering from an underground coalmine fire - Coalmine... | ecosystem: Environmental > Terrestrial > Soil > Unclassified ...
GATCCCGCCTACGCCCGCCTGGTGAGCGCCATCGCACGGCAATCGAATGTGGTTCAAGCCATCGCCGAAGCGACCAGTCCAGTAGTCGTGCACAGGGCGGTATGAATCGCAAATGATGCAGATTGCAGTCTGAGCGGCGGCCTCAAAGGTAACTCGATAATTCACAGAGGGACCCGGTCGCGCAGCACCCCCGCAGCGTCCAGTCGCGCCTTCGCCGAACTCGGTGCCGCCAACAACCCGTCCGGCTGGTCGGGGGTCATCAAGGTGAAGACCCCGGCTGGAGCCACCCTCGGCTACATCCTGCTGTACACGAATCCCTAGTTCACCGCCCAGATATCGAACTCAGCCAGTGGCTTCGATTCCCGGCGCAAGAACGCGTCTGCCTGCCGCTTGCCATGGGACGCATTCCCCGCCCGACGAATGGTCTGAATTTTCCACCCAGTTCCTTTGAGGGAATGCTTGATGATCTCGAGCGGATCTGCACGGCGATCGCTGATTCCACCGAAGCGAATCACCATCCGGGCGGAAGACGCAGCGACTTCTGCCACATTCCTCCAGACTGCTTGGAGATCGGCAGCAAACGACTGCGGGCTCGAATGCACCACTTGGCCATGGTTTGTATAGTCGACAGTCTCCGGTCCACCTAAGAACCAGTTGCGCAGCCACTGGTCGGGCCTGTAGGTTCGCATTCCGTAGTAAGGCGGTGACGTGATGATCCAGCGAAATCGCGATCTGGGCTCGATCGGCCGGACCGACTCCGGTACGCGGCTGTCGGCCAACCGACAAACGCCGGTCCCCTTGGGGAGATCTGAGTAGTAGCGTCTGGCCCGCCGCTCTATGACGGCGAGGACGTCAACACGCTGCGGCCTCATGTTATGGCGCTTCCAGAAGCCCACGGAGTAGGAAGGTTTGGGGGAGTACGTGCGCGGACTCTGGTTGGATAGATAACTCGGAAACGTCTTCTGTTGGGGGCCGTGGAGCGCACCTAAAATGACCCCGCGCAGCGCTATTCGTGCAGGAGTCCGGCAGTCCTGCACGAGCGCCTCGCGGAATTGGCACACCTGCTGCAAAGTCTGCCTGTCGAAGGCCCACTCCCAGAACTCACCTTTGGGAACCGGTGCCCGCGGCGATGAAGCCAGGATTTCGCGAGCTTCACGCACGATGTCCTCAACGGCGGTATCCACCAGCTTGGCAGCCGTTATTGCCGTTGCCACGGGGTTCGAGTCGATTCCAAGCGACGGAAGCCCCAATAGTCTAGAGGCAAAATTCGTTGTGCCTCGCCCGCAGAATGGGTCCAGGACCCAATCGCCTCTGGCAGCTCCTTTGTGAAGAATGCCAAGAGGAAACTCAAGTGGAAACATCGTGAAGTACGGACAGATGCCGTTCAGCGCAGCATGCTCGCTTAGCACAGCTATTCACTTTACCTTTTCTTTCTGACGTACGTGGTGTTGCTCTTGCTCGGATTCTTGTATGCCTCCCACTTTTCATTCTGCGCACCGATAAGCCTAGTCAACGCTTTCGGTACAAGTTGATAGGCGAGTTGATCTCGATCATCGAGTTCTTGCGGCAGGTGTTCCAAGAAGAACGCTTTAATTGATCCCCACGCCGCGCCTTCCTGCGAGTCAATCTTGGCCATCAGTCTCGAATCCGCTCCGAGGCGTCGGACCATCTCGTCCTCCAAGCTCGCCATGACATCCACAGGTTCGGGCTCTTCAAGGGCAGGGAAGAGAGTGCTAGGTGCTTCCCCAGTCGGCACGTGAACCGTGATGGGCGCTTGCCTAACGCCTCCAAACGTCTTTCGGAGCGCATCGGCGTAGGTGTTGCCAGCGGGCAGGCTGTAATGCTTGTCCCTCATCCCGAACAGCTTCTCGAAGGACAGGACACGTAAACTCACCGGGTATGGTTTGCCGCCCACGGAACTCCAGAATACGCCCTGGCCTGGAATGGGTTCGTTGAGCAGTGAACTCAGCAGGTCATCACTGAAATGCGCGTTGGCCTTCTTGAGAGATGTTAGGTCAGCCGCCGATAGAAGATGGAAAATAAACCAGTTATCTCCTTGGCTCAGAATCTCGACGGGGATACTGCCAGGCTGTTGGGTGATGAGAAGGGCGCCAAGGTCGTACTTCCGTCCCTCCTTGACCCACGCGACATAGGGCTCCGAGGCAGGAGCATTCTCGTTCAATACTGATTGGGCCTCTTCGACAACCGCGATTGTCGGTATCGTTTTGGGATCAGCAGCCGTGAACTCTTGTTGGTTCCGGTCGAAAATCCGCCGGAGGATCAATCCAGACAGCACAAGCGACTGGCCGCCACGCATTTGCGACACGTCAATCACACACAGCTTTCCCTCGGAAAGCGCGTGCACGAGCATATCCATCAGTTGGCTGCTCCTGTCGTGGAGCATTCGGACAATGGTAGTCATGTTCGCGCGGGCAGCCAGAGCTTCGGCTTCTTGCCTTTGTGCATCCAGATCGAGCAGCCTGCAAATATCCTCAAGGGGCGTGGCGTGCCCGTTCGCGTCAATGAGGTTGACCAGAGACTCCCAACGCTCTTGCGACAGACCACGGAGCTTCCTGACATTCTGCTGCTCTTGTCGCTCCGGTCCCAAGGCAATGGCGATAACGTCGCCTGGCCGCAGCCTCCGAATATCGAGCTTGATGCCGCCGGCCACAAACGACTGGTAGAAGGGGCTCGGGTTCTTCCGCTCGGTGAAGACGACAAGCTTGTCCTCCAAAGCCGGGACATCGCACAACCCAGGCCGCCCTTTGTCGTCGGGCCAGAAGTACTCGCCATCGGGGTCGAAGATCACTGTGCCGACAGGCACCTGCTTCCCTGCTCGCTTGGTGACGTGCGGGGTGGTTTCGTAAAGCTTGGCAAACAGCAGTTTGTTCAGATTTGATTTGCCGAATCCTGCCCGGGCAAAGACGAAGCTCCTTCGCGAGACGAGAGACTCCATTGGGAACTGGACGAGCACTTCTGGCTGCAGGATCTGCATCCAGTCCTGAGTTTCTACCTGAGCGTTCCCGCCGGTGTAGATGTACTCGCCGAAGGCGAGATGGCCGATCGGCGCCCCTGCGATGTTGTGCCCGGCAATTTCCCGGAGCACTTCCTCTGAGGGGAAGGCAACCTTGCTCCCAACGTGCGGCAAGCGCCGATGGGAAGGAACGAACGTCAGTCCTTTTCCGTTCTTCCGGAGCACGCCGAGGACTCTGATGTTCACGCGGTATTTGAGGTACTGTTCCCGGAGGTCCTCCGGAATCGCGCGATCCTCCCGCACAGCGCGAATGTTGAATTCCTCGCCAGACCCGAACGAGAGCTTGCCCTCTGACGAGAATGAAGCGATCCGGCCAAGTACAGCCTCATCGGGTGTTTCCAGTTGCACGAGCAGAAACTGGCCGTGCATGGGAATATTCTGGAACTCGTTCCGGTAGGGCAGCACGAGGTCTGCGTGAAATTCGAGACCTCCCTGCTGGAACCCGCGGAATATGCCTACAACCTGGTCACGCGGAAAAAGCTGGAACTCGGTGCTTCTGGCGGATGCTTCACTGCCGGGCATTTGAGGCTCCTCTCATCAGCGGTATCTTCCTTGCGCAGGGTCAGCATCTTGGAGTTGGAACGCATCCAAAGTCCCGGCGTCGACACCCAAGCTGCCGCGCACACCTTCATAGATAAAGTCTTGCAGCACGTCGAAATCGAAATCGACGAGTGCTGCGTTCTCATGCGCCTTCTGTAAACAACGAGGGTAGTGGGGGATGGGAAAACCATTGATGGCGTCAGCCAACATTGAGCCCAGGATCACCTGGGCATCTTTCCGTTGCTCTAGGAAGATATCCACCGGCCAGATCGGGTCCCGGCGGTGGGACCCGAACTTCACGAGGAACATCTTCCCGCCGACGAACTTGTTGATTTCCCCTCCTTCGCCCGCCCGATCATCGCCACGGGCGAACTCCTCCCAGAGGTAGGCCTTCACTTCGACGTCGCGCGGAACCTCCACATATGCCGGATAGTCGCACTGGAGCACGTCCTCAAGCGCCATCGCAAGGCGGTAGCGTGAGAGGACCTTGCTGTGTTTCGCAACCCCTGCCAGGTAGATCCGCCGCCGACTCCGTTCCCATTGGTCCTCGATGCGCTTATTCATGCCGGCGAGTAGCTTCGGGAAGAGGTCCCCCGCGAAGACTTTACTCCTTAACAGGCCGTCGCAGACGATAAGCGTGTCGGTGCCGAAGTCCTTCTTGAGGATCGAAAACAGGATGGCCCACTCCACCAACTCTCGATAGACCTGAACCCAACTTGGTGAAACGGGCTTCCCCTTTTGGCTCGGGCGGATCATATGCGAAAGAGCGGGGAGGGTGCAAACGCCCAAATAGGACATCATTTCTCCCAGCGCGGTCCGCGGGGAGCCGTCGGGGTTGAACTGGCGGGTGTCCAGCTTCGCGATCTCAGTCGTCGGCGAAACTGCTTCCAGGCAGTATTCGTTGTCGCTGCTGTCAACCACCCGGACCAACTGAATCAGGAAGGGGTCAAATTGAAGTTGGTTGTTACCGCCGTCCGTGCCGACGAGCGAAATGGACGTCGTAGCCCGCGGCTGGATCCTGCGAGTCGCATTCCGCAGTGGCCGAATCTCTGCGCGCAGGGTGTCGAGCACATCCTGGTCGGCGCCGATACAGTCAGCGATCGCGTCCTTCAAGTCCCTGATTGTCTCCGGATCGAACATCACGCCTCCTGACTACTCACGATTGCCAATAGCAGAGCCCCGCCTGCGGACACTTCTCTGAACCTATTCGCCGGGCTCGCTTCGATGACCGACTCGTTAGACCGTGCCTCCGGCGGATGCAGCCGTAGGGCCCACAATGAGCACCACGGTCCGGGCCGTCTCGCAGTCTACTCGTCGATTGTCGCCAGCGATTCATTGTCGTCGGGTGCTGAAGTTGTCCAGGTGTCCGCCACAGTGGCCGATCACGATCCGCCTATTATCTTGATCGACGCAGAAGTGAACCCGCATAAGACGCGGTTCCTTGTTCCCGATCTTGACGTGAGGGATGATGTCGATCGTGCGGCCCTCAAATATGTCCTGTCGGAGCTTCATGAATTTCTTGTCCCTCTTGGTGCTGCGTCCTTCGGACATGCCGAGATCGAAGCCGGTCTTCTCTTTGAAGACCCGCTCCAGATCGACATTTTGGTCCGCAGTGTCGAACAGCAGAGGATGCAGCACCGTCGCCAAGGCGTAAAGGCACTCCCAGGCATCTTCAACCAGGTCCCGCCCCCGGTCCTCCGTGGACCTGAGTCCCCGGGGCGTAAACGCCAGTTCGGAAGGAAACAGTTGCTGCATTGTCTCGGCCACTTCCCTTACAGTGGACGGAAGGCGCTTCAGAGACGACAACGTCTGGCTCTGACGCTCAGCTCGGCGTGCCGCTTCTTCGGCAGCCTGCCGCGAACTGACAGCCGCTTGCAGCTCATATTCAAGCCTCCGCCTCTGGTCATCGAGGTCTTCTATCTTTTCCTGTAGATCTTCAACTTGCGCAACAGTCGCAGAGACACGAGACTTGAGATCATCCTCGGAGGCCCGGAGCGTGCTGTTGTCCTCTTCGAGCAGTTGGATGTACTCGTCTTTCGACTTATCATCGGCGATACGCCGCAGCTCCCGCAGACGAACGTCGCGCCTGCGGGCTTCGACGTCTTCGATGGAGGTTACTTCCGAGTGGCCGATCGCACTGGCCCTCCGAGTAATGCCCCGCACGATCATCTCGCGCACCCGCGCTTCGGTGTGCTCTTTGATCTGATCTTCAGAGAAATAGCGATGCCTCTTGGCGTCGCGCTCCGAGCCGAAGTCGACGTGAGGTTGATAGATTCGTGCCATCCCCTTCTGACACCGAAATCCCTTCGGCAAGAAATACGCCCACTCCTCCTCCACAACCGGAGATTCCGCCACATACACCACGGCAGATCCTGCCAACGTTTTCGCCAGGGATCCGGCGTCGAGCACCGGCTTGCCGTCCGCTGGATTGCAGCTCACAACTAAGGCCGGGCAGCCCCTTCTCCGATCGCCCAACCGCTCATACATCCACTGCCCATCGCCAACCCTGATCGTGCGAGGTCTTTCCGACAGCCGTTCGGTGCCGGCCATACAGGACCACCGACGATCTTTCAGCAGCGACCTGACCACGCTGGGCGCTGTCGGTACTGGTTGTTCTGGTTCCGGTCCAATGTACTCCGACAACAGCCAATAGCTCGTGGCGGCGCTAAAGCGGATTGTGTCGTCCCGCAGGGTCACGCCAATGTCTACTCGCCACTGACGAGCCGTCACTTCTTTGCAAGGATGCTCATAGCGCAGCGTCCAGAACTGCGGGCAGTCGCCGGTCCCGTCGCCTTGCTCAGTAACGACCTTCAGGGAAACCCGCGGTGATTTCGCCCCAAACCATTCGCCTCCCTTGAAAAACCATGCGCCCAGCAGCTTCTCTTCCGTCTGAACTGCATAGACGACCCATTTGCGGATCGCCTTGATGATCTCCGGCCAGGCCGAAGTGGGATGAGAAGTAGGCAGCACGTCAAACTGACAACGCTGATGCAGGAACGCGGCGGCCGGAGAAGCTGGCCGTATTTGGGAGCTCGATTGTGGCATCATCTCAACCTCATTGACTGCTTACTTACACCGCCCCCAGCTCATCAGGGGCGCCGCACTTCTTTTCATGCCTGGTCCAAATCCAACGGCCAGCCTCTCCCAGTCCCCAGCCCAGGGCGACTCCGATGAGAGTTGTGTATTCCTGTCCGGGGCATCTTCTGCGGCCTCCTGTCAAGCTACTTCCCGGTAGCCGACGCGCTGGAAGGGACTTGTGGCCGGGTCGTAGTCACTCCAACGCCGGGTCCGGGCACTCTCGTCCAGAAGCGTCCAATTCGTGCTGTTCGCATGGCTGTACGCCCGGCAGTCCAGCCCACCCGGAGCGGACACTGCACACTGGTCGGTAAGAATGAACCGGTCATGCATGGATTCCCCTCCCATCGGACACTCCCAGAGGTGAACGCGAAAACGATGGTGGTCGCGCGCAACGAGGGGCCGAAGCTTGCCCTCCCAGGCGTCAAGATATTGGTCGATCGTCAGGCCATCCGGCTTCTGTCGTTTCGCTTCGGCATGGATGTCAATTCGGCCGGCCAGACGTTCCTGCACTCGTTGCCCCATCAACTCCGAGCAGAGATCTACCGTATTGAAATACCGCGTTTCCTGGGAGTTCAGATATACATCGACGAGTTGGAGGACCCTGGCGTGGCGAACCAGAGGCGCTAACGCGCTTCGGTAATCAGCCGCACTCTTATTCAGGGTAAGCGTTCTCCCCCGCCGCGCTTCCCACCGTGGCGAATCCAGGGAGCCCAAGAACTCAATGAAGGCATCGCAGTTGTGCACGCAACCATTGATCAGATCCTGGCTCAGAAGAATCCCTTGGAAGGGCACACGGCCGTGGGATTCCAACGCAAGCCCCAGCCAGTCGTAATCCGTTGCCGGATCACCGCCCTGGCGCTTGGGATGGCGAACCAGCCGGTGGCGGCCGTGGAGTAGATTCAGAATCGTGAGAATGCGATCCTTGAGGCTTGGCGGCAGCGTCGTGATTCGCTGATCCTGCACATGCCGGAGCCACCGGTCCTTGTGCAGGTTGGCAAGCAATCCGTTCTCTGCGATCCCTTTCAGTAGCTCAACCAGAACCACGCTCGCCCGCGGATCCTGCCCGATCACGGCGGCGTCAAACAGATTGGGGGTCATCGCGAACTCGTATAGCACCGCTGCCCCCTTAGGAAAACCGTTCCCGGTAACCTTCCTCGAAGAAGCCGCCCGGCCAGGGATCGAGGAGTTGCCCCTCTTCGTCCAGTTCGAGATGGCGAACCGCCGCCGACGATCCTTTGGGTTGCACGAAGAGAACGGCCACATCCTCCGGTCGCACCGGGGGAACCCCCTGAGGTAGGTTCTCGTTCGCGGTTTCTCTCATCCGGCGCATGATGCGCAACAGCAGGTGCTCGCTGTGCGACTCGATGAGAAACCTGTTCTTCTGTTCGCCCAACGCGGCCTGGAGGAAAACGTCGCCCAAGTCTGCTTGGAGTGCCGGGTGGAGATGAATCTCTGGCTGCTCAATAGCGATGATCTGGCTGCTCGACGCGAACGCGCAGACGAGCACCGGAAGAACCTGGCTGATGCCGATGCCAATGTCACGGTGACTGACAACCGTACCCGATCTGCGATCCGTCATGATCAATTCGGCCAGCCTCTCGACGTCCGACGCGCGGATAAACTCGCGCAGCTTCACTGCCTCGGTCTCGGGGTCCTTGATCGCGGGATAAACGCCCGTCGGTTCAGGCTCCCTGTCGTAGTCTGAATAGATTTCGAGTCCCTGTTCGCTGAGGACTTCAAGACCGCCGAGCAGGGGGGCGTCCAGGTCGTCCAGGCCCACGAGTTCACGGATCACCAGCTCATAGGGCGTTTGAAGCCGGTCCGGAGCCATGAGCCACGCGTTGACCCGTGCACGGACCCCTTCATCTCGCCTCACCACGTCCCAGGCGTACCCGCCGCCGGCGCGCCAGTTCGGATCATGGTGTTGTGAGAAGGCCAAATGCCGGGGCGGATAGGACCGCAACGGCCCCAGGTACTGAAGCCGCGCCATTTCCGCCTGCACCGCCTCCTGGATCCCCCGCAGCAAATCATCAATGGCCCGAGGAAGAAAGAACCGGAGCGCCGCCGCGAGATCCTCCTTCCTGCGCCCCCGGCTGATCGGGAACAGAAGCCCCGTGGTGCCGCGGTACTGCTCGGCCTTCGTCAACTGGCCGGGCAGGAACTTGCCGCGTGGCGCGGCGACCTCCGGCACGACCTCGCCAATCGCCTCTGTCAAATCCTCAAAGTCATCGGGACTCAGGCTCTCGGTCGTTGTCGAGGTCTCGACGATGGCCCGGATCACCTGCCGGAAGAGGGGATGCTCGTGCTCCAACCGGTCCAGTTGCAGCGTTCCATCGGGGCGCAAGCTCATACGCAGGATGGTGCGGTCATCGCCCAGCAGTTCGTAGGCCTGCACCTCGGGCACAGCGCCGGGCGCCGGCTTGCCCCGATCGTCCAACGCGATGCCGATCATCGCGGAAGCCGTGACGCGCTTCACCGGCGCCAGCAACTCGGCCAGCCGGCCCGTGAAGGAAGCCGTATCCAGCTCTGCGCCCCACTCAATCCGGCGGGAGAGGTCGCGGCGGTGCACGAACTGGCTGAAGCCACCCAAGTCCACGGATTCGCCGCCGATGCCGGTCCTGTGCACGTCGAGTTCTCCGGTCTCCTCGGCGTGGCGGGCGAAGATCAGGCTGTGCAGGACGCTGGACTTTCCGGAACTGTTTGCGCCGTAGACGAGCGTGACGGGACGAATCGGCACCCGCTGCGTGTCGGCGAAGGCCTTGAAGTTTCCAACTCGAATGCCTGTGAGCATGATTATGGCTTTCCGCTTGCGGGCGGCACCGGCGCCGCCTCGTCCAGCTTCCTGTGCAGAAGAGAAATCAGCGTGAGATAGTCGGCCGCGTCGTCTTCTCCTTTCCAGAGGATCTTGGGCTCATGCGCCCGCGGATTGCGAATCGCCTGGAAACAACCCTTGAGCAGCATCGAGAAGCCCGTCTGCTCCATCCGCTCCGTCTCTGTCTGGAGCGTGTTGAAGGCGATTCGGGGATTTGACGACGAAAACGCCTTGTCGATGAGCGCGGCGCCATCCTCCTGGAGTCCGGACATCTCCCGCACCCGCTGCATCAGTCCCTTCACCGCTTCGAAAACGGCGTGGAAGTAGTTGTCCACCAGCAGCTCTGCCCTGCAGAAGCGCAGGACCTCCGGGTGCATCTTGCGTCCCTGAAACTTGGCCGTAAGGACTTGCGCCTTTTGCTCGGCTTCCGAGACGGTCCGCGCCGCCGCTACGCGCCGGAACTCGCCCTTGGCGGTGAATTCGAGTCCTTCGAGCACCAGAATGGCGTTCAGGTTCCGGCGCAGCTCGTCGTGATCGCCGGAGCGGCCCATGTAGCGAGAGGGGTCCATCACCTCCCGAATGAAGCGGGCGACGTGGTTGCCGCAGGCGTCCCTGCGCTGGCGGTCGGCCAGCGAGTGGTAAATCCTCCTCCACTTGGTGCTCTCTCTGGAGGTGTCTTCGACCCCGCAGCGCTCAAAGATGCGGTTCAACTCGGACCCGGTGACCTCCTCGCCCAACATTCGGGCGATTTGCTCGAGCCGCGTTTCGTTGAAGCAGGGGAAGGCGCTCATCGCACAGCCTCCACGATCTTGGCTTGGGTTTCCATCTCAGCCAGCAATTCCTTCATGTGCGCCTCGCGCCATCGGGCAGTGAGGTCGCCGGTGAAGGCGCGGTGAAGCAGTGTGCAGAAGAGCGCTTTCAGCTTTCGCTCAGATTGCAGGTACTCATCTCGAGTTCCCCGGTAGGTTTGAACGCATTTCGCGAAATAGGCTTGGAGATCGACCGGAACGTCAAGAACCAGGGTTGCAGCCAACTGTTCGGCATTCAAATGCGGTTGTCCGGCTCGCGCCTTGGCGTTAGCAAAGTAGCCGTTTTGAATGGAAGGCGACAGCAGATAGGCTTCAAGGAATTCTCCCGTCAGCCGTGGGCCAGGTGAGACCACAAGATCGTAGCCAATCACCGCGCCCGACCACCGATCAGTTACCTGGGCAACATCACCGGTGTAAGCACCACTTCGTACAACGATAACCTCGCCCGCTCGCAGAAAGGCGTCTCGACCACTGGGCACGCTTTTAGGATCCACTGTAAGAACGTCTTGTGCTTCGATTCTGCCCTTTGAGATGTTCGTCGCGCGAATGAACGGTACGCCGGCAGAGCTAAACGTCGGGGGTTGGCCAAGCCCGTATCGCACGCGTGCACCAAGCGCGGAAAGGGCTTTCATCGGCCACCCCTTCGGATTCGTCGCGGGATCGCCGAACATCTTGTAAAAGAGCGCGGGGAGGATGCGGGCGGCTTTGGCGTCGGCTTCGGCGCGCTTCTTGCGCAGCGCATCCGCCTGGTCGAGGATCTCCACAATCCGCCGCTGCTCCGAAAGCGGGGGAAGGGGGATCGCAAGTTTCTTGACGTCTCTATCCGACACCGCAGGATAGTGAGCACCTCGCACCCTGCTGCTCAGCTCGTCTACAAATTCCGGGGTTACCGTGAAGTAAAACAGGAACTTGTGGTGCAGAACGCCAGGCTGCGGACGCAGCACACAAAACCCTGTTGATGCGATCTGGCCGTCCAGTTCACGGGGTACAATGGCCACTGCATTCAAGTTCGGCCGGACTGTAGAAACGAGGACGTCATTGGCCTGGATCCTTTTCCGCGCCCGACTCGGGGCTTCAGCACCAAGAATTTCCGAGGATGCCCCGATCGTCTTCAGTTGCCTGTCAATGCTCGCGATGTCGACATAGAGGAATGGCCGGTCGGCTTCGTCCCGAGGGTCTTTCGTCTCGGTGGGTAGACACAGGTCACCAATTGGGACACGCGGCCACCTCATCCCGCTACCTCCGGCTTGGCCGGTTCAATCCCCCAAACCTTGCGGGCTAGCACGGCCAGCATCTCCTGCCGGCGCTCAATGGCAGCGGAGTCCCACTTGTCGAACTGCACCAGATCCGCCACCGCCCGGTTCAGGCTGGTGTGCTGCCTCTCTTGGCGCTTCTCAATGGAAGAGAACTTCTGAAAGAGAGCGCCGACCGAGAGGTCCTGGGATTCGATCTTGAAGGTTTGAGCCACCGCCATCAGAGCGCCTCCACATCTTTGAGCAGCTTTTCCAGTCCGCTGACGATTTCGCGTTCCAGCGCGAGCGTCTCACGGATCAGGTCAGCGGGGTCCTCCTCGGGCGGTTTCTCGGCCACCTGGGGCTTGTAGCGGCCGGCGGCCAGATTGTACTCGTTCTCGACGACGGATTCGACGGTGGTCCACCAGCAGCGCGGTTCCTCGCTGCCCGGCGGCAGAAGCGAACCAGCCTCGACGCCCGGAGGGTTCTTGAAACCGGACTGCTTGTATTTGGCCCACTGCACCAGCAGATCCGGGATATTGTTGCGATCAGGGGTTTCCGGACGCCCGCCGCCGACGATTTTGTCAGGGTCGAAGCCGTCGGCGCGGACTTCGTAGAACCAAATCTTCTCCTTGGGCTTGGCTTTCTTGTCTTTCTTGCCGCCCGCCGTGGGCCGGCGGAAGAGGATCACGCCCGTCTTAACGCCGGCGTAAGGCTTGAATACGCCCGCAGGCAACGAGACGACGGCAAGCAGGTCGTAGTCCTCGATCAGCTTGCGCCGCAGCTCCACGTGGGCGGAGGTGGAACCAAACAGGAGGCCTTCGGGAACCACTACGGCGCACTGGCCGCCCGGGGCTAGCGCCTGCATCATCACCGCGAGGAACAGCAGTTCGCTCTTCTTCGAGTTTGTGGGCAGGTCCTTGCGGATCGATTCCTTGGGGAGGACGCCTGCAAAAGGCGGGTTGGAGAGGATGACCTTGTAGCGGCGGGCCAGGTCGTCCTCGCTGAGGCCACCCATGTCGGAAAGGGTGTTCGCCCGTTTCACGTTGGCCTTACGAATTCCGTGAAGGACCAAGTTCATCATCGCGATCCGCACCATTTGACGGGAGACATCGATGCCGTAAATCGAGCGTTCGAGGATGCCCCAGTCGGGAATCTTCTCGCCCGGTCCCTTGGTGTAGGTCTGGAGGGTTGGAATCTCGCGCTTGGCCTGCTCGAGCGACTGCCCGCGGCGATCGAGCCACTCCTCGCCGTAGATGGGAACTTCCTGGGGCTCGCTCGAATACTTGGCGAGGATGTGTTCAATGGCGTCGATCAGGAAACCGCCGGTCCCACAGGCCGGGTCGTAGATGGAATCGCCGAGGTCGGGATCCACCATCTGGACCATCATCACGCGGATCTGGCGCGGCGTCCGGAACTGGCCGTTCAGGGCGGACTGGCCGAGGTGGGTGAGCAGGTATTCAAAGATGTCGCCTTTGACGTCCGTGCCAAGTTTGGCGAAGTCAATTCCATCAATCTCGTCCACCACTTGCTTGAGGACATTGGGATCGACGATCTCGAGAACGGCGTCACGGAAGTATTCGGCGATCTGCGGCTCCTCTTTGGTCAGGGAGGCCATGTAAGGGAAAACCTGGTCCCGGACGAAGTCCCGTAAGTCTGCGCCGCTCTTGAAGCGCCACTTCGACCACCGGAAACGCTCCGCCTGGCCCGGAAAGAGCCGGAGGCTATTCCCGTTGGAGGACTTTCCCAGGAGGCGCGCCTTGAGCTCCCGGCTGGACTCCTCCTCATCAAGCAGCTTCAGGTAGATCAGATACGAGATCTGCTCGATGTAGGTCACCGGGTTTGTGACGCCGCCGGCCCATAGGATATCCGTGATGCGATCGAGTTTTCGACGCAGGTCTTGATTCATGCTTGGTTCCTATGCCGTCTTGCGCAGAAAGACTGACTCATTCAATTCCTCGATGATCTCCTTCAGGCCCCGCTCGCCGAATAATTCAATGCCCAGTTCCGCTGCGTTGAGAATCGAAAGAGGAGGTACGAACAGGTCTTCGACCTGGATCCGGCCGCGAACGATGCCACGATTCTTGAGCAACGCCAGATACTGTGCCTGCTGGGGCGTAAGCGACTTCGAAACCAGCCAGGCTTGAAAGTTCTCTGTTAACTCTTCCTCACGCGGCTTGATCCGGATCGTGCCCAGGGCGGCCTTGATGAAGTCTAGGAGATTGCCACCCGGCTGCCGGTAGGCGCGACGGAGGTTGTCCTCGTTGAAGTACATATCTGGCCGGTTGAGGCGGTCGGCCAGGGTCTTCTCTTCTTCCTCCGTCAGAAGCTCCCCGCGTTTGACCTTCTGGAGAACCGGGTCATCGTTCATCGTGGACTGAATCGTCTTTTCCCAGTTCGAGACGTAATCGCGCTTGTCGACCCGCTCACCCTCGGGTCCCACCTCCACATAGGTGACCGCGTGGAGCCATTCGTCCTCGAGGCCCAGTTCCACCAGTTGGGTACCCAGGGAAGGGGCCTTCGGCGGGGCGCCGGGGGCGTAGCCAGCGCCGGCGCCGCTGAAGATGTCGGTGTCGCTGTCGTTGAAATAGTCGTGGTTACCGAAGAAGTCGTAGATGACGAACTGCTTCTTCTGGATGTGGGGCGCCGTGCGCGTCCCGCGGCCCCGCATTTGCTGGTAAAGGATGGGGCTGCGGACGCGGCGGGCCATCACGAGATGGAGTACCTCCCGGCAGTCAAAGCCTGTGTCCAGCATCCCGACGCTGACCGCCACCTGCGGGTATTCCTCGCGCTTGAACTTGCGGATTAAGTCATCTGCATTCGGAACGTCGCTGGTGATCACCTCTGCGTACTGGCCCTTGAGCTCGGGGTGTAACTCGTTCAGATAGTGAGCCAGGCGGGCCGCGTGGTGCTTGGTGATGGCGAAAACAATCGCCTTGCCTGGGGGCGTCTTCTGCCCTGGGGCAAGCTCACTGTAGTTCTGCCGGGCTAGGCGATCGAACTCCTCCATCATCTTGCGGTTTGTGTCCTCGTTGGTCCACTTGCGCTCAAATTCCGCCGGGTCGTAGGTCTCTTCGTCCACCTCGGCACCTTCCGCCAGGAACACCGTGATCCCCGAGGCGAACTTGTAGGGCACAAGGTGACCTTCCTGAAACGCGCGGAGAATCGGGTAGGAGAAGTCGGGCTGCCCGTCCTGGCATTGGTAGAACTGGAAGGTGTTGCGTTCGATGTAGGCGGATGGGGTTGCGGTCAAACCGATGTGGATGGCGTCGAAGTGGGTGAGCGCGGTTTGCCAGGCGCCGTAGATCGACCGGTGGCATTCGTCGGCCACAACAACATCGAAGTAGCCGCTGGTGTACTCGGTGTAGCGGCTGATCATCGTTTGGAGCAGGCAGACGGTGATCTGCATCTCCTGGCGCACCATTCCAGGCCGCAGCCAGTAACTGGAGTACTGACTCAGGATGTCCTGGATTGCCTCCAAGGCCTGCTTTGCGAGTTGCTCCCGGTCAACGAGGAATAAGACGCGCTCTGCCCGTCCAGCCTGGATCAAGCGCTTCAGGTACAGCCCGATAAGGTCTGTTTTGCCTGTCCCGGTCGGCAGTTCCATAAGGAACCGGCGTTTCCCAAGCTCTAGCGCGTGATCGAGCGCACGCATGGCTTCCGTCTGATAATCCCGGACCCGGCGGGTCTCGCCTTGACGGAGGTAGTACTCGGGGATTTCGATCGTGGCGAGGGGCTTCCGAGTCGCACGCATCTCGACCAGCCGCTCAAGATCCCGACGTGAGAAGAATGAGTTGACAATGCGGGCGTCGTCGTTCAGATAGTCCCAGAAGTAGATGAGCTCACCGTTGGTCAGGAAGATAAATGGCGCGCCGATCTTCTTGGCGTAGGGTAAGGCTTGCTGCTTTGCGGAGTATGGTTCGATGGCGGTTCGCTTGGCCTCGACGATTGCCAGAGGATGGCCATTTCGCCCCAGGAGCACGTAATCCGCCCGCCCCACATCAGACAAAGAGAGTTCGGTGAGGACTTGAGACTTGTCGGACGGGTCCCATGTGGCCCGCTTCAAGAGTTCGTCAATGAGGATGCGCGCGTCTGCCTCGGTTTGGTGATCCTTCAATGGCGCTCCTCCTTGTACGAGTGAAGATTACCGATACTGGCGGAAGTAATCTGCGAAATTCCGGCCTTGGAAGTATACTTCGCACACAAGGCGGCCGCGGTCCACCCGGTGAGCGGTCCCGAGTTCCACTTGCGTGTGGAGGATGAGCCTCGCCAGCTTGTCGGTGACCGACGCCCCGCCGAACTGGAAGACTTCGGGAGCATCGTAACCTGCGGACCGAACCCGGTTGCCCGTCTGGCCTTGCCATATCCAGTGAGGCGAGACCTCAAAGGTGTCCCCGTCGATGATCGAAGTGACCGTGAATTTTTCCATAGGTGCGTGTCTCCGTTCTGCCGCTGCCCCTCGGGTCGCGGCAGCCAGGAGATACGCAAGAGCTGTGCCAAATCGCCACTACTCCAGAATCCATTGAAAAGATGGTCGTTTGCTTCGCTGGAAGATCCAGCCGCCCGCCCGAAAACTTCAACCGTCGTTGACATCATATTAAACCTGAGTTGAACCCGCCCTGCCCGGCCTTTCGCAAGAACTTGTGGACCGCTTGTGGAGAGATGCCGAGCATTCGGGCTGCCTTGCTCTGGTTTCCTCCGGCCGTGTCCAATGCCCGCAGGATCATCTGGTGCCGAATCTTGCTCAGAAGGTCCTCGAGCGAGAACCCTTCGCCGGGCTGCGGCAGCTGCGCGAGGAGATCGCCTTCCGTTTCGGGTTCGGAGATCAGGAGGTCTTCGGCATCGAGGATTGGCTTCCGGCAAAGCCATACCGAGCGCTCAATTGTGTTCTGCAGGTCGCGCACGTTGCCGGGCCATCTTTGCTGTTGAAGCCGGATTAGCGCCTCGGCCGAAAGTCGCTTGGGGTGTCGGAGCGAGCTGTTGATCCGATCAAGGATAGCCAAAGCGATCTTCGGAATATCGGAGCGCCGGTCCCGCAAAGGCGGTACCTTGATTTCAGCGACGTTGAGGCGGTAGTAGAGGTCTTCGCGGAAACTGCCCTGTTGAACCATACGCCGCAGATTGCGGTGGGTGGCCGCGATAATCCGGACATTCACCTTGAGGCGCTTTCTCGCTCCGAGCGGTTCTACCTCGCCGTCTTGGAGCACTCTCAGGAGTTTTGCCTGGACAGCCAACGGAAGCTCACCAACCTCATCGAGAAACAGCGTCCCGCCGTCGGCCAGTTCAAACTTCCCCGGCTGGTCTTGGACGGCGGTTGTGAAGGCCCCTTTCTTGTGACCGAATAGCGTGCTTTCGACAAGCTCAGTTGGGATCGCGCTGCAGTTGATAGGCTCGAACCGGTCTGCCGGCCGGCCGCTGAGCATGTGGATAAGGCGTGCGATGAGCTCCTTGCCGGTGCCCGTTTCTCCTTGGATCAGGACCGGAGCTGTCGCGGGAGCGATGGCTGCGGCGGCCTCAATCACGCTCCGCAGCTTGGGGTGGTCACCGATGAGGCCGAGAACCGCAGCCGCAGTCTGTGGATCAGCAACCGCAGACGATGGAATCTCCTCGCGCTGAACGGAGTAGCGTACCTCAGGGAACTCTGGAGCAGAAAGATCGATCTCGGCAACCAGGGGGCGGTCCCGCGACACGAATTTCGGCGGACGAACATGCAAGATTTTCGCAGGCAGTTCTCCAGAAGCGACCAAAAGCAGCCAGCAGGCATGCATCTGCGGGGTACCCGAGGCTACGGCCACGAAGATCTCGGCATCTTTCGCTTCATTGACCGATGGAAGCACGGCACCGCGGAGAGAGGAGAGGATCGCAGCATAATCAGTGGGATCCTGCAATGGAAGGTGGATCGCACGGACCACAGGGGCCGGGACGACGGCGGCGGTGGCTTCCGTGTGTGCCTTGGTGTTCGGGGTGGAGATCAAGACGATCTCGTCGAACGAGCGAGCGCTAGCCAAAGACAGAATCGGTCCGGGCTGTTCTTCGTCGCCGATCAGGCCTCTGGAGTAGGGGTCGTGGAATCCCGTGAAAGTGAGCAGGATGCGTGGCATAGATCAGCGCCCGGGCGCGCACTGCCGTTACAGGATATCAACCTGGGTTGAAGGGCGCAACCCGCGATTACCACGGTCCCGTCGGGCGGCTCCGCTGATAAATCGACAGTTGGCGCGGTCTTTCCGGCTCAAAGCACCATTGCAGACTTGCACATGTATCCACCGCCCTGACCCCGTCAAGGACCGAATCTTCTGCGCGATGAATCGGATCGCCTGTTGAGTCACATTCGCCTAATCTTCGCCATGGTAGAATCACTAAAGATTGTGCCGTAGGCCGCCCCGTCGGGCGTCGCTCCCCGGGGCGGTCCCTGCGGTTTCGAATCGCTTGAACTCCCCTGTTGCGAGGTGTCGCCCATGCCACTTCAGTTCAGGAGCTTCGCCCGGCCGGACCTGCTCAAGACCATCCATCCAAAGCACTTAACTAGCCTTCTCGAACCACACCGGCGTTTCTTCGAGGACAGGGGTTTCAGCGTGCCTGCAGGGGCAGAGCAGGATCTGGACTGCCTCGCGCTGGCGGGCATCCTCGGACAACCGGACGAAGAGACCCCTTCGGAACTGGTCGAGGCGCTCTACGTCATCGAAAACTTCAGCGACGACCAGCACTTCGACGAGCTCCTCGCCATGGCCGAGTCGGTGGGGCTGGAGGTCGGCGAGGAGGAGACCATGGTCGACCGTATCCGTCCGAGCAACCCAGGTTAGTTTCTGGAGGCGACCCAGCGCGCAGGGGTGAGGTGAGCCAGATCCGACACGTTGCGCCGGGCCATGCCGGGCAGTACGGCCTGTAAATAATCT
>Ga0070738_10003998_pt1 | contig 18391 bp, 12 predicted proteins | sample Coa_R2_2_FD_66446 | JGI IMG/M metagenome (GOLD analysis project Ga0070738, IMG submission 66446) | Surface soil microbial communities from Centralia Pennsylvania, which are recovering from an underground coalmine fire - Coalmine... | ecosystem: Environmental > Terrestrial > Soil > Unclassified ...
CGCGCAGGCCTGCAACGGCGGCTCGCAGGTCCGGGCCGTTCGCGTTCGCCGGCGCGCTGCTTCCCAACGGAAGGGTGCCCGACTGCGCGCGTTGCGCCGCCAGAACGTCGCGCCGCGCGGCAAGGTTCGACTGGGCGCGGCTTTGCAATTGCACCGACATTTGGCCGAGATCGCGGCTAGCCTGCGAAAGCAGCGTCGAGCGGTAGAGTTCCAGGGTCGCGGCGTCGCGCGAACGTGCGGCTGCGACGACGCGGTCTTCGGCGGCTTGAATGGCCCCCAGCCGGGCGAGCAGTTGCGCGCGGCGCTCGCCGCCGAGCGCGAGGGTCTGCAGCTTTGCGCGCAGGTTCATTCGCTGCGCGGCATTTTTACGGGCGAGATCGAGCAAAAGCGTCGACTCTTTTTCGCGCAGCTCTTGGGCCCGGTTGAAATAGGCTTGTTGCGTCCGGCGTTGCACCGACGCCGCGAAGGCGGCATAGTCGTGCCGTTCTTGCGCCTGCACTGCTTGCTGGTACGCGTTCATATCGCTCTCCGCACCGCTGCGCAGGGCCGAGTATTCCGCGCGATAAGCATCCTGAACGTTCCGCGCGACGTCGCTGCGGCTCGGCGCGGAGGCGCCGGCGGACGCAAGGACCGCGCTGACGGCTGCGTCCTCCCGGGCGGCGTACTCGCCGGCACGCTGCGCGACGACGCGATCGATCTCGGCCGAAGCGTCCGCGACTTCGGCGCGCAGCCCGCGGCTTGCCGCATCGATTGCGGCCGTACTGTTCTCGAACGCCGCGGGATGCAGCGTGGCGCGCAACGCTGCGATCTGCCGGTCGTATTCGCGCAGAACGCCTTGCAAACTGTGCGCACCGGGCGAGGATCCCAGCGGCGCGGCCGCGCGATGCGGTGTGGTTGCGGCCAGACCGATGCCGCCGGCAAGCAGCAGTGCGGCGGCAGCAGCCGCGGCCTTAGAACTTGTGTTCATAGAGGAAGCTCGTACCGTTGGTACCCAGGTTCGGGACGTTGACCATTGCCGCCGCCCCGCTGTCGAAGGCAAACATGTTCGTGTTCTGCGTGAACGCCAGCACCGACGGGGACTGGACTTGATAGAACAGCAGATCGAAGGCCGTGGATTCCCCGCGATGCGCTTCGATGCTCAGACTCTCGCGCTGCGGCTGTCCCATGCTTTCGTTGTAGACGACCGTGATATGTTTGCCGAACGCCTTGGCTGCGTTCAAGCCGAAGCCGCTATGGAAATCGTCGGTCAACTGCAGATTCTGCAGGCCCAGCGCGTTTCCGAGCTCCGCGGACAGCGGTTCGAGCATCTGCCGCGTGAAGAACGTGTTGATCTCGCCGGAGGCCAGGTTTTCGACGGCCGAGTTGGCCGAGAAGTTCCCGGCGCCCGCCAGTGCCGGTCCGCTGGGTTCCCCGACGCCCGCGAGCAGCCCCATGATCTGCTGCGAGTCGTACGGCGGATCCGACGTGAATTGCAGATGCATGTTGCTTGGCGCCAGGCCGTTGACGTTGAGCGCGATGTAGGTCTGGTTCACGTCCGTCGTCGCCGTCGCGTTCACGAAGGGCATGATGCCGTTGGATGGATCGAAGTGCACGGCCGCATCTTCTATCGAGAACGTGCGGAAGAAGCTCACTGTCCCGCCGGTCGAAACGAAGTTCCCCTTGAGCGTCGGCGACGCCAGATTGCCGCCCACGGTGACGGAACCTTGTGCGCCGACGTCGACGTTCGAACTCTGCACGCGGACGTCGTTGCCGGTGTTCGCAGTCACGTTGAGTGCGACGGGCGGCAGTTTGCGAGCCGGACCGGCAGGCGCGCGCGGATTCCAAAACGCCGTAAGCGGAATACGCGCGCTCGGAATGGTCACGGTGCCCGCCAAAGCCGCAGGTGCGCCCGGCGACCGCGACGCGGTGACGTTCGCGTCGACCTTTCCGCGGAAGTACTGAGGACTGTTGAACTGCGCGCCGCGTGCGACGATCGCCGCCGTGAAGGACGCGGCGCGAATATCGCGCACGTTCGGGACGCGCGCGGCAGCATTGACGTCGATCGTTCCGCCGCCCGCGTTCGCGTGCAGTGCCTGCAGCGCGACCGTCGTACCGGAGAAAACCAGTGCGCCGTTCATCTTCGAGATGGGGTTCTGATCCATCGGGCCTACGAAGTAGCCGTTGCGTACCGCGATCTTCCCATCGAGCTGCGGATTGTCGATCGTACCGGCGACCAGTATCGAGCCGGCCATCGTGCCCGCCAGATGCGTTCCTTTTGGAAGGGCGCTTTCGAAAGCGCTGAAGTCGACGTTATTGGCGGCCAGCAGCAGTCGTACGGGCTTGTCGGCAGGGTCCAAGCGCACGTGCGGGGTCATCGCGATTGGAACGTCTCCGGATGCCGCGATGCTGCCGCGCGCGAACTGCACCAGGCCGTTTCGAAGGGAGATTCGCGTACGGGTTGCGTCGATCGCGGCGCTCACGCGCGGTATCGTAAGCGTACGGTAGCGCAGCGACGTCAGGGCCAGGGAATCCGTCAGATGCGGATCGGCGCGCGTGCCTTGCACGCGTAACGTCGTGTCGAGGGCGCCGCTTACCGGCTGCGGTTTACCCGAGACCGTCTTCATGAGGGCGCCTACGTCCGGGCTCTGCGCGCGCAGCGCGACGTCGATCGGATCCGCGGCGTGCAAGCCGAACGTTCCCGATCCGTTCGCGACGAGATTCGGGATCCGCACGATCGCTTGGTCGATGGTCCCGCGGCCCTTTCGTGCCGTTAAAGCCACGTGCGCCTGCTCGAGCGCGATTCGCCCGACAGTGCCGCGGTACAGGTCCGCACGTGCGGCGATCGTTTCGTCGGGGAAACGCCCGCGTACCGAGGCGTTTGCGTCGAGCTTTCCGGTGACGGGCGCGTTGTAACCGAGCATCGGCATCCAGGAAGCCAAGTCGAGATTGGAGACCGTCGCGTCCAGATTCGCATCGGCGCCGCCGGCCAGTGCCAGCGGGTCACTCGAATTCGGCAGCGTCACCGTGCCGTTGAGCGCGGCACGCCCCGCCTCGCCGCCGACGCCGGCATCGATGGCTATCGTGCGGCCGCGCGTCGACCAGATCGCATTTGCACCTCCGATGTCGTAGCGTTTGAAGCGAACCCCGTTCAACGCGACGTTCCCGCCGGATGCGATCGAGTCTCCGGCTTTCTCCAGCGTGAGTGCGACGGAGCCGTGACCGGCCAGCGTGTCGCCCGTGTCGAAGTAGTCGTTGAAGTCCGCCAAATCGGCGCGCGGGGCGTCGATGCCTGCGCGCATCGCGGAACGCCCCGCAGCCGCCCAAAAAGCTACGTCCGTCGATCCGATTGCGACGCGCCCTGTGCCGATCCTCAGGTTCTGCGGCGTGCCCGCGATCGTCGCGCGCATGTCGCGGAATGCCAATCCGTGAAGCGAACCTTCGGGTACCGCTACCGCACCGGCCAAGACCGGAACGCTTCCCGCTCCGCCGACGTGCAGGGCTGCGTCGACGCTGCCCTCGATGCTTTGCCGGTTCAAGCTCGGCGCGGAGAGTGCGATCAATGCGTGCGCATCGCCGGCACGCATCGTCGCGTCGAGATCGTACGCGGGCGTCATCGGGCCGCCCATGCGCACGCCGGAAATGCTGCCCTCGACCGTTGCAAGCGCCGGTCCGAATCCGACGACTCCGCCGTTGAGCCGCAGCGTACTTCCGGAGTACGCGATGGCCGTTTGCGCGTCGAGCGGATCGCCGCGGTAGGCGGCGTCCCGCAACAGCAGCGCACCGGAAACGTCGGGTGCGTTCAGCGGTCCGCGTATGAGTGCGCCGGCATCCGCACGGCCGGATTGCAGCGGCACGCCGGCGCCATTGAGCGAACGCATGTCCAGGTCCGTCACGCTGACGGCCATCCCGCGCCCGAGCGTTCCCGCCACGGCGGCGCGCGCGTGGGACGCGATCGCAGCTCGAGCGGCATAGATCGAGACGTTCTTGCCCTGCGTGACGATCGTGGCGCTCATCGCTCGAATCGGAACGCCGCGCACCGCGGCATCGGCGAACCGCGCGTCGCGGATTTGGGCAACGGCACGGCCGCCGTCGTAGACGAGTGCGATCGGTGCGTTCACGCGGCCGGTCGCCGGGAGATTGCCGGCGATCTGGGAGAGCGCGGCAAGCGAACCGGAATAGTGCCCTTCGAGCGCCAGATGGTTGGTTCCGGAGATACTCCCCTGCGCGCTAACGGAGCCGAACGCTCCGCTTGCGTCCAGCGACGCGACGCGAACGTCTCCGACGGTACCGCCGAAACGCGCGCGCGCATGGCGGACGTCGATGCGTCCATATTTCGCGTTGCTCAGATCGGCGCTGCCCAGCATGCCGAGCAATCGGCCGCGCTGCTGCGCGTACATGTCGCCGTCGACCGTCGCCGACGCGCCGCGCATCGCCACATTGAAATTCCGAGCGTGCACGAGCGCGCCCATGGCGCCGTGCGGGTGGTCGAGCGCAACTTGCGCGTACAGCGAACGTCCGGGTTCGTCGATCTCCAGCGGAGCCACGTTTCCTACGCCCGCGCTGTTCACGTGGAACGACCCCGCCAGATGCTGCGCGCCGTTCCCTTCCAGGACCCCCAGTGTATCTATGCGGCGCAGATCGTCAGCCGTTGCCAACACGGATCCGCGCAGCGTCATCGGCGAAACCACGCCCGATGCGAAGGGCAGCCCGGCGCTGGGGCCGGCAACGCCTGCAATCATCTCGACCGCGTGCGGCTGCCGCTGCAGCGCAAAACGTCCGCGGCCGCCAAGTTCCAAACCGCGGTACCGCAGCGTTGCCCCGATCACGTCGGCCTCGTGACCGTCGAACGCCGCCATCACGCGCGGTGCGTCGAGCAGCGTACCGTGATAGTCGAGCTGAGGGGATCGCAAGGCGATCAGTGTGACCGGCGATTTTGCCGTGCCCTCGGCAAGCACGTTGAAATCGACCGGGCCGCGAACCGGCAATCGCGCGGTCTGCGCCGCCGCACCGGTAATACGTGCGATCTCTCCGCGGCCGAAGATCGAAAACCGCAGCTGCGGATGGGCCAAATTCGTCACGCCGCCCTCGACGTGTACCGGGATCCCGTTCAGATCGGCGGTAAAACCGCTGGTCGTGAGCGCGTCGCTGCCGACGTCGATGCTTCCGGTACCATTTCGCAGCGGTGTGCGAAGCTGCGCCATGGCGACCTTCACGCCTCGAACGGCTGCCGTTCCGGCGAACTTGCCGTAGTACCACAGATCGACCGATTCGAGCGCCCCGCCGAGCATATGCAGCGACGGGTTGTTGGTTCCGTAATTTACGAGCCGCGGCAGCGGTACGCGCGCGGCCGCCCAGTGCTGCAAGTTCAGGCCGGAGCGATTGTCTATGGTGCCGTTGCCGGCGATCGGATACCGGCGAGATCCTTCGCGATAGGCTGCGGATGCGGTGTACTGCGTGACGGCCGCGGTATTAACGGCGGCATCCACGTTGACGGCGTCCAGGTAGAGGTGCCGTGCATCGGCATGAACGCGCGTATAATCGACCACGCTCACGCGGCCGTTCAGGATGCGTGCGGTGAAATCGAGCGGCGACGCGGCGCGCGGCGAGGCTGCGCGTTTGGCCTGCGCCGGCAGATTGTACGAGCCGTCCCGGTTGTGCACGATCCAAATTTGCGGATCGTAGATCGTCAGCGCGTGAAGTCCGAAGCGATGCCGGCTCCCCGGCAGCAGATCGTGCAGGTCGTATACGAGATCGGCGCGGGGAACAAAAGCAATCTGCTGGCCGCGCCGCGAGGTCACCGTAATGCCGGTGAACTCGGCGTGCGCCGCATGCAGCCTGATTTGTGCGAAGGTGACGCTGGTACCGGTCGCCGCGCCGATGATGCGCGGAATCAATGCGGCAGCGAGCGTGCTTCGTCCGGCAAAGAGCGCGGCTGCAACGATGAAGGCGATGACCGCGGCGACCCCTCGCCCGCTTCGCAGAAACTGCATGCCCGACTTATCCCCGCACGCGATGCTCTTAAGCAACGTGCGGGGCAAAGGAGGGCGTTACGCGGTAGTTTGCGAGGTGCGCCGGATGCGCAGGCGTTCCCGAATTGCGGCGCTCGGGACGCGGACCTTGTCCGCCAAGCGCATGACTTTGAGTAGACGGATCGTCCACCAAGTCAAATCGATCTCGTACCACGCCATGCCGTGACGCGCCGAGTACGGAAACGCGTGATGGTTGTTGTGCCATCCTTCGCCGAAGGACAGCAGGGCGACCCACCAGGAGTTCGTGGAGCGATCGCCCGTCTTATACGTGCGGTACCCGAACATGTGCGTTGCGCTGTTGACCAGCCACGTTGAATGGTAGGCAAAAACCAGCCGCGCGAAGATGCCCCACACGATGAACGGCCAGCCGCCGAGTGCGTAGAGCCCGAAGGCCAGTGCGGCTTGCAGCGGCACGTGCAGCACGTGCAGCACCCGGTAGAACGGGTCGTTCCACAGGTCGGGACAATACTTGGCCAACTGGGACCGCGGCGGAATGTTCGGATTCGGCTTGACGAGCCACTCCATGTGCGCCCAGCTGAATCCGCGGACCGTGCTGTGCGGATCGCCTTCGCCGTCCGAGTGCGCGTGATGCACGCGATGCGTTGCGACCCACGAGATGGGATCGCCTTGGAACGCCAGCGTCCCCAGCAGAGCGGTGAAATATTCGAGCGGTTTGCGAAGGCGCACGCTTCGGTGCGAGAGCGTGCGATGGTAGCAGAGCGTAATTCCCAGCGCCCCGGTTGCGTAAGCGATAATCGCGGCCGTGGCGACCGCCCACCAGGAAAAGAAGGCGGGTACGAATACGCTCAGCGCGCACAAGTGGACCAGGATGAGTACAATCCCAGTCGGCCAATTCGGTCGAGCGTCTTGCATAAGCGTTACTTTGCCCATTTCCCGCCGCCTCGAAGCAGCAAAAACGTCCGGCGCTGTTGGAGGGCACCGGACGTTTTGCTGCTGCACCCGAGGAGGATACTTTCGCGTGCGACACCAAGCCGCGCGCACCACATAGGCTGCTCGCCGTGTGCACGCTGGTCTACTCTATTGTAGCGAGAATCCGGAAAAAAAGTCATGCCCTATTCTTATCGCTCTGAAAGACTTGTGCTAACCTCCTTGTTAAGAAAGGAGCGCTTGGCCATAGAGCTGCCAAGTACCCCCTCGTAGCCGATGCACGGCCCTCTCCTGGCGCTGGCTATCCAAATACCGCGGCGCTACGACGTGCTGATCTCCGCCGGCCACGAAGGCCGGCCGCAGAGTTGCGCGCTGTTCCCGGGCCGCGCCTGCAATCTGGGCGCCTCGGGCGAACGAGCTTGGACGCCCGTCGTTGCCGATGAATCCGCGCGCCGGCTGCGCGCCATGGGCTACCGCGTGGCGCGCGAACCCGCCGATTTCCCCGGAACGTACGATGTAAAAGCCGCGGTTTTTATTCATTTCGACGGCAGCACGTCACCGTGCACCAGCGGCGCGTCGATCGGGTATCGCGGCGGGCCGTCGATGAACGCCGCCCGTCTCTGGCGGCAGACGTACTCGGCCGTCTTTCCGTTCCGGTTCCAGCCCGACGATTTTACGCAGGGTCTGCGCGACTACTATGGTTTCCGCGACGTGCGCGCTCGAAACGGCGCGCTGGTACTGGAACTCGGCGAGCTCACGTGTCCGGCGCAGCGCCGGTGGCTTGCGCCCAGGCTGCATCGACTCGGCGACGTCATCGCCGACTTCGTGCGCCGTCTAATCGGCACACCGCAGCGGTTCTAGGGACCGGTTGCCGCCGGGATGAACACGGCCGCATGAAACGATTCGCTCGTCTTTCTTCAGGCGCGCTTGCGTGCGCCGTTCTCATACCCGTTACGCTGCCGGCGGCAGCTCAGACGCCTGGACTCATCGGCTGGTCCTCGGGACCTGCGGTGGCGGACGAGTTGCGATACGAACGCACCATGATGAGCGTTCCCAGCGCCTCGAATGCGGCGGACATCGAACGCCACCTTTCGTCGATTCCGCACCGCGCAGGCTCGCCCGCCGACGTGGCCACGGCCAACTACGTTCGCGATCGGCTGCAGAAGGACGGCTTCACGACGCGATTCGTCAAGTATCAGGTGTGGTTCACCGGACCGGTATCGCAGTCGCTCGAATTGGTGAGTCCCGGCCAGCACGTCTTCGATCTGCTCGAAGGCACGCCCGGCGCGCATACCAAGTGGGAGAAAATGGCGGGCCCGCCGTTTCTGGAGAACTCCGGCGACGGCGACGTCACCGGACCGGTCTACTACGTCAACGCGGCTGCAAAGGACGATCTCGCCGAGCTCGACGCTCAGCACGTCAATTTGCGCGGCGCCGTGGCGATCGTCCGGCTTTCGCCGCCGGGCGGAGGCGGATTGGGACGGGGATTCGATCCGAAGTACAGCGCCTACGACGAACTGCGCAAGCGCGGCATAGCGGCAGTGCTCGAATTCATGGATCCCGCCACGCAGGGCTACGGCGGCGGCTCGATGTGGCCCGCCGGAAATTACAAGAACCCGAACATGGCCGAACGCATGGGCGGCCTCAGTCCGGGCAGCTTCGTCAACGCGCCGCCGGGCGACCCGACGATGCCCGGCAAAGCGCCGATCGTCGGCGCGGCGCATCTTCCGTACGACCAGGTTCCGCACGCGACGATTCCCGAGTTGAGCATTACGATGAGCGTGGCGCGTTCGCTGCTCGCCGGCCTGCGCGGCCCGGTCGAAGGCACCGATTGGCATCCGATGTTCGAATTCGTTCAGCACGTCGGCGACGGTTCGGAAAAAGTGCGCGTGCGCACCAAGTTCACTCGCCATCTGGTCACGATCTACAACGTTCTGGGCGAGATCAAAGGCTCCGCGCAGCCGGACTCGATCGTCATGATCGGTTCGCACCGCGACGCGATGACGTTCGGCGCGATCGACCCGGGCAGCGGTACGACGGTCATGATGCAGGACGCCGATGCCTTCCATAAGTTGATGGCGCAGGGGTGGCGGCCCAAACGCACGATTCAAATTATGTCCTGGGACGGGCACGAGCTCGGTCTGTACGGCTCGGCGTCGTACATCTACGAGAACGGGCCGGAGCTGCGCAGCCACGTCTTTCAGTACATCAACACCGATCAGCTCACGACCGGCAATCCGTTCATCGTCAGCGCATCGCCCGGACTGTACGCATTCATGAAGCAGATCGCGGACGTCGTACCAGGCCCGGACGGCGCTATGCTCGGAGCGCGCGATCAGTCCAAGCGCCCGCTGCTCAATCCGATTTCGGGCGGTTCCGACCATCAAAACTTCGCGTATATCTTGGGTGTGCCGAGCACGTCGAACGGGTTCTACGGGTTCTTCGGCGCTCACCACACCGCGGAAGACAACCTCGACGGTCTGCGAACCTACGATCCGGGCTTGAAGGAGGCCGTTGCGTGCGCGCAAGTTACCGGCATCCAAGCGATGCGTGCGGCGGGCGCCACGGTTTCTCCGCTGCGCATTGCGGAAATCCCGCAACAGCTGCTCAAGGATCTGCCGATGGTCGCGGGAGCGACGATGGGTAAGGCGAATCTCGCGCCGCTTACGGCAGCCCTGACCTCGTACGAAACCGCGGCCAAAGCGCTCGACGATCAGATGGCCAAAGCGGAAACAGCGGGCGACTCGGCTGCCATGATCGCGCTGGCGGCAAAAGAACAAGCGGCCCGCGACGCGTTCTTCGCGCCCGACGGCTTAGCGCTGAACAAGTACTACCACACGTTCGATCGCATCTTCGTCAGTTATCCCGAAGTGCTTTTTGCCGGCAACGACCCGGCCGCGGTGCAAGCGGCAATCGATCATGCGGCGTCCGCCGCCAAGAACGCCGCCGCCGCGCTGGGCACGGCGACGGCCTCGGCGCCTGCGGCTACGCAGCCGCAGGGGAGATAAGGCCCAAACGCTCGAGGCGCTGGCGCACGCCGTTGTTCGTCCGGCCGAAGAGCAGCGCGAGATCCGTAACGGAGTTGCCGGCGGCGAAAAGCCGCCGCAACTCCTCGTCGTCCTCGGCGCTCCACATTTTGCCGGCGTTCGGCGACGTTTCGCGCAGCTTTGCGTACGGGCTCGGACGCTTTGCGGAAAGCTGCTGCAGCTCGGCGAGCAGGTCTTCGATGCGCGTGCAGAGGCAATCCAACTTGACGAGCGTTGCGTCGATGTCCACGGTCACACCCTTTTCTGACGAGAGGAAGAATGGTTCGATGGTAGCGCGCTGTTGTGCCATACGCCTGTCATTTTGACGGAGGATCGTTCATGAAATGCACCGTGATGCTTCTGGTTGCGCTGCTCGTTCGAATCGAGACGACGGCCGGATCGATCGTCGTGCAGCTCGACTCGGCACGCGCGCCGATCACGACTAAGAACTTTCTGCGCTACGTCGACGCCCACAAGTACGACGGCGCCTCGTTCTACCGCGTCGTGCGCCCCGGAAATCAATCGCCGCATAGGCCGATTCAAGTCATTCAGGGCGGCCTGGACGTCGAGCGCTTCGGGCCGTACGGCCCCATTCCGCTCGAACCCACGAGCCGAACCGGGCTCCGCAACTCCGCGGGCACCATTTCGATCGCCCGCGACAAGCCGCCGAACACCGGGAGCTCCGAATTCTTCATTAATATGGTGGACGATCCGCTCTTGGACGCGCAGCGCAGTCCGGACCATTTCGGCTACGCGGTCTTCGGCCGCGTCGTTCGGGGGATGGACGTGGCGCGGCGCATTCACCGGTCGCATGCGAACGGACAGCGGCTCGCGCCCCCGGTGCGGATTCTCCGGATGGAGCGCATCTAAGCCAAGGCGCGGCTCGGCCGGTGGAGGCGTGGAGTTTACGCCGTCTTTACCGGAGTTTGCATTTCCGCAGCGCAAAGGCGCGGTGCTGCTGCGCGTCCCTTGGTAGAATAGCGGCATGATACGCCCCGTCGCCGCGGACGGCCGGATCGAAACCGGCGGCCCGTTCACGCCGATCGCGCGGCCGCGGGTGGTCGAGCGCATCGCGGCGGCCGCAGCACAGCGTATCGCGCTGATACTCGCGCCGGCCGGCTACGGAAAGTCGGTTGCGCTTCGCCAGTATCTGGAGAGGGCCGACGAGCCCGTCCTGCGCTACGACGTTCATCCGGATCACAACACCCTGCTCGCCTTTGCGCGCGGTTTCGCCGACGCCGCGACAAGCGTAGCGCCCGACGCGCGGCGTTCGCTCTCGAACGCTTTTCAAAAGAGCCGGACGTCGCCGACCCCGGGCGCGGATCTGGCCATGTGGTTCCACGCGCACGTTAAGCCGTTCACCGGTATTATCGCGATCGACGACTTGCACTTCGCCGAAGCGGATCCGGAGATCTCCAAGTTTCTCGTTTCGCTGATCGAACGCACCAAGGGGCGCATCAAATGGATCATCGCCTCCCGGTCCGCGCTCGATCTTCCGGTCGGGTCGTGGCTCGCGTACGGCGAGATGGATCTCAACATCGACGAGCAGGATCTGCGATTCACGCTTGACGAGGCGCGCCAGGCCGCAAAGGCGACCCGCGTCGGCGTACGCAGCGAAGAACTCGAACAGATCCTGTCGATGACGGAGGGCTGGGCGACCGCTCTGAGCTTCGCACTTCGCACGTCGACGCGCTCGGTGGATCTGCGCAATATTACCGCAAGCACGCGCGAGATGGTCTACCGGTATCTGGCCGAACAGGTGTACCGGTCGCTCGGAGCCGGCGAACGCGAACTGCTGCACTTGGTCGCGTATCTGCCCGCGGTCGATATCGAAGTGCTGCGCGCGGCCGGATATCCGAAAGCAAAGGCGGTCGTGGAGGCGCTTCGAGACCGCGTTGCATTCATCTATCCCGATCGTCCGGGCGTGTATCGCTGTCACGATCTCTTCGGGGACTTTTTGCGCCACGAAGTCGAGCTCGAAGGCGACGACGCGGTGGCCCGGGTACGGTTGGCGGCGGCGCGGGCGCTCGAAAGCGCCGGCAATATGTCGGCAGCGCTTCGCCTGTACGCGGACGCGAAATCGGACGCCGACGTCCTGCGCCTCCTCGAAGCCTGCGGCTTTGCGCTCATGGAACAGGCGCATGCGGACGTCGTGCACGCGTCGATCGACGCTCTTTCGCCGCACGTGCGCGCGGAAAACGCGCTCGTCCTGGGACTTCGCGGCGTTCGCGAGTGGGAGAACGGACGCTTCGATCGCGCGGAATCGCTCCTTCGCCGCGGAATCGAAGCGGCGCGCGATCGCGACCTCGCCGCGGATCTTTCGATTCGCCTGGCGCTGGTGCTGATCAATCAGGGCCGCGACTGCATCGATCTGCTCGAGCCGTTGCTGCAGGACGATTTGTCCGAGTTCTATCGCGGCTCCGCGATAGCGCTGCTCGCTCCCGCGTACGCGTACGCCAACCGCAACGCTGAAGCGCAAACGGCGATCGACCAAGCCGAGGAGCTTTGCGGCCGAATCGAGTCCGACGAACTTCGGACCAAGATGTATCAGCGCATCGGGAGCGCCGCCGTGCTGCTGCACTTTCCGCAAGAACGCGTGTACGCGCTGCTCGGCCAGGCGCAAGCGCTCGCACAGGAGACCGCGCTCTTCGGAATGGCGGCCAACGCGCTCAGCGGCATGGCCAACGTAAGCCTCTTCTATGAAGAAGATGCTGCCAAGTGTTCGTGGTACGCGCAGCAGGCGCTGAACGCGGCCATGAAGGCCGGCGAGCGGTTTCCCATGCAGACTGCGCTGCTGCAGATGATCAACGTCGAAGTCCGGCGCGGCAACCTCGAGCGCATCGAGGCGCTGCAGCGCCAATTCACGTCGACGGCCACCACGGACGCGGTGCGCATGTCCTACATCATGCCCGTGCGCGCGGCCATGGCCGCCTGGAACGGTGATTTCGAGGAAGCCTACCGGTTGCAGTCGATGGGAGATCCCGGGTTCTTTTCGTTCGATCGCGTTTTTGCGTCGTCGCTGCTCGCGTTGTACGCCATCGGCAGCGGAAAGCGCGACCGCGCGCTCGAGCTCGTGAGCAAGACGATTCCGGAGATCGAAGAGAACGAGTATCCCCACCTGTTCGGGCGCCGCCAGGCGGAGATCGCGCGCGCCCTCTGCGCATGCGTGGAAGCCTTCGCCGGCCGTCTGACGAGCGCGAATCGCATTCTCCAGCGCAAACCCGCGGTCGACGGAGCCTCGGTCGAGGCGATGCGCGAGGCCGCGGTCGCGGTCTGGCGCGCGGTCAAGAAGCCGGTCCTCCGTGACGACGCGATGGACGCGCTCGCACACGTCCGGGCAGTCGGCTGGGGAGGCATCGGGCGCATTCTGGAGCGGGCTCTGGCCGGAGTTCAGCCCGCCGGCGCGGCGAGCGTGGAGTCGCCGCTGACCAAAGCCGAACTGCACGTGCTCGAACGCCTCGCCGAGGGGCACAGCCCCAAGGACATCGCCGAGGAGCTCGGCCGAAGCATTTACACGATCCAAGCTCACGTCCAGAACGTCATCAAGAAGTTGGGGTGCAGCGGGCGTCAGGAAGCGCTCAGCGTCGCCCGCAAGCGCGGCTTCATCGCCTAACCGCCCGCCCGCACTAGTACGGCGTTCGAAACCGTCTAGTGAAATTTAGCGAGAGACCGCCGCCGCCGCGACGGCTACCCTTGAGATAACAACCCGCCTTTATCTCAAGGAGCTTTTCGCATGTTGACCCTCGCAGTCGTCGCCGCCATCGCCGTAACCGTCGCCATCGTCAACCCGCCCAACCCGATCGGTTAAGCAACGGTTCAGTGACGCTCTCCTCCGCCGCCCTCACTCTGGGCAAACACGTACGCCGGCTGACGCCGCAGGTCATCGAACACCTGCACGATCCGAATTTAATGTCGGATCCGGCGCTCGAGTCGTCCGTCGAATTGATCCTGGATCGGCTGTGTCTTTCGACGCAGCTCTCCAAACCGGTCGGTTTGGCGACGTGGGCGATACGGGAGGGCCGCAGGATCGGTCCGGCGCGCGCTCTCGAACTTGCCGATGCCGCCGCGCACGTGCTTGCGGGGGAAGCCGCGCACTTGGACGTCGATCACAGCCGTCTACTGGCCTTCCTCGAAACGCTGCGGGTCGAGATCCACTCGGCCATCGTCGCACTGAACAATGAGGAGTCGTCGCACCCGCGCGTGCAGCCTTCGGCCGAGACCTCGCAAGCGCTGCTCGCGATGCTCGGCGAGCGCGACGCGGTAACGTGCGCGCATTCCAAGGCTACAGTGGAGTGGGCGCGCCGCCTATGCACATCGATGGGCCTGCCGCGCGAGCAGAGCGAGTTCATCGAGCTGTGCGCGGCGCTGCACGACATCGGTCAAGTCGGCACACCCGACGAAATCCTTCTCAAACCCGGTCCGCTTACCGCGCAGGAATGGGAAGTCGTGCGCGATCACTGCGCCGCCGGGCAGCGAATTCTCAATCAGATACCCTCGCTCTCGCGTTGCGGCCTCACCATACGCGCGCATCACGAGCGCTGGGATGGGCTCGGTTATCCGGATGGTCTTGCGGGTGAGAACATTCCGTTCGAGGCGCGGGTCCTCGCGGTCGTGGACGCCTTCCACGCCATGATCAGCGATCGGCCGTATCGCCGAGCGATCGCGCCGCGCCGAGCCCTGGATATTTTGCAAGCCGGGCGGGGTTCCCAATGGGACCCGGTCGTCGTCGACGCGATGACGGGCTTGTTCGAACGCGCGGGACGCGGCCGCGCAGTGACCGCGCACACCGCGTAAAGCTCCCATACTGGGTCGTGGGCAAAAGGCGCGCCTTGGGCGCGCCTTTTAATTTCTGAAAATGCCATACAGGTGGCACGTTTCCGGCCCATACTGCCGCCATGGAGTACATCATCGGGGCCGGGGCGATTCTGGAAAGCGGCGATCGGGCGACGATCACCCCGGCGACCCTCCACGCTCGCGTCGATCCGGCACTGGCCGGGCGCGTGGCCGTAGCGGCGGTCGATTTCGAATCCACCTCCGCCGGCTCGCTGCGCCGGCTGCTGGTACTGGTGCAGGGCTGGGACGCCGCGGCGTTCCGGTCGAGCGTCATTCAAGGGCTGTTGGAGCGGCGCGAGTGCGAACTGGCCGACGTGTTCGAGGTGTTGGCGCAGGCGGCGAACGTGCGCGAGGTTCACCTGTTTGCGCACTGGCTTCCCGACGAGGCGACGTGCGCGCGGCTGGCGGGTCTGGGCATCAGCCTGGTCGCTCATCCGCTCGAAAGTATCGAGGCGGCGGCGCTTGTCTGCGGGCAGCGGTGCCGCCGCTGGCACGCCGCCTAGGCGGCCGGTCTTCCGGCACAGCCCGCTCCCAGGGTGACCGGCGACGATCTCCCGTAGAAGATGTACGCCATGCAGCCTGCCCGCGTCGCCGTCGTGGACGACGACCGCTTCGTACGAGAGATGCTCGAGCTCGGCTTGGGCCGGGAGGGTTTCATCGTCCAGACGGCGTCCGACGGCGCGTCGGCGCTGGAACTGATCAAGCGGTTCGATCCGGAAGTCATCGTGCTCGACATCATGATGCCGAAGATCGACGGCCTGGCGCTGCTCCCGCGTTTGCGCGAGATTACGCAGGCACCGATCCTGATGCTGACCGCCAAGGGCGAAACGACCGATAAGGTCACCTCGCTGGCTGCGGGAGCCGACGACTACCTCGTCAAGCCGTTCGTCTTCGAAGAGCTGATCGCGCGCCTGCAGGCCAAGTTGCGGCGCCCGCAGCTGATCGAAGAGCACGTCCTGCGCTGGCACGACGTCTCGCTCAACCCGGTCACGCGCGAAGCTTGGCGGGGACACGACGCGCTCGACTTCACGCAGCGTGAATTCGATCTGCTCGAAGTCTTCATGCGCGAGCCGCGCCGCGTCTTCAGCAAGGATCATCTCCTCGAACTGGTTTGGGGTCATGACTTCGAAGGCGGTCCGAACATCGTGGAGACGTACATCTCCTATCTGCGCGCCAAATTGGACAAGCCCGAAGAGCCCTCGTTCATCCGCACGGTGCGCGGCGTCGGATACGGGTTGACGCAGTGAGCATTCAGCCGCGCCGTTCGCTCTCCGCCCGCTTGGCGACGCTGTACGCCGTCATCTTTGCAGTTTGCGTGCTCGTCGTTATCGTCGCTTCGTCCATCGCGCTGGTCTACGAGCTCTCGCTCTTCAGCAACGACATCATCGTTGCCAAGCATCAGGAGGCGCGTTTTCTCACCTCGCGTTATCAGTCGGAAGGCCAGACGCTCGCGCAATCCGCACCGCACCTGGTGAACGCGCTGAGCGGGATCGGCTTCCACGTCGCCGTCTACGATCAAAAAGGTACGTTTCTGGGCGGTGACCGTTCAGTGCATCCGAAGATCCTGGACCGCGTCATCCGCGGCAGCGTGCAGCTCGCGCCGCCTCGCGAAGTCATCGAGCGCGCGATCCGCAACCCGAAGCCCTCGCTGCTGCATGGCCCAATCGGCCCTCCGTCCGGGGCGGGGCCGCCCGGATCCGACGCTTCGAGAACGCATGACTGGTGGCGCATCGTCGCAGTTACGGGCGGCTACGTCACGTTCGACGCATCGCCCGGCATCATCGTGGCCAACCTCATCCCGTATTGGTGGATCATCTTCGGCATCGCCGTCGTGGCGATTGCCGTGTCGTGGCTGCTCGGGCGGGTCTTCGCGCGTCAGGCGCTCGCACCGGTCAACGAGATCACCGGCTCGCTGCACGCGTTAGCCGAAGGCGATTACACGCAAAGGCGCTTCGTCACGGCCGCGGGAGACGAGATCGCCACGCTGACGCAGGCGTACAATGAAGCTGCGGCGAGCGTGGCTGCGGCAATGGACGAACGCCGCGCAACCGAAGCGAGGATGCGTCAGTTCGTCGCGGACGCCGGCCACGAATTGCGAACGCCGCTGACCGTCATCGCGGGGTACATCGACGTGCTTCGCCGCGGCGCGTTGGAAGAGCCGACCGTCGCCAAGCAGATTCTCGGAACGATGGCGCTCGAAAAAGAGCACATGCGCACGCTCATCGACCGTCTTATGCGGCTGGCCCGGATGGATTCGGAAACTCCGCCGGAGCGCGCGCCGATCGACGTGACGGATTTGATTCGCCGTCAGGTCGAAGCGGCTCGGCGCATGGACGAAGGGCGCGAGATCGATTACAGCATCGACGGCGTGCAAGAAATCCTCGGCGATCGCGCCGAGATTTCCGAAGCTCTCTGGAACGTCATCGAAAACGCGATGAAGTACGCTTCCGGTGCTCCGATCCACATCCGCGCATACCGGCAAAACGGCAACGCGGTCATCAACATTCGGGACGAAGGTCCCGGAATGAGCGAGGCAGAGCGCCTGCATGCGTTCGAGCGCTTCTACCGGGGCGACGCACGCGGAGAGATTCCGGGGACGGGCCTGGGCTTGTCGATCGCAAAGCGCGCGGTCGACCGCGCGGGCGGATCGATCGCGATCGAGAGCGCACCCGGCAAGGGAACGACGGTCGAAATCACGTTGTAGGTGTGGGCGCGGGCGTCAGGGAAGGCGCGGTCATGGGAGTGGTACGTCGAACACCTTGGCTGCTGCTGGCGGCTCTCGCCTTTTCAGCGTGTGCGAAATCGAGCCCGGCGGCGTGCTGCGGTCCGCTGCAAGGTGCTTTAACCGCGAAAATTGCGTACGTCAACGCGTTCTTGTGGCCCGGCGGTCCGGGTGCGCCGCAGCCCAGCGTGCAGCCCCTACCGCTGGTGATGTACGACGAGCAGTTTTTGAATCCGGCGACGGCGTCGTACTTGCTCGCGCTGCAGATCTCGCCCGCGGTACAAAATCCTACCATTGCTTGGACGAGCTCGAATCCGGCCGTAGCGTCCCTTCAAAGCCAGGAGCCCGGGGCAGGCAGCCTCCCGGGCGATCCCGCGCCGACCGCGCCTCCGGCCGAGATGTTCGTACAAACCGGAACCGCATACGGCGCAGCGACGATTACCGGGTCGGCCACCGCTCCGGTCAATGCCGGCGCAACGATGACCGCCTACCACTACCCGTCGCTCGCACTGGGCTGCCGCTTCCGTTATGAGCCCGCGTTCGCATTCGATCCGGATCGCACGGCGCTCATGCAGCAGCAGAGCAATTGGACGAGCGCGGATCTCTACGACACGTTCCCGTCCAACCAGCTGGGTCCGCTGGACCCATGCTTGAACTCACCCCTTGCATCGCCTGCGAACGCGCCCGAAGTGTGGCACGCGCCGTACGGCGGAGTGCTTTTGCCGGCGGTGTCGCTGCAGGCTTTTACCGCGGTCGGCGTATCGCAATGGCAAAACGCAGGCACGTCGTTCGCGCCTTCCGCTTCCGCGCTGCTGCTGCTCAAGACCAAAGAAGGGCGCATCGTCAAAGTACTGCTGCCCACCGGTCCGTACGAAGCGAGCTCCCCGGGCGGCCCGTTTCCGTACTAGCGGGCG
>Ga0070738_10004001_pt1 | contig 18382 bp, 17 predicted proteins | sample Coa_R2_2_FD_66446 | JGI IMG/M metagenome (GOLD analysis project Ga0070738, IMG submission 66446) | Surface soil microbial communities from Centralia Pennsylvania, which are recovering from an underground coalmine fire - Coalmine... | ecosystem: Environmental > Terrestrial > Soil > Unclassified ...
GTCAGGAACCGCAGACCTCGGGTGCACACGTCGGCGGATCTTCGGGAGGATCGATATTGCCATGGGCATCCAGGTAGGCCCCCTCAAGATACGCCGCCACGGTGGCCGCGGTGAAGCTGTATCCGAACGGGTTGGGGTGCTCCGTGTCGTGTCGCAACGTGTGCAGGAAGGTCGGCCCCAGGGCTAGCCATAGGTCGAACTCATCAAGGTAACCGGCGTGCTCGGCGGCCGCGATGCGCCGAATCACATCGGTGTATGCCCGTTCCGCGCGCAGGCCTTGCGGCGACAGGGCCGTGATTGGCGGCATGCCCATCAGGATGACCGCTGGCGCCGGCTTCCAGTGACGCAGCGCTCTGATCGCGTCGCGCAGGTGCGCGGCTATCGTGTCCCGCGAGATATGCTCGTCGAAATCGTTCAGGCCATAGGCGATGATGACGATCTCCGGCCGGGCCTGCCGCTGCACCCACCGTAGAGCGCCCGCGAGATTGCCGAAGTTGCCGCCATTGCCGGCGGCGTTGAGGATGCGCAGATGGGCCTTTGGGTACGCGGCGTCCAGCAGTCCCTGCAGGCGCGTTACCCACCCACCTCGCGTGGTATCATATGCGCCGAAGGCGACACTATCACCGACAACCGCGATGCGCGGCGCGTAGGTTGTATGCGTGACGTGGCTGCTCCGAACCGGTGGGTGTGGGCTGAGCGGAGGGAGAGCCACCAGAACCGCGGCGGCCACGACAGCGACGCGACGTAGACGAAAGCAGAGGCTCATACTGTGGCGGTCATTCCGACAGTCGATCCGCGTAAATGGTACCACATCCTCGGGTTTGTGCTGCTTGTCCTGGTCCTACAAAGCCTGGCTTTCACGGGTAGCCGGTGGCCGTTTACTCGGACGGCGGTGAGGACCGCAACCTATGTCGCTCTCGGCGATTCCTGGAGCGACGGCACCTGCGCCACCGACAAAGAGACCGACAACTTCGTCGCCGTCCTCGCGCGACACCTCCCCGCCGGCGCCCATTACCTCAATCTTGGCGTGCCAGGCATCGTCCTGGATAAGGCCATTGCCGTCGAACTGCCGCGCGCCCTCGCCGCTCATCCGCGCTTCGTGACTGTGTGGCTGGCGGACAATGACGTGGGCGATGGCACCCAGGTCCCGCACTACCGCGACAGCCTCAACCGGTTGCTCTCGTCCCTGCAGCACGCGCACATTCAAACATTCGTGGCCAATGAACCCGACCTGCGGTTCGTCCCTTCGTATCGGGGCCAGCCCCACTTTGTAAAGCGGGGCCTCGCCTACAACCGGGTCATTGCCCGGTCAACAGCGGCCCACGGCGGGGTGCTGGTGGACATTTATCCGTACACGACCCGTCTATGGGGCCGCGCCGACCGCGTCTGCCAGGACGGCGAACATCTCAACACGCGGGGATACGCGGCCCTGGCCGATATATTTTATCGCGTCATGCACCGGAACCAGGCGCTCTAGAGATCGGACCTTCGGACAGCAGATGTCGCGGCTCAGTCGCCGTGCGGGCCGGCCTCCGCTGTCGGGGCGGCGGGCCCCAGCAGGCGGTAGCCGTCGTGGACCTCGGCGACAAGGTCGCCCTCCTCGATCAGACGGTCGACGGCGCGTTCGATGGCGGCCTTGGAGAGGTGGGCAAGAGACCCATACAGTTCCGTGCGGCCGGCGTACAGGCGTCGCACAGCCACTCCCTTCAGTACCTCGATCACGCCGGTCCTGCCCAGGGTCCACGGCATCTGGCCGACCAGGCGGAGCGCGGCCTCGCCGGGATCATCGATCTTCTGCCCGTGAGCCGGCCGCATCTCTTCCAACTCGACCGGCCTGCAATTGTCGCAGCGCTCGCAGCGGTCGGGACTGTGCTGGCCAAAGTGGCGCCCGATGAAGGCATGGCGGCACCGCTGCGTATCCAGATAGGCCAGCAACGAGCGCAGGCGACGGCGGTTGCGACGGCCCAGGGCGTCTAAGATCGAGGCCATGCGCTCGGCCGCGTCGGCCGGCGGGGGCAGCATTTCGATCAGCATATCGCGACCGATGCCGCGATAGGTGAGGCGTTGCTCATCCTGCCAGTCCAGCAGATGATCCTCCAGCGCCACCGCGTTCAGCGCCGCGTGTCCGGGCAGCGTAGCGAGACGCCGCGCGACATCTTGCAGGTCGACCGGCGCGGACCTCTCCACCTCCAGACGCGCCGCCCGCACGAAGGGCGCCCAGAGATCATCGTCGGCATGGGCCGCGGCGTCGGCGCGCAGCGTCACGGTGGCGCCGCGCGGCACATCCGGGCCGCGACGCAGCAGCGCCGCGCTCTCCAGCAAGCTGATGGCCACGCGCAGATCGACCTCCGCGAAACCGTCGTCCTCCAGCCGCTCGCGCAGCGCGCCCTCGTCGACCAGTTCCTGCCCCCCGCGCGTCAGGCCGCGCAACACGCGGTACACGGCGCGCAGCACCTCGATCTCCACGGCCGCCTCGTTGCTCCAGCGCGTCAGGTTCGACCGGTCGGCGCTACTGTGCAACACCAGGCAGGTCGCGGGCTGGCCGTCGCGGCCGGCCCGGCCCGACTCCTGCGTGTACGACTCCAGGGACCGCGCGGGGTGGTAATGCACGATGAAACGCACGTCCGGTTTGTCCACGCCCATCCCGAAGGCCACGGTGGCCACCATCACCTGCACCTGGCCGCTCATAAAGCGATCCTGCAGCGTCGTCCGCTCCGCCGGTCCCATGCCGGCGTGATAGGCCCGAGCGTTGATCCCCGACCGGCGCAACTGTCGCTCCAGCTTCTCGGCCGACTCGCGACTATTGACGTAGATGATGCCCGAACCGCGCCGGCGCTGCACAAACGGTAAGAGCAGCCGCAGCTTGTGATCGTCATTCTCGGCCCGCCGCGCGATCAGGAACAGGTTGTCGCGCAAGACGCCGGTGTTGACGACCTGCAGCTCGCGTCCCAGTTGCTGCCCGATCTCCGCCATCATCTCCGGCGTGGCCGTCGCCGTCATGGCCAGGACGCGCGGATTGCCCAGGTCGCCCAGGGCATCGCGGATGTGCAGGTAGTCGGGACGAAAGTCATGACCCCACATACTCAGACAGTGCGCCTCGTCGATCACCACCAGGCGGATGCCCGCCCGCGCCAGGGCATGGATAAAGGGGCGCTGGCGCAGCCGTTCGGGCGCGGCGTAGATCAGCCGGCTGTATCCGGCGGCGATGGCGCCCAGCCGCAACAACAGCTCGGCGCTCTCCAGCGAGCTATTGACCAGCGTCGCCTGCGTGGCCAGCGACGGCGGCAGCGACTCGACCTGATCTTTCATCAAGGCGATCAGCGGGGAGACGACCAGGGTGGCGCCATCGGAGAGGACCGCGGGAAGCTGGTAACAGAGCGACTTGCCGGCTCCGGTCGGCATCACAGCCAGCGTATCATGCCCGCTCAACACCGAGGCTATCACCTCCAACTGGCCGGCACGAAACTCCCGGTAGCCGAAGACTTCGCGCAGCACGCCCTGCAACTGGCCGGCCAGATCCGGCTCCGGCGGCGGAGCGGCCGGTAGAGCCGCCACCGGCCCCACTTCCGGCGGCTCGTCGGGCAGTTCCTCGTGCGGCCGGGAGCGGCCTGCGGCCCGCTCGCGCGCCCGGTCCAGCGCGGCCGCCACGCGGCCACGAACCGCCTCGTCCAGCGCCGACAGCGCGGCCTCGGCACGGCGCCGTGCTCGCGCGGCGGCATCGCTGTCGGGCAAGCGGTCGGCGTAGAAGAGGAGCTCGCGCACGAGATCGGGCGGCGCCTCGGGGTACTGGTCCAGCGCCTGTTCCGCCAGGTCCAGCGCCGTCGCGGCGTCGCCCTGGACCTGGGCAATGCGCGCCAGTCCGCGCAGCCCGAGCGGGCTGTTGTACAGCTCCAGCACCTTCTCGAAGCAGGCGCGCGCCTCGTCGATGCGATGGCGCGCCAGGGCGACCAGCCCGGCGACGTAAAGGGACCGCAGCGCCTCGGGCGCCTGACTCACCATGCCCGCGGCGAGCGCGACCGCCTCGTCGACGGCGCGGGCGTTGAGCAGCGCCCGCGCCAATTCGGACTGCGCCAGCAGCGAATCCTTGCGCTCCCGGCGCGCCCGAGCGTTGGCCACCGCCTCCTCATGGCGGCCGGCCTCCAGCAACAGGCGGGTCCGCTCGTCCGCCAGGGTCAAGCTCTCCTCGCCCTCCTGCAGGGCATCGAGCAGGGCAAGCGCCGCCGATGGCCCGGCATGGCGCGCCACGAGGCCGGCAGCATCGGCAACCACGCGCTCGGGCAGCAGGCGCAACTGCCCGAGGTCGACGCCCAGCAGGTCTTGCACCAGGGTGCCGATATCCGGCGGCCGGCCATCAATCGAAGGAGACTTGTTCTGTATCATTTAGGGGTCCATCGCGCAGGTGCCGTACCGGCATTATCACATGGGCGCACGGAGAATAACCAGGGAGTTACGCCACAGATGCTATTCCGCCCGGCCCGAACCTCGGACCTCGACGAGATGTGCATGCTTCTTGCCACGTCCAGACAACCGCCTGAGCAGGTGCATGCGATGCTGGTCGCCGATCCGGCTTTCGATCCCTCCCTGATACGTCTGGCCTGGACGGGCGGGCGCATCGTCGCCTGCGCGCGCATCTATCGGCGCACCCTGCGCATCGGCACGGCCGGCGTGTTGGCCGGCGGCGTCGGCAACCTGCGCACCGACGCGCGCCGCTGGCGCCAGGGCCTGGCCAGCTCGCTGCTCGGCGAATGCCTGGTGGCCATGTTCCTCGAAGGGATGGTGCTGTCGCCGCTCTTCTCGGCCCGCCATACGCTCTTTGCCCGTCGAGGCTGGCACGTCATGCCCGAGCCGGTGGTGGAGATCCCGCCGCAAGCCCTGATCGCAGCGGCGGGCGCCAGCAAGGAGCCGATCCGCGTGCGCCCATTCGAGAGCCAGGATCTTGACGCCGTTGCCGCCCTTCACGAGAGCGCCAACGCGGGGCGCACCGGAACGGTGGTGCGCGATCAAGGCCTCTGGCGCGAGCGCCTGACCGTACTGGACCTGCAAGGCGCGACGGCGTTCGTGGCCACGTGCGACGGAGAGGTCGTGGGCTTCGCCTGGGCGCAACCGCGCAAAGGAACGGCGGAGGTGCTGGAGCTGTTGCTGGCACCCTGGGCCGAGGAGGCATGGATACCGCTCCTGACGGCCGTGGCCACCCACCACAAGGCGGAGACGCTACGGGCCACGCTCCCGGCCGACTACTTGCAACGCGTGTACGCCGTGCTCGGGGATCACGCCCTGGTGTCCATGCGCGATGACCTGATGCTGCGTATCGTCGATCCAACGCAATTGCTCGTGGCGCTAAGCCCGTTGTTGGCGGCGCGCCTGCGCGACATCGGGCCGGTTGCGCCCCTGGCCTTGCGCATCGGCCCGCTGCGCGGCGGAGCCGTGCTGCGCCTCGCGGGCACCGATCTCACGGTCGAGCGTCCGCGACGCGACGATCCGTTGCTGGTGTCCGAAGAGGCCTTCCTGTCCCTGCTGCTGGGAGCACCGGATACAGCGACGCACCTAGAGGCCCTGCCCGAGGCGGCTCGCGCCGCCCTGAGCTGCCTCTTCCCGCCACAGGACTGGGTCTACTGGAGATCGGATGCCTTTTGATCTACCAGAAGCGGCGGCGACGACGGCGGCCGGCGTAGGCCGCCGCGGCGATGATGATCAGCCACAGCCACCACAGGCTCAGGAACCAGGAGACGATCTTGAAGATCAGCACCAGGGCGATGATTGCCACCACGATCACGGCCGCCATGATCAACAGGTTGCGCGCCTCCATGGCCATCACGGTGCTGAAGATGCCGGGCGATTTGCCCGAGGCGCGGCCGCGGGCCTGCCCCTGGTACAGGGTGGGCACATCCCCCGCCCCCACACTGCCACTGAGGTAGGCCGGTGTGGTATAGGTGGGTGCGGTCTGCGTGGTTGTGGTTGTCGAGGCTGAATGCGCCGGAGCCGGCCCGGCGTTGGCCGGCGCGGCGGCCGGCAATTGGGCGCCGCAGTTTGGACAGAAGCGGTCGGTGTCGGAGGCGACGCTCTGGCCGCAGCTAGGGCATGGTCTCATCGGTGTCTCCCCCTTACGGGCACGATACCCTGACGGGTATCTTCACCCTGAAGTATGGCGCGCAGCCCGCCTCAGGTCAACCGCGCGCGGCCGATGACTGCCCGTCAGCAAAGCTCGCACGAGGGCCTGGCCCGTCAGGGCCACCGGGGACCATTCATGGTCCGGTACCTGCCATGAGGCTTCAGCCTCAGGCCGTCCCGTCGGCCATCAGGACTGTATCGAGCGCAGTGCCTGCATCAGAGGCGGGAACGAGAGGCGGCGCCAGTCGGGTGTGAGCAGGCCAAAGGAGTCGGGCAGGCCGAAGCGCCGGCCGCTGGAACCGGTGCTGGTGGTGCCGTTGATGGCCCAGTAGGCCCAGCCGGTGCCGGTGCGCTGCAGGTAGTGCACCAGGGCATGGAACCACTGGCCCTGAGAAGCCGGACGCGTATCGCTGATCGAGCGCAGCGTGCCGGCGGAGGTGCCGAACTCGCCGATCCAGATCGGGGCGGCGTCCGGTCCGTGGCGCGCGAGCAAGAAGCCCCAATGGCGCTCGAACTGCTGCTGCCAATCCTGCTCGCTCATGTGAGGGGTGAACCAGCGCTGGCCGTGCATGCTGGGGCCGTACTCGTGGGCCGAGTAGACCAGACGGTGCGGCAGAGAGAGGCGTACGGGGTAGTTGATGGCGCCGCGCAGGTTGCCGCCCCACCAGTAGATGTCGGGCGTCCCATTCGGGTTGGGATAGATCTCGGTCCCTTCCACGAAGATCAGCAGGTGAGGATTGGCGCGCAGCACGGCATCGCCGGCGCGCTGTGCCGCCAGTCGCCAGTCGCTGGCGGGGTTGTCCAGCCCATGGTAGGGGCCCCAGGTGGCGCCCTGCCGCAGGTAGCCCAGCGACAGGAACTCCAGGCCCGGACCGTTGGAATGCGGCTCGTTGCGCAGATCAACGCCGATCACCGCTGGATTGTTGGCATAGCGTCCTGCCAGCATGACCCAGTCGCGCAGCCAGGCGGTCTCGGGATAGCGCGGCGTGTACCAGAGGCCGTTACCGTAGGCGCTCCAGCCGGCCTCGGAGCGATGGTTGTCGAGGATGACCATCAGCCCCGCCTTGCGCGCACCGGCAATAATAGCATCCAGGATATCCAGGGCGTGGCGGCCGCGTAGGGCCGGGTTGGCGTCGAGGTGGGCAGCCACGCGCGGGTTGCGCTCGACCAACTCATTGGAGAACGGCAGGCGTACGGCGCTAAAGCCGAGCGCCTTGATGGTGAGCAGGATATCCATGTAGGGCCGTCGATCCAGGCCGCCGGGGACAAAGTCGGTGCTCTCCGCACCGTACCAGTTGATCGCTATGAGCTTCACGGAGCGCCCCTGCGCGTCCACGATGCGCGTCCCGTCGGTATGGAGCCAGCCGGGCACGGGCGTGACCGCGCGCGGCAAGGGAATAGTGGGCGATGCGGCGGGCTGTCGATGCGCTCCGCCGTGCGCGGCAACGCGCGGTACGCTCAGAAACGATGTCAGGGTGGAGGCGGTCAGGGCCAGTACGGCGATGAGGGGACGCAGCCGGCGAAAGGCATTCGTCGTCAACGCAGGGAATCCGTCTTTCTGTTTGTCGTGCTCGCCTTCAACTGTAGGGTTCATCCGGCTGGCGGTAAATAGCCCAAACGGATGCACGGTGGATAACGCTTGCACGTCGCATGCCAGGGAGCGCAAAGGGCTGGCGGGCGCTGGCCGGTGGGAGGGATACGCTATCCCTTGCGCCGCTCGGCCAGGGCCCGCTCGATCTCGCGCCGGGCATCGCGCTCGGCCATGACATCGCGCTTGTCGTAGGCCTTTTTGCCCCGCGCCACCGCCACCTCAACCTTGGCTCGATTATTCTTGAAGTAGACGCGCAGCGGCACCAGGGTGTAGCCTTCGCGCTTCACGACGCCGGCCAGCTCGCGAATCTCCTTGGCGTGCAGCAAGAGCTTGCGGTTGCGCGTCGGCTCATGATTGTAGCGATTGCCCTGCTCGTACGGCGAGATATGCGCGTTCCAGAGCCAGGCTTCTCCCCCTTGGATGCGCACGTACGCCTCGCGCAAGTTGGCGTGCCCGGCCCGCAACGACTTGACCTCGGTGCCGGTCAGGGCCAAACCCGCCTCATAGCGATCCTCGATGAAGTAGTCATAGGAGGCGCGACGGTTCACGGCAACGGTGCCGTCGTGGCCCTTCTCTTCGTGTTTTGCGGTTTGCGTCTTTGACTTAGCCATTGTTCTCTACGTATAGATCGGGACGTACCACGGAGCGTGCCGGATCGTCGAGGCCCAAGATGTAGACGTTGTCCTCGCTATCCACGAAGAAGCGCGGCGCGACCTGCTGTGTCAAGAACTCGCCGATCACCGCGATCATACGGGCATGTACACCGCTCCAGCGGTCGGTTCGTTCCAGATAGGGGTCCATACCCGGAAACGGAGAAGGCATCTACTCCCTCCTCATCTATACACGTCTTGAGCTGCGAGGTTCCTGCACATTTACTTTCCTCACTGTAGTATATGATCGAAAATACCCGGCGGCCGGAAGTCTACCGGCCGCTGAAAGCGACAGCCAGACAACTGGAGCGCGAGAAGCAATGTAGCACCATGGGCAGGGAGAGGACATATGTACGACACCGCGAAAGACCTGATAGACGCGCTGCGCGCCGGCCCGGAGGTGCTGGCGGGCTTGCTGCGTGACTGCTCGCCGGAGCAGGCGAGAAACGCGCGGGGCGGGGACGAAGACTGGTCGGTCGTCGAGGTGATGTGCCACCTGCGCGATGCCGAAGAGCGCGCCCTGGAGCGCACGCAGGCCATGAGCGAGGCCGAGAACCCCTTTCTGGCCGCCTACGACCAGGAGCAATGGGCGCTGGAGCGCCGGTACGCGGAGGCGGATCTACAAGGCGCGCTGAGGGCATTCCGGGAGCTGCGCGCCCGTCACGTGGCGGTGCTGGAGGCGCTGTCCCCCCAAGGCTGGGAGCGTACCGGCCGCCACGAGGAGCAGGGCCGGATCACCATCAGCGGACACATCGCGCACATGGCAGCGCACGATGCGGTCCACGCCGCCCAGATTGCGCGTCAACTCCAGGGCTGATGCTGCCTCCGGACAGATGTTGGAGTGCTTGCATAGGTACCCGAGACCTGACACTAAAGTGTCATGGCAGGATACGGGCACTAAAGTGCCTTTGATGCAACCTTTTCCGGCTTTAGCCGGCGCATCCCTGCCAGGCGACTTCAGTCGCCGGTCCCGTCCGCTCCTAATTGACTAGGCCAGGATGGATATGTCGCAGCGGAAGCGAACCCGCCTGCATTCAGCCGGCGGCCGGGCCGATGTTGAATAACGCACCGGGGATCAGCAGCGCCGTCAGCACGACGAGCACGCCGACGCTGGCGAAGGCCACGGCATTGAAGACGGGGCCGTTGGTATAGTCGCCCATCAGCCGCCGGTTGTTGACCAGGCGCAGGATGAAGAGCAACACCACGGTCAGGATGACGCCGTTGATAGCCTGTGTGTCGACCAACACATTGACCAGCACATCCGGGGGCAACACCAGCGCCACCAGAGCCCCGCCGGCGATCAACCCCGTGAACAGGCCATTGAAGATGGGCGCCTCGCCGAAACTCTTGTCGACCCCGCTCTCGAAGCCAAAGACCTCGCAAATGGCGAAGGCCGTGGAGAGCGGCAGCACGGCCGCGGCGAGCAGCGAGGCGCCGAAGAGGCCCAGCGCGAAGAGCAACTCGGCCCAACTGCCCAGAATGCCTCGCAGAGCCGTGGCGAATACTCCGGCGTCGGCGACGTTGTTGTAGTTGCCGTGCCCGTACAGGGCGGCCGAGGTAGCGATGATGATGAACATGGCAATAAGGATGGCAAAGAGAGAGCCGACAATCACCTCCACCCGCGTGTAGCGGTAATCGCGGATAGTGACGCCCTTCTCCACCACCGATGACTGCACGTAGAACTGCATGTAGGGGCTGATGGTGGTGCCGACCAGGGCGATCAAGAAGGCAAGCATGCCGGGGCTATGAACATCGCCCAGCGACGGCGTGACGATATGGCGCAGAAGGCGACCCCAGTCGTGCTGCGAGGTCAGGGCCGCCGGAATATAGGCCAGGAAGACCAGGGTCATCGCCAGCAGGACCCGCTCGACCGGGCCGCGCGCGCTCCTGGTTACCAGCCACCACAGACCCACGGCGCAGAGAATCACCACCACGATCGGCAGCAGCGCGGCCGGTCCCCCATCCTGCCGTCCTTGCAGCACCAGGGTAGCCGCTTTGATGCCGACGAACTCAGAGGCCGTGATGGCCCCATTGGCGATCAAGAGGCAGAGCATGGCCAGCGAGGCCCAGCCGATGCCGAATTCCTCGCGGATCAGGTCGGAAAGCCCCTTGCCGGTCACCGCGCCCATCCGGGCGCACATCTCCTGCACCACGATCAGGCTGACCGCCGTCACAACCATGGCCCAGAGCAGCTTGTCGTCATAGACGGCACCGGCCTTGGCATAGGTCGCGATGCCGCCGGCGTCGTTGCCGGCGCTGGCGGTGATGAAACCCGGCCCCATCATGGCCAGGTATACCAGCACGCCCCGCCGCCTCGGGCGCGGCAGGCGCGGGCGCAGGCGCCGCACTGGCGCGCGCAGACGCCGCAGCCGGTCGTTGATCTCGGTGGCTCTTTCCTGTAGCACGTCGCCTCCCTGCGCAGGCTATCATGCGGCGTGGTCCGCATTCAAGGAGAAACCTACCCACCCCCCTTAGCGAGCAGTGTTGTCAATAATGGTCTGTCCTGTGATATCGTTGTGCTGGCACCCGCTAACATGCAGTATTGCGGCGGATGCGGATTCGGGCATGCTGCGATAATCGTTGTAGAGTGCTTTCACGTAGGAGGAGAACCTGAGCCGGATAAGCTCATTAGCTCCAAGGGATGAATAGGAATGGATAAGCAAGCGCAGGTGCGCACCAGAACATGCTATTCTATCACCCAAGAGGATGAAAACTATGGTGCAACAGCGCCTAATCGCTGAAGATGAGGTTGTCGCCAAGCCGGACCTGGCTACGGTATGCTCCGAACCCGACGCGATTGCTGCCTTTGACGCTGGTTACCCATCCCACCTAGTCGGCCGCTCACTTCTGGTACACGCTGACTGTTTTGATTGGCTGGCTGCCATCCCTGAGCACGCGATCAGCTCAATCGTCACCGATCCCCCCTATGGGTTGAAGGAGTACGAACACTCTGAGTTACAGAAGCGCGCGGTGGGACGTGGCGGCGTCTGGCGCATCCCGCCGTCGTTCGATGGGCACGAGCGGGCGCCTTTGCCCCGTTTCACGGCCCTCAACGGCAAGGAGCGTGCCATTCTACGCGCGTTCTTCGTCCAGTGGGCACGCTTAGCTGTACGAGCCCTTCGCCCAGGTGGGCATGTGATTATTGCCAGTAATGCCTTCATCTCTCAGCTCACGTTCGAGGCGCTGGTTGAAGGCGGCCTGGAATGGCGTGGGGAGTTGATTCGCCTGGTGCAAACGCTGCGTGGCGGGTCACGACCCAAGAATGCCGAGGATCAGTTCCCTGGCGTTTGCTCAATGCTGCGCGGAGGCTATGAGCCTTGGGGAATACTGCGTGCGCCATTGCCCGCGGGCATGCAAGTGTCTGAATGCCTGCGCATATACGGGACTGGTGGACTACGACGCGACTGGCACGGCAAGCAGGCATTGGACGTGATCATGAGTGAGCGCACTCCGCGCTCGGAACGCGCGATTGCCGACCACCCCAGCCTCAAACCGCAGTCGTTCCTGCGCCAGGTTGTCTACCTGTCCTTGCCGCTTGGTGAAGGCATTGTAGCCGATCCATTTATGGGAAGTGGATCCACTATCGCGGCCTGCGAGGCCGTGGGCTATCAAGGCATCGGTGTCGAGCGCAGCGCCGACTACTACGCCATAGCCCGTCGGGTCGTGCCTCAATTGGCGCGAGTGCCGGTGCGAGCTAAGCCGCAGCTACAACTACCAATAGACGATGACCTATGATTCCTTTTGATTGGTCAAGCGCAAAGTGACCTAGCATTATCCGCATGCATGTCCAGTATCTGTGTGCCTCCAATGCCGGATCCCGTACCGCCAGCAGCTAAGGCACTATCAAGATGAATTCTACAGGCCATCTGGGGCCGGTCCTGTGGATTTCACCTTGGCTTGATTTTAGGTGCCGCTCTATCGCCGGTATATCCAGTTGGCCGTCATCTTCGCTAGCCCGCTCGGATTAACGCTGGCCGTGATCGTCCGCCGACTCGTTGCGGAGCGACCCGAGAAGGTCCAGTCACTCTCCTCAAGCTGCGCGCCATACACGCCATCGAATTGGAAGGGGCGCGGGTCGATTCCTCTGCCCTCGTCGGCGCCACGCGAGGCTGTGAATGTGAATACCATCAACCAGGACGCTTCCACGTTGTGGCCCTGCCAGCCGCGCGGATAGCGGGACGCCTTGACTTCGATCCCTTGACGACCGTACAGTACAGCGTCATTGGGGAACATACCTATGGGAATAAGATCCGGGTGCCCGTTGTGGTAATTGTTCTTGATCAGCGTCGGGCAATACTTAGAGATAGCGGCGATGCAATATTCACCAACCATACTACTAAAGTTCGCGCTCATCAACATGGTTTCCAAGCGCCGAATACCCTTGCCGTTTAGTTGTGTATTGATGAACCCCAAGAATTCGAGGAAGTCCTGCATGGCCGCCTTGACGTGGTTGACCATTAGGCCGTGGGGCAGCACACAGTCTGGATTGAAACCGCTTTGGGTGAGCGGGACGGGTATGCAGGCAGCGCGTTCGAGCACCTGAATTTGCGACTCAAGCATAGTTCCTCTACCTTTCTATCAGAAGGGCGCCACAGAGAGACTATGCTATCACGCCAGTACCCAGCCATAGGATACCTGTGCGCTACGCGTTACTGGGGCCACTGGCTGCGATGGCTGGGACCATCTCGTAGTTTGTGCCCGCCAAGTCATCTGGCTCCCTACTTGTGGCGGACGGCCCATGATCAACGTGCCGGGTAAACTGAGGGCGTAGCGCTAACGCGCTGTACCGCCCCCCATGCGACAGGACAAGGATGGTTATGGCAACCCCTCTCTATGTGCTGGGACACCGCAATCCCGACTCCGATTCGATCTGCTCGGCCGTCGGCTACGCCGCCCTGTTGCACCGGCAAGGGCATGCGCATGCCCTGGCAGCCCGCCAGGGCCCACTGCGCCGCGAGACCGCCTATATCCTCGATCGCTTCGGCATCCCCTCCCCCGCCCTGGTCACCGACCTCCGTTCCCGCGTGGCCGACGTAATGACGTCGCCCGCCGCCACGGTGCTGCCCGAGACATCGCTGTACGAGGTGGGACAGTTGCTGCAACACCGCGGCATCCGCACGGTGCCGGTCGTCGACGAGGATGGGCGCCTGTGCGGCATCACCGGCGTCGAGGACTTCGCCCGGGCCTTCATCGCCGGCCTCGACCTCGACCAGCTCGACCGCGTGCCGCTGGACCTGGAGAACGTGCTGCGCATCCTGGGCGGTACCCTGCTGGTGGCGGCGCCCGGCCGCATCCTGCGCGACCAGGTCATGGTCGGCGCCATGGAGATCGACTCCATGCTCAAGCACCTGGCCCCCGACATCCTGCTGGTGATGGGCGACCGGGCCGACGCGCAGCGCGCCGCCATCGAGCGCGGCGTGGGCGCCCTGGTCATCACCGGCGACCATCCCGTCTCCCCGGAGATCATCGCGCTGGCCCGCGAGCGCCAGGTCACGCTGATCACGGTGCCCCACCACACCTACACCGCGGTGCGCCTGATCCACCTGAGCACGCCGGTGCGCCACGTGATGCGCACCACGGTGCAGACTTGCCGGCCGGACGATCTGGTCGATGACGTGCTGGAGCGATTGCGCGGCGGGACGGTGCGCTCGCTCGTGGTCGTGGACGGCGACAGCAGCGTGTGCGGCGTGGTGAGCCGCACGAACCTGCTCAAGCCGGTGCGGCGCCGGGTGGCGCTGGTGGACCATAACGAGCGGGGGCAGGCCGTGGCCGGCATCGAGGAGGCCGAGGTGGTGGCCGTGATCGACCATCACCGCGTGGCCGAGTTCCAGACGCGCACCCCACCGTTCATGCGGCTCGAACCGGTCGGCGCCACCAGCACCATCGTGGCCAAGCTCTTCGCCGAGGCCGGTCTGGCCATCCCCGCGCCCATCGCGGGCGTGCTGCTGGGAGGCATCCTGGCCGACACGCTGCTGTTTCGCGGCCCGACCACCACCGCGGAGGACCGGCGGGTGGCGGAGCGCCTGGCGGACGCAGCCGGCGTGAGCATGGACGAGTTGGGGGCCGAGATCCTGCGCCTGGCGTCGGACGTCTCGGACCGCTCGGCGGAACAACTGCTGATGGCCGACTTCAAGGATTTCAACGTGGACGACCGGCTCTTCGGCATCGGGGTGATCGAGACCACAGATGGGGCGGCCGTGCTGGCACGGCGTGATGAGATGCGCGCGGCCATGGATCGGCTGCGGGATCGCGGCTACACCAGCGTGCTCTTCGCCGTGATCGACATCATGCGCGAGACGACCACGCTGTTGGTCTCCGGCCACGCCGACGCGGTGGCCGCGACCTATGACGGCGCGATCGCGGAGGCCGATACCCTGCGCTTGCCGGGCATCGTGTCGCGCAAGAAAGACCTCGTTCCCGCTCTCGGTACGCTCAGCCGCCACATCGGAGCGCGGTGACGCCGAGGGGCTGTCCGTCGGGCAGCGCTCCATGGCACTCCACCTTAACGGTGCGCCAATGCCGGCTCAACTACTGGATGCCGCTCCCCGATCGATGGCGAACGACTTCGCGGCCGCACGCGCCAACTCGTCGGTGCGATGATTCAGGGCATCGCCACCCTGGTGCTCGGCGGCGTGTCCGCGCACCCAGCGCCAGCGCACGCGACGACGGCCGGCGAGCTCCAGCAGCGCCTGCCAGAGCTCACGGTTCTTGACGGGGGTGCCACCCGAGGTACGCCAGCCGTTGCGCTGCCAGGTGGCGGTCCAACTGGTCATGCCGTTGCGCAGGTACTCGGAGTCGGTGTAGACAATCACATCGCTGCCCAGCGGCGTGGCGGCCAGCCCCTCGATTGCCCCGATGAGCTCCATCTTGTTGTTGGTGGTCAGGGGCTCGCCGCCACTCTCCTCGATCCGCCCGTTCTCGGTGACCAGAATATAGGCCCAGCCGCCCGGACCGGGATTGCCCAAGCAGGCGCCGTCGGTATACAGGGTGATCGCACCGTTCAGGCCCATGCGTCTAAAACCACCTTCTGAGTTTGAAAAAGGCCAGCATGATGATCAGTGCCACGACTTCGGACCCGATGCCCCAGACCCAGAAGCTCCATGCGCTGGAGATGTGATTGACCAGCAGGGCAAAGTTCTGGCCGAAGAAGCCCGTCACAAAAGTCAGGGGCAGAAAGATGGTGGCGATAATGGTCAGTTGCTTGTTGATCTCGTTCTGCCGGTTGGCCACGACGGAGAGGTGGATCTCCAGCACGCTGCTCACCAGATCGCGCGCGGCGTCCACCTGGTCGATCACGCGCACGGCATGGTCATAGACATCGCGGAAGTAGGCTATCTCTTCCTGCGGGAAGAAGGTCAGATCGCCGCGAATAATCGGGGTCAGGATGTCGCGCATGGGCAGGACGGCGCGCCGGAACGCCTGCACGTCGCGCTTGAGCATGAAGATGTACTTCAGCAACTCGTTATCCAGCGGCCGTCCCTGGAAAAGGGTCGTTTCTACCTGCTCGATGCGCTCGCGCACCGATTCTGAGACGGGGAAATAGTCGTCTACGACGGTATCCAGGATCACGTAGAGCAGAAAGCCCACATCCTTGCGCAGCGCTTCGGGGTGCGCGCGCCAGCGGCGTTCGATCTCGTCCAGCGGATAGGCCGGCGCGTGGCGCACTGTCACCAGGAACTGCTTGCCGGCAAACATCGCGATCTCGTGAATCACCAGCTTCGCGTGTTCGGAGGTTACGCCGTGGACGACGATAAACCAGTAGCCCTCGTACTCGTCGACCTTTGGGCGCTGATGGGCGGTGACGGCGTCCTCGATGGCCAGCGGATGCAGCTTGAATTCCTCGGCCAGCAGCGCTAGATCGCTCTCCTTCGGATCGACGAGGTCGAGCCAGACGAGGGTATGATCCTCCGACAGCAAGTCACTGAGGTCGGATAGCTTACTGGGCGGTCCGTGGCTCTTGCCGTCGCGAAAGACCACGCAGCGCAGCGTCGAGGCATCGGCCATGGCTTTCTACTGGAGCAGTATCTCGAAGTTGACCTGCTCGTCGCGCTTCAGCAGGCGCCGCACCAGGCGACGGATGGCCCCGACCATGTCCGTCCAGAACAGCGCGACCAGCGTGGCGCCCAGGACAAGGCCGCTCACACCTCCGACGATCGAGCCCAGGAGAAAACCCTTCGATTGCTCCCGCATGGACCTTACCCCTACACAAGCCGGACGACGACGCGCCCCCGCTCCCACAGCTTCTCAAGGCTGTAAAAGGCGCGCGACGCGGGCGCGAAGATGTGCACGACCACGTCGCTGAGATCGAGCAGCACCCAGCCATCCGCCGGCTTCCCTTCCCGCCGGTAGGGATGCACGCCCTGACGCGATAGCGCCTCGTCGATGCCGTCGGCGATGGCGCGAATCTGGCGCTCGGAGGTGCCCGAGCAGATCACGAAGTAATCGGTAAAGCTGGCCACACCGCGTACATCGAGCAGGATTATGTCGTGTGCCTTCTTGTCCGCGGCGGCGTCTACGACTAGGTGACCGACGGTTAGCGCATCGGGGAGCTGGCCGACCGGGGCCACAGCATTCTGTTCCATCATGCCCCACATTGTACCAGGGTCTGACCCACCGGCGGACTAAACCAAAGCCATGGTCGGTATCGGCCAGCAATGTCGGTCCCGCCGCGGCTTTGGCTTAGATACCTTCACGGTGCATGCAGGTGATAGACGTCGAGCGACACAAGCCGCGCCTCACCGCCCAGGGCATAGACCTGTAGGCCGCTTCTGTCCGACTCGGGATAGATCAGGCTGGTCACCACACACTCCCCGTCATTGCCAAATGCCTCGACCGAGCAGCGATCGAGAAAGATGCGCAGTGTGATGACGCCATGGGGAGCAGTAAGCGGGCCTCCGTGGCGCCCGGGAAAGGCCCGCTTGAAGTCTGTCAGGCCCGAGCGGGTACGATCGATAAATAGCGTAGCCTCGCGCACGTCATAGCCGATCGATGTCTGCTCCGCGTCCCCCGACACGACCCTGAGGCCGCACTCCGCGGCTGAGCCAGGCCGGAGAGTCATCACGATCTCCAGGGCGTCGCCGATATCGTGGTGCCACAAGCTTGCTTCAGGGGTGATAGTGTAATCGCTCCAGCGCGTGGAGCGCCCACGCAGCCGCCCAACCTCGGCCACGGGCCTCTGGATTAGGCGGATTCCGGCGTCGAGTCGCCGCAAGCGCAACTCGCGTGGCAGCGTCATGGCGCCTCTCCAGGGCGCAGTGGGTGTCACCCGGGCGTAGGTCCAGTCGTTCATCCAGCCAATCATGATGCGCCGTCCGTCGGCAGGCGGCAGGTCCGACCAGGTCACCGCTGCGTAGTTGTCCCGCCCTTGATCGGTCGAGAGGACCGTGTCGGCGGCGTTGGCGTTGCGGAAGGTCCTGCCGTCGAAGTCGCCGATGAAGTATTGCATGCCCACCCGATTCGACGTCTTGGTCGCGTGATAGGTGGACAGGTTGAGCACCCAACGTGTCTGCCCTGACTCGCCGTCGACCGGCAACTCGAACAGGTCCGGACACTCCCAATGGGCACCGTGCGCCCCCTGGTTCTCGCCAAACTCGCTCGCAAATGTCCAGTCGCGCAGGTTCTCCGACACGTAGAAGCGCACGCGCGTTTTCTCGAATACTACCACCATCACCCAGCGCCGGCTCGGTTCGTGCCAGAACACCTTGGGGTCGCGAAAATCGGCCACGCCCGGATTGGCCAGCACCGGGTTGTGCGCATAGCTGGTCCAGGTGCGTCCACGATCGGCGCTGTAGGCGAGGCTCTGTACTTCCGGGCCATGCGGCGGCCCGGCGGAGTTGTGATGCGTGAAGATGGCCACCAAACCCGGCCGGCCGCCGAAGAAGCCGCTGCTATCGCGCCAGTCCACCACCGTGCTGCCCGAGTAGATGGCCCCCAGTCCGTCGGGATGCAACGCTACGGGCAAGTGGGTCCAGCGGATTAAATCCGGGCTGACAGCGTGGCCCCAGTGGGGCACGAACGGCTCGCCGATGGCGCT
>Ga0070738_10004002_pt1 | contig 18379 bp, 13 predicted proteins | sample Coa_R2_2_FD_66446 | JGI IMG/M metagenome (GOLD analysis project Ga0070738, IMG submission 66446) | Surface soil microbial communities from Centralia Pennsylvania, which are recovering from an underground coalmine fire - Coalmine... | ecosystem: Environmental > Terrestrial > Soil > Unclassified ...
TGATCCGCCTTTAGTGCTTGCCCAAAGGGCAATCACTCGCTGGAGACGGAACACTTTTTGCCCACAGCATTACTCGTTTGTCCAACAGAGTTCACCCAATGGCACAGTCTAAATTGTCAACAACTACAAGACCAGTCGAAGTACAGCCAGTGGATTTACCCAAGATCCCTCGTAAGCGTCCACGGCGACCGCTCCTTACAGTTTTATTGGGTGTCGGTGTACTTGCGGCAGGAGTTTACACTTACCAGTGGTGGCACTATGCCTCTACCCACATAGTTACTGATGACGCCTATGTGACAGGTCATATTCACCCGATTAATGCTCGCATCTCTGGCACTGTCACCAAAGTTTTGGTTAATGATAACCAAGTTGTCTCTCAGGGTACAGTGCTAGTTAAACTTGAACCCTACGACTACGAAGTTGCTTTACAGCAAGCTCAGGCGGCTTTGGAAGCAGCTCAACAGCAAGCCTCAGTGGCTCAGGCAAATATTAATGTGAACGTCACCAATGCCCAAGGTCAAACGACTCAGGCGCAAGGAAACATTGATGCTGCTATTGCTAGTGTTTCAACCTCCCAAGCCGCTGTCATCCAAGCTCAAGCTGGAGTATCAGCCGCTAAAGCTCAGCAAGCTCAGGTTGAGGCAAATTTGGTGAAAGCTGAATTAGATTACAAACGCTACGATAGCCTTGCCAGAGACGGAGCAGTTCCCCGTCAACAATATGATAGTGCCAAAGCAACATATGACGCGCTTGTAGCACAAAGAAACGCTGCTAGAGAACAAGTTCAACAAGCACAAGCCGGAACTGCGCAAGCCTTGAAAAACTTAGAAACCGCGCAAGCAAAACTAGCTGCCACTCGAGGCGGTTTGCAATTAGCTAAGGCTACCGATAAGCAAACTGAAGTTAATCGTCGTCAATATAAAGCAGCGATCGCATCTGTTGATCAAGCTAAAGCGCAACTTAAAAATGCACAACTCCAACTCTCCTATACCGATATCAAAGCCCCTACAGCCGGAAAAGTTGGCAATAAAACTGTGGAAGAAGGGCAGCGAGTGCAACCAGGGCAGACACTTATGGCAGTTGTGCAGCAACAACCTTGGATTGTTGCAAACTTCAAAGAGACTCAGTTGGAGAGGATGCACAAAGGTCAGAATGTAGAAATTAAAATTGATTCTTTTAAGCGCCATACTTTTCGAGGAAAGATTGATAGCTTATCCCCTGCTTCTGGGGCTGAATTTGCCCTGTTGCCTTCTGATAACGCTACAGGTAACTTCACTAAGATCGTACAACGTGTTCCAGTGAAAATTGTCTTTGATTCTAATAGTATTAAAGGATATGAATCAAGAATTAGTCCAGGGATGTCAGTGGTTTTAAGTGTAGAAGTTCCTTAGAAAAATTTTCAATGTCTCTGTTTTATTAACTCCCAGAAACACCAACTCACAAAATCCAGGTTTCTTAAAGAAACCTGGTTTCTTAGCATTTACAAATCATTAATATATATCCGATTTATAGCAGTAAAACCGTATAAGTATTTTCTGGTCGTCAAGTTAAATTTATTCTTAAAGTATAGATCTTAGCTGGTTTAAGCTATTTCAAATAGGCAAACTATACTTATGTCTGTTATTGATGAACTATCTGATAACAGAGCTAATCAAAAAGCTACATAGTTGATAAACAATATTAGTTTGTACGAGATTCATTGATATTCATTAGAACCATGATTTGAATTTTGGAAAATAAATCATGTACAATCACGGCAGAAAACAAGGTTGCCGCATTAGTCTCGATTATACCTATAAAGGGATGCAAATTGCTTACCTTGAGAACGATGTACTCAGGGTAGGTGTGCTATTAGAAAAAGGTGCAGATATCTTTGACTTCACCTACAAGCCTTGTGACTTAGACTTCTTGTGGCAATCGCCCATTCCTATGCGACGTCCCTTTGTAGCGACAAGTATGCTTCCTGAGGGAGCCTTCCACGATTACTACTATGGTGGTTGGCAGGAGATATTGCCATCAGCGGGATGGGCTTCAGAACCTTACATGGGGACTTATCAAGGATTACATGGAGAAGTCTCGCTCCTGCCTTTTAAGTTTGCGATTCTCGAAGACACTCAAGAGCAAGTGACTTTACACACACATGTGCGTCTTTATCGTTCACCTCTGGTTCTTGAGCGCACAATGTCACTTAAACGTGGTGTTGCTGCTTTGTTTATCCACGAACGTCTTATCAATGAGTCAGTAGGTGAATTCCCGATAATGTGGGGACATCATCCCGCTATTGGAGAACCCTTCCTAGACGATAGTTGTGTAGTTCAAACTCCAGCTAAAAAAGTGGAAGTTATGACTTACCACCAAAATGGCTTGTGGGAAACTGGAGGAGATTATGATTTTCCAAAGGTAAAAAACCGACGTACTTCTCAAATGCAAGATGTAACTCGTGTGCTTTCTAAAGAAACACAGTCAGTAGATATAGTCTTTTTCAAAGAATTGACCGAAGGTTGGTATGGATTGACTAATCAAAAGTTAGGCGTGGGCTTCGGTATGGCTTGGGACAAAGAACTATTTAAGTATCTCTGGATGTGGCAGGTTTACGGGGGTCATAAGGATTATCCATGGTATGGACGTACATATAATTGTGCGCTTGAGCCATTCACGAGTTATCCACCTCTTGGGTTGAAGAATGCTGTCGAAAATGGCACTGCACTGATGATGAAGCCAGGTGAAGTCATTGAGACAGAATTAGTTGCTGTTGCATATCAAGGAGAAGGCGTAAATCGTATCACACTCGATGGAGTTGTAGAGTTTTAATCTAGTGAGTATTTGAGGAAAATTTTATTAATTTTAGGAGGCTAAATTATGAAGCTTAAAGACAAAGTTGCCATTGTCACTGGTGGTTCTAAAGGTATTGGCTGGGGTGTTGCAACAATCTTTGCTCAAGAAGGGGCAAAAGTTGTTGTTGTTGCTCGGAATGTTCAAGAGGGTGAGCTGACTGTTGAAGAGATTCGTCAAAAGGGTGGCAATGCTATATTTGTCCGCTGCGATGTCTCAAATGAAGAAGATGTCAAAAAAATGGTGCAGACAACTTTAGAAGTTTATGGTCAGATCGATATTCTTGTTAATAACGCTGGTGTTGGTGTGTATAAGTCAGTGCTAGAAACAACTAGCGAAGAATGGGATCGTTGTCTGGCGATCGACCTCAAAGGTGCATTTCTGTGCTCTAAGTATGTCATTCCTCATATGCAGGCCGTGTCCAAGGGTGCAATTGTCAACATGTCATCTGTGCACTCTCATGCCACAGTCCAAGGAGCTGCACCTTATGCAGCATCAAAGGGCGGAATGACTGCTTTGACTCGTAATATGGCGATTGACTATGGTCCAACAATTCGAGTTAATACTCTTTCTCCTGGCTGGGTGTTGACACCTTTGATCAAGCAACTTTTTGGAACCTACGATGACCCAGCACAACAACAGCGTCTAGTTGAGGAACGACAAGTGATGAAACGCATTGGTACTCCTGAAGATATTGGTTATGCAGCTGCTTTTCTTGCTAGCGACGAGGCTTCATTTATCACTGGTACTGAACTCTTTGTGGATGGTGGTCTGACCGCTCAACTTGAAAGTTGGTAACTTGAGCTAACAACATGGTGTTGGACAAATGATATCAGCAATGACAAAGCCGGATTACACTATCCGGGATCAAAAGGCAAAAGTAGTATTCTACGTTCTCCTCTGGAAAAGGAAGAGAATTACCTTAGAAGTTTTTGACGACTATTGGAGAAATGTGCATGGACCAGTCTGTGCGCGGCTACCAAATCAACATCAATATTGGCAGTTTCATTTAGATCATAATCAAGGTGGTTTATGGCCAACTATTGAGGGTATAGAGTACACTACCCTACCAGAAGATCAATTTGATGGCATTGCCGAATTGACTTTTGCCAACGAAGCAGACCGTCAGAGTTGGTTTCAAGCCGCTGCCATTCTTATGGATGATGAACACAACATATTTAGTAAAGCCATAGGATATGTCACGAGTCCTGGTAATTCTAAAACCTATGTTGATCGCATCGAGACTGGAGACCCAAATGGAAATCTGGGAATTTTAAAGTTCCATGTCATGGTCAAAAAGGCTGATACTTCAACTGTAAAAGCCTTTCGCCAATATATGACTGATAGCTTTGCTAAATCTGTTATTCAAAACAATTCAGTTTTAAAATTTCGTCTGCATCTATTTGAAGAAGTAGACAATTCACGCCCAGATGCTGCTGGAGTTGTACATTTTGAACCTTCTGAAAAGCAATACCAAGCTGCTTTTGAAATTGCTTTTCAAAACTATCTAGAAATGGAAAAATTCTTTGCCTCAAAAGAGTATGCAGCAGCAGTCAAAAATCAGGCAAAGTATGTCAAACAAATCAGCCCGTTTTCTGAAAGAGCTACTTACACGTTTGTCTATGATGGCAAGATAACTTTGGCTGGGCAACGGAGTTCTAGCGTGGCAGCGCTCATTACGGAAGTAGGTGCAACTAACCAACTTCAAGAGGACATAGTGTCTCTCATGAATGGTCAGGTTTCTCGACTAAACGATCAACAGAATGATCATTCTGATTTTTCGTTTTCAGAAACCAATTTTTTTAGTACAACGACAAAACAAGAACCAGAGGACAAAATTATGCTAGAAAGATTACCCGGCACAGCCTCAGATTTAGTTCAACGTCTATTTGCTAGAGGTGAATCGTTCGATTCACAAGGATTCAGTGAGTTCTTCACAGACACACCAGTGTATCAATTCAGCAATTTCGAGATTTGTTTTGATAAAGCTGCTATTAAGAAGTCTGCAGATAACTTTAACAGTCAAGTCTTGGCAGTTTACCACGACATTAAGTCTATGTGGGAAGTTGGAGATGTGGTTTTCGTTGAAATGGATGTCTTTTACTGGCGTAAAGATGGCTCTCTTGTTGCACTCCCTTGTGCTGATATCTTTAGAGTAGAGGGAGATAAATTCTCCGAACTGCGAATTTTTATGGATATCAATCCTGTATTTGATCCGAAAATTCCTGTTGCTAACACATCTTCAGTACTTACTATAAGTGAAGGAAAAAGACTAACTCCACCAAATACAATGAAGAAGTTTTATATTGAACATCCCGAAGGCAAAGAAAGAGTAGTCAGAGGCTTTGCACCAAAATGGTCGAGATTTGAATCTAAATGGTCTTTAGTCGAAGTTTAGCTCTTGATCAGATACCTTGATCAGAAAATAACATCTGTTATCAGTTACGGTCGAACTCAATAATTTTGATAAGACTTAAGGTTACCCCACCTTAAGTCTCTTCATATTATGCAGACTCTAACTTCAAAAGGGAACAGGGAATGGGGAACGGGGAACAGGGAAACCTACATACTTAAAAACAGGGGGTTTAAAGTGGACGTATTTTTTCGGGCGCTTTAGTCGCAAAAAAATATTGTTCCCTGTTCCCACCCCGAAGGGGCTTGATAACCCATATTTTTCTCCTGTCGAAGACGCTTCGTGAACGGGGCTAGTCTTTTTCCTGTTCTCCATTCTCTGTTGAATTGAGCATAACAAGTACAATAGAACCAAAAAATATGGGTCAACCAATAACTGCTGACCCATAAAAACCAAAGTGTTACCTAGATCCCGCTTTGTAAAATTAAGTCTTCTGCTCCTGGTTAACAACCAAAGGTGAGGGCTGACCCCAACTTCCATGGAAGACAAACTTTTCTAGAGATTTACGGTTACGTGGAGCTAGATGTCGCTGCTGTAGAGGTTCTGGTAGGGATTGTGGATTACCCAAGTAACCTAAAGCGATCGCTGCCACGGGTTCATAATTCTCAGGAATATTGAACAACTCCCGTGCCTTTTCCACTTCAAAGCCTGCCATTTGATGTACAAACAGATTGAGTGAAACTGCTTGTGTTACAAGGTTGGAAACTGCTAAACCAACATCATGAAATGCATGTCTATTAGGTTTTCCGTTAACTTCAAAGTGGTGCTTTGCTATGGAAAGCATCAAAACGGGAGCTTGAGCCGCCCATGATTTGTTAATATCCACAAGGCAATCTAACAAGCGATTATATTCAACTTGATCTTCGCGAGTGGCAACTATGAAGCTCCAAGGTTGCTCATTATAGGATGAGGGTGCCCATCTAGCTGCTTCCAAGACGCTGCACAACTTTTCTGGTTCCACACTACAGTTGGAGAATGCTAGAGCACTCCAACGGTTCTTCAGCAAATCATGAATAGGATACTGAGTCTGAGCAATTTTTTCCACGATTGTGGAATTTTGGTTAGTGCTTATCATAGTTTTCTAGTAGGGATTTATCCTTTTTCGTTTGTGTTTAACAAAAAGAACTCAGTCCTCAGGGGCCAGAATTCAGAATTACTTGAGTGCGACTGATTTCTGAGTAAAGGGATTTAAATCCCCATCCCAATGATTCTGAATCATGAATCCTGAATTCTGAGTTTTTTTCAAGAGACTACTGCATAGGGAAGCATCATTTCATTATCCTCATGTCCAAGCATGTGGCAGTGCCAAACATAAGTTCCAGTAAATGAGTTACCAAAGGGTAAGTTCTCTGCGGCTTGAGCACCAAATGGAACAATCAGACGAACAACTTCATAAGGGTTGACTAGTACTGTATCCTTCCAACCGGCCTCATTTGGCGCTGGTAGTGTTGCTGAACCAATTGTATAGGGAGTAGGATCAGGTGGTGGATAGTTAGCTGGCACTGTTGGTCCACCCATAGCGTGATCGATGATGATTGAGCGAGGACCATTGGCAAAGTACGCCTTCAGATACTGTACACTATCAATCTTTTGTCGGTTGAGGATTTGGAAGGGGACAAGATGCAAGTGCATTGGGTGAGCAACTGGCTGAGTGTTGATAATGTTCCACTGCTCTACTGTGTCTACTTTTGGCTGCTCCATTAATTCTGGGTTTTTGAGAGCCTCATCCCAGTAAACATAGTTAAGTAACAACACAATTGGCAACTCATTTGCAGATGGCTTAATTTCCACTAGTGTTAGAAATCGTTGCCTAATCGGTTCAACAGCAAGTGGCTTGATAAGTGGTTTATGCAGTCGTAGAATCTTGGGAATTGGTTTGTGGATGGCAGCACCAGCATTGACTGTGAACTGCATCATTTCAGTTAGTGGAACATTCTCTGATGTAATCCCAACAGATGGATAGGGTGAGCTGGTATCATTTTCTAAGACAATTTTTTCTCCAGGCAAACATCTGGAGAAGTCAATTAGCACATCAGCTCGCTCGCCCGGAGAGAGTAAAAGACTCGACAAATACACTGGACGATTGAGCATTCCCTGGTCAGTGCCGATTTGAATAATTGGCTGTTTTGATGATAGTTTGAGGTTGTAGGTTCTTGCACTTGCACCGTTGACGATCCGGAATCGATAAAGAGTGCGGTCAACATTGAGATTCGGCCACACTTTGCAGTTAACAGTAGCAACATTAGCAACATACGCTGCATCCCATGGAGGTTGCTTGGGGTGAAATACTGAGCCATCAGCGTTTAAATAACGGTCTTGGAGTACCAGTGGCACTTCATAGGGGGCCCCAGACGGAAGTTTCAGTGGTCCATTGCCACCTACTGGATCATCAATGTCGCGGAGTAAGTAGAATCCGGCAAGACCAGCCAAGACATTTAGACCAGTGAGCCCAAGCGCATGGTCATGATACCACAATGTCGCTGCTTCTTGATTATTATTGAAGTTATACACATAGGACTGCCCTGGTGTAAACGTGTCTGTGGGATAGCCATCACTTTGTGGTTCACTGTTGCTGCCATGTAGGTGCAAAGCTACACGTGGGCTAGTCTTGTCAGAGTCCTGTACCCCATGCAACTCTGTGTCCACTGCTTGCAGCAGCGGATGGTCTCCAACTATATTGTTAGTCACTTTCATACTCAAGGGCGTGCCTCTTGTCACCTCAATAGTAGGACCAAGAATAGAAGCACCACCATAACCTAACGAGGGTCCTTCTCCTAAGTTACTATGAAATGAGTATGAACTCTTGGTTATTGTCAAGGTGTCAGGTGGCGGACTCGCAAACGGAATAGGTAAAGGCTCGGTAAATTTAGTAATCTGCGATGGTATCTGCAATGGAGAGTCTGCATCAGTTCTATTTGCCTTTACTATTGCTGATCCGAATAATGCTAATCCTGCACCCCCAGTGGACATGAGAAATTGCCTTCTCGTCAACATAGCTATTTACCTACTTCTGTTCATTAGCACGCAGATCTTTTAAGATGGAACCGCCGTTATTCATTTGTCCTGATGCAGCAGCGGCAGCAGCTAACTCCGTGACTTTTTGGAGTTCTTCCCAACTGGCACCAGCACGTCGGGCTGCTAATGCATGAAATTTGGCAGCAGGTACCCCAGCATGTAAGAGCATACCAAAGAGGATAAGTTGAGTTGTTTTAATATCGAAGACATCAGAGTAGAAAGCATGCGCCCGCTGTTGTTCTGCAAGGCGCAGAGACTCTGGGTCGATCTCGGCGATCGCATCAAATTTAGCGCCTGGCAACGGTGGCATTACACCAAATAACTGAATGTAGCTGTCGCGGAAATCTGCAAGATCTGAGGGCAAATCGTTAGCAATAGTCATGATTTAATTAGTTTAATTGTCTTTTTCAATAACTCAACACTTAAATCCAGACATGAAACGCAGAGATATCTATAGTAGAGGCATAAATCATAGACTTTGCTAAGTTGCTGATTTAGTATACATTCAAGGAGCTAACGTCTAGTTGTTGCAGCCGCCAGATTATCAATCAAATAGCCGTAAGGTGTTAGATGGTTAGCAAAAACTTTTGCTAAATCTTCACCGACAGGCTGACTCCAGTCACGCAACAATTCTGCAGCTACCGATACCCAATTTGTTGTTTTGACTCCTGCCTGTGTCAAGCGCATGATTGAAGCTAGTTCCGCCTGTGTTCCCCAAGTTCCAGAAGCATCAATGACTGCATAGACATCGTAGCCTGCTTCCACTGCTGCCAATGCTGGGAACAAAAGACAAACATCTGTGGTAATTGCTGCCATGATGAGCTTTGTCCGCCCTGTCTTTTCGACTGCTTTGACATATTCTGGATCGTCCCAAGCACTGACCATTGAACGGTTAATTGTTTTATGTTCTGGGTACATCTGGGTAATTTCCGGCATCAATTGTCCGTTAGGACCTTCGGAAAAACTTGTTGTCAAGATAGTAGGTAGATTGAAAACTTTTCCCAGTGTAGCGAGTGCTAATGTGTTGTTTTTCAAAGTGGTAAAGTCACTAGTTGCAACACTTAGCATCAAACCAGTTTGGTGATCGATAAGTAGCAAAGCTGCGTTATCTGGAGAAAGACGCTCATAAAAGGTTCTATTGGCTTGAGTTGGTTGGTTCATAATTTCTTTGTGAAGTTGTTTCTCTTGCAGCTTTGAAGCTCAAATTTTAGTCTTGGCAAGCTCTATCTACCCCAGAGTTGCATCCATCTAGTGATTATCCTTCACTCAAGGTCTGATTGGAAGACCATAATCATACAAATAGGTAATAAAGGGCAGTTCTTGCCAGAGAAAAATAGATGACAGACAAATCATTTGTATGATGTATCATCAAATTGTGTCACTAAAATGGATGCTTGGGGTTCTTCAAAGTGGATGTTTTCCTTAGCTACGAGTTTTCAATTTACAAAGTTGTTTTGACAACTTAACTCAAAGGATCATCTCTTTGTGAGACATTTAGTGTATGGTTAATTCTTAATCAACTGCAGCAGTTCCCTTGATGCATAAACATCTCTATAAAAGGTCAACTGCTCGCATTTTATGTAGCATGCACCTCTATGTCCACGACGAATCCAGGTTACATTTCCCTTAGCAGTAACATCATTGGTTTCATCGTCAGTACAATTCCATTCAAAGTAAACCACTTCACCAGAAAACATCACAATTGGCCAATTCATCGTCACACCTGGTTGAGCCAAAAGTGCCCACCAATTAACTTCTCGTTCTACACCATCTGTTTTTCCATAGAAAGGTCCATCAGCGCATAAGTAGACAAGATTATTAGCATATTCACCTTCTAGAAGATCTCCTCTTCCCTGCCGTACAGCTTCACAGTGAGTTCCCCACCAATCTCTGTTCTCTTTTTCTATTTGTGCTAAGGTGTATTCTGAATTGATTTCAGGTAATGTATCTTCACGCAGAGAAATATATGTCTCGGCATCCTTGATTAATTTTTCTGCTAGCTCCTTAGAAACGAGTCCTGGTTTTGAATAATCGGCAGATAATTGTTCGTAATAGTTGATTCGCTTTTTCATCTGAAACCTCCAAGATGGTAGTAGAAATGACGAACCCCGACTTGGTTTAATTATTTTAAATTTAGGAAAGTTTTAGCCAGGGAAAATGCACAACTTAAGAGCAAACTTACTTAAATTTCCTCAACTCATAAACAATTCAACAAGCTCTTTTGAAGGTGCAACATTGCCACGTGCAAGCAAGTCTTTACCTTTGAGTTCAGCAGCAATACGTGTTACATTTGCACCATGATGCCAGCCTGCTAAAATCATATCTTCAGTAATTCCAATAGGCTCCATTCCTGGACCTCCAGAACGTCCGTGTGGTCCCCAGTGCATCCCAGCAGATTGAAAACCTGGAGTGGTTTTCGGTAGTGTTGCCAAGATCATTCCACCTGCTGCTAATGCCCCGTATAATCCAAGTTGAGCAAGTTCACAACCTGCACCACAGTCTCCATATCCACCTCCAACCGTGAAGACGCCACCAACTTTACCAACCATCTCATCAGTTAGCCAGAGTTGTTCGCAGACATCTTCAATGAACTGCTTAATGCGAGCATCGGCAGTACGATGACGTATTGGTGAGCCTATGACTAAGGCATCACAAGCGCGAACATCATTCTTCGTTACCTCATGTGATTCTTTAAGACTAACTTCAGCATCTTTAACTGATCGCGCCCCATCAGCCACTGCTTCTGCCATGCGCTTAGTGTTACCGTAGCTTGTTGCATACACGATCAATACGTTGATCATCCTACTTCTCCTTAATGGTTTAAGTTCTACTTAGGGCAAACTGTCGTGTCAAGCAAATATACTGCAATCATACAAACTTAGTTTTAATTGTTGTTGCTACTGCCATTTTTGTTTTCAATTCTCTTGTTGGCAGTTTGCCAATTCAAACAAGTTTTAGCCAGGCAAGATCCAGATTTTAAGGAGAAACTTAAGTTGTTTCACTGTATAGAAACTGTCAACAAAACACAAGTTTAAAACGTAGAGGCACAACACTATTGTGCCCCTAACATCTCACACAGTAAATGCCATCATATGGTTTCATCTCACAAGTTCAGCTAGTCGCTCCCGATGGCGATCGCCCTTTGTGGGAATGATTGGTTCGTGTTGCTCAGTGGGTAGATGAACAAGAAAGCGTGTATTGCCAGGTTCAGAAAAGCAACGAATATCTCCATTATGCTGATTGATAACAATTCGGTAGGCAATCTCCAAACCTAATCCTGTGCCCGCACCGACTTCCTTAGTTGTGAAAAATGGCTCAAAAATTCGAGATTGAATCTCAAGAGGAATGCCTGGTCCATTATCTACAATTTCTACAATAACGTAATCTTTGCTGCTGGAAGTTCGCACCAAAATTTTTCCCTTGTCACCTATGGCATCAATAGCATTGTCAATCAGATTTGTCCATACTTGGTTGAGTGCACTTCCATAAGCCTGAATGCATGGCATATTTGGTTCATACTCACGGGTCACTATGATATTGTGCTTTTTGAGTTTATAACTCAATATTGTTAGCGTGTTGTCGAGTCCTGCATGCACATCTACCCTCAGCAGAGAAGCCCTATCCATGTAAGAGTAATCTTTAATAGCTCTGATGATTTCAGAGATACGAGTTGTGCCTTGATCAAGCACCTTGAGTAACCCTCCTGTTGCCAGAGTTGCTTCTAACCAAGTCAGGACACTAGTAAATATATTGGTGGGTAGTTGCTTGCTAATCACTTCTAACTTCTGAGGGTTCACTCCAGCCACTACTAAGGTTGAAGCAAATTTCCACCCATCGGTAATATTATGTGAATCCAACCAGTACGTTAGTTTATCTTCCAAATCCATCTGTACCATAGGATCTAAAATGTTGAGCGTAGCAGCCTGTTCAATGGCATCACGCTTTAACTCTAAGAGGTACTCCCGTTGTGTGGGTGAAAGGTATTGCTCAATAGCTTTAAACGCAACAGAATCCAAAGAATTTATTGTATTGTGTAGCTGCCCAGCAGCTCGATTAGCGGCTGATGCTGGATTATTGAGTTCATGGGCAAGACCAGCAGACAATGTGCCTAAAGCAATAAGCTTTTCGTGTTGTTGAGATAACAATTGTAGCTCTTGCATTCGGCTTGCCATGTGACCAAGAATAATTTTTCGTACTGTTGGGCAGATGGTGATCATTTGCCAGAAGTCATTCTCATGTAGACAATAGATATGACTTCTACGTGTGGCTAGTCCACTTGCAAGATGGAGGGTTCCAGCAAGTAGAGGAACTTCACCAAAGAATGTGCCAGTATCGTATGCAGCTAACACAATTTCTTTGTTAACAATTCCTCTTGAAAGCTTGATTGCTCCTTCTAGTACAATATAGAAATACTTAACAACTTCTCCTTGTTTAAATAAAAACTCTCCAGGTTCTAGCCATATTTCTGTACCATTGACAAAGCATCTTAGCTCATCCTCAGTGAGGGTTTGAAAAATTGAAATTTGACGCAACTTTTCTATCATGACAATCACCTATGATATTGCTACAAGGAGGCAAGATATTGGTGAACCAATTGAACAGCGATCGCTCCTTCTCCTACCCCAGAAGCGACTCTTTTCACTGACTGGCAGCGCACATCACCGATGGCAAAGATGCCTGACACATTAGTTTCAAGGAAAAACGGGCTCCTATCTAACGTCCATTCCTTTGGATGTTTTTGATTACGCATCGTGTTAAGCCCAGTAAGAATAAATCCATATTCATCGCGTTCCACAATACCTTGTAGCCAATCAGTGTGGGGTCTTGCACCAATAAAGCTGAACAAGGAGTTTGTAGGAAAGGTTTCAACTTCACCAGAGGCTGAGTTGCTCAGGGTGATGGCTTCAAGCTTATCTTTACCCGATACTTCAACAACCTGAGTCAACAGCTTGACTTGAATATTGTTGGTCTCCTCTATTTGAGCAATCAAGTATTGAGACATACTTTTTTTGAGGGAGTCGCCACGTACAATTAGGCTAACAGAGCGTGCGTACTTAGAAAGGTACATTGCTGCCTGTCCAGCTGAGTTACCTGCTCCAACAATGAAGACATCTTCTCCTTGACAAGTCATTGCTTCGGTCATTGCAGCTCCATAGTATAAACCAGCACCTATCAAGCTTTCACAACCAGGCAATTCAAGCTTGCGATACGATACACCAGTAGAAATAATCAGTGAATGACAGCAAATTTCTGTTCCATCTTTAAGGGTAACGAATCGAAACTGACATTTCACACGAATACTGACGACTTCTTGTGGTGAGAGAATTTCAACTCCAAACTTCTGAGCCTGTGCAACAGCACGCTTGGCGAGATCTCTGCCACTGAGTCCCACTGGAAAACCGAGATAATTCTCGATTCGAGAACTGGTTCCTGCTTGTCCTCCAGGAGCTTCACGTTCAATCAGCAATGTACGCAGTCCCTCAGAAGCACCATAAACAGCAGCTGCTAAACCAGCCGGACCAGCACCAACAATGATCAAGTCGTAAAACGGCATTTGAGCATGTGTTTTGAGGCCGACTTTCTCAGCAATTTGAATATTCGTTGGTTCAACAAGATGTAAACCATCAGGAAAAAGCACCACTGACGAGTGTTTTGTATCAATATCAATGTAGGTTAACAAACGCTGTGCTTCATCTAACTCAATATTTAGCCATTGATAAGGAATATGATTGCGGGCTAGAAAGTCTTTGATTTGATGTGATTTTGGTGACCAGCGAGAACCAATGACACGAATACCTTCAAATGCTTGACGGAAAGATGCATGCCAAGTTTCAAGTAAATCGTTCAGTATAGGATACAAAAGCTCTTGAGGAGGGTTCCATGGCTTCAGGAGGTAATAATCAATTTTGGTCTTATTGATAGCATGGATAGCAGCATTGGTATCCGCATACGCAGTGAGCAAGACTCGCTTAGTTTCTGGGAAGATTTGTATCGCTTGTTCAAGGAACTCCACACCTGTCATCTGTGGCATTCGCTGATCTACTAAAAATAGTGCTGCTGGCTCATTGCGTAGTTTCAACTTTTTCAGCACCTCTAATGCCATTTTCGGTGAGTTTGCTCGTACGATCCGGAAGCGATCGCCATACTCATGTCGTAGGTCGTACTCAAGTGATTGCAAAACTTCCAAGTCATCGTCTAATGTCAATATTACAGGTTTAGCCATAAGCTCTTTCAATTTACTGCTTAAAGCAGCCAGTGCAAACGTAATAGTCTTAAGGAAGCCAGAAAGCGGTGGTCGAGAAATGGGAGTTAGAGAATATTCCAACTCCCGACTCCAACAATATTTGTTTTTCCAACCCCTACTCAGTTAGAGATTTCACTTGATTGAGTGTGCTAGTTCCACTTTTACAGTTTCATACTGATCTAAAATGGTCACACCATCACAGAAAGCACTCATCCTGAAGAATTGCTTGACATTCTCCTGAGCACCAACAATGTAGATCTCAACTTGAGAGCCAAGCTTTTGCTTAGTGAAAATCAGCGCACGCAGACCCGCAGTTGTAATACACTCTAGGTCTTCTAGAAGTAAGACAAGACGTTGGATAGGCTGTTGTGTGGCAGTGGCCAACACTTGCTGAAATGGTTCGATGGCACTGGCATCCAATAAGCCAGTTAGAGAGATTTTGGCAGTACCATCACGAACTTCTAGCAATGTCGCATCAAAAGATACCTGAGTTGGAACTAACCTGACACGCACTTTGATTTCTTCTGGTGTAGATGGCAACTTCACAGTCAAGTTTTCTGCATCAAAATCAGAATACTTTTGCCCATTGAGCCAAACCTCACCAATGCGAACACTGCCTGGGGGCAAAATATCTGGTGCCACGCGTAAAATGTTGTCAGCAAAACCACCAGGCTGGGGCTTAAAGTACAAATCCATGGGCTGCTTAGTAATCAGCAGATTTGTGTAAACACAAGCCAAGTAAGCCAACTCAAAAGAGTGGTAACCGCTCATCGAGTGGCTGCCTTTGCCCCGTTCTGTTCCTAACAAATAGGGTAAACCATCAGCCAACACATTGAAGTAGACACCGCCACCAGCATAATCTAAAAACCAAGCATTATAGAATGCAGATGCTTCCCGCGCCCAGCGCTGATACTCTGGTTTCTCCAGAGAGCCAGTCAAAATCAGATAAGCCAAAATCGCCTGTTCTTGCTGCCACCAAGCTTTGCGGTTATGCCAAACAAAGCGATGTACTTTTTGTCCGGGTTTGAGAGTGCGTTCGACAACATCGTACCAACCACCACGTTGTTGGTCACTACCAACACTAGGCATGATTTGTGCAATCTTTTCTGCCAAGGCAATGTATTTTTCCTTGGTCTTGAGGTGGTTCATCCGCATCAAGTTCCAAGCAATTTTCAGGTTGTGGCCAACAACAGCCCGGTTTTGCTGCCATCCCCAAGTGGTGTCGTGGCTCCAATCCTCATAAAAGCGTTCTTGAACAAATGGGCTATTGTCGTCATCTGGGAAGCGCCGTTCAATCGTGTCAAAGGTATACTCGAGAAAATCAGCATACTTGTCCGCGCCAGTCGCCAACCACAAATTAATCAAATAGGCTGGAGCATGGTCACCGACAGAGTTCCAGTTTTTCTTAGCGCGATTGTGGCCTAAAGTTTGGGAGTGAGGACTCAGAGTAATCGGGTCGATATGAGAGAAAAAGCCACCATACTCTGATTTATCCAGAAAATAATTGTTAAACAGATTGATCGTCAATTCAATATCATTGAGAATGCGGGGGTCGCCGGTGATGCGGTAAGTCTGAGTCGGACCTGCCAGAGCATAAATTTGCTCATAAGCAGGAATCGCATCATAATCATCCCCAAATTCCGAGGAGAAGATTTTTTGCTCACTGCCATCGGCATTGACTTCAATCGCATGATACCAATAACAAATACCTTCACCCTCATCGAGAAAGCGCATGTGAGAGCGCAGATATTCAGTTCCTTTTTGTGCCGCTTCTAGATAACGCTCATCTCCAGTCAGCATATAAGCTGTGGCAAAACCATAAACCAGGCGGGAGATGGTGTCAGTTTCTTGACGATTGCTCTCTTCTTTGGAGCCAACCAAGCCCAAACCTGTGCGATAGTTACGATAATCAATTTCGCCATCTTCAAACTGGGCTTTGAGATAGAAGTTGGCTAGACTGCGGATTTGTTTGACCCACCAATCTTGTTTTTCAAACAGGTACTCATTTTCTTTTCTGCCAACAAACACAATGTGCTTAGCTTCAAACACATGCTCAGCAACATCGGAATAGAAAATGCCATAGGCATAAAGGTAGCGATTGGGAACCAGCATTGCATGCAGCTGGCCAGTGCAATCAAAGTATGGCTCATCGAGATTGCGCAATAGCTCAGCATAAGTCATGGAGGTGAGGGCAACATCAAATTTCTTGCCATCGGCAGTTTTGAGCCCAAAAGTCCCAAAATCTCCTTTGCTGGCATCAAAATCGGTGACATATCCAGCAATCAAATCAGAAAACGAAAAGCCCAGATGAGTCATTGGATTTTCTCCAGAATTGTCAATTGACGAACTCTAAACTATTTAGAAATCAGAGCAATAACACTACGGTTCTCAACCGGATAGACATGACCAGAAATCACAGTTTCTTTCCCTTGTGCAACAATATCAAGGGGAGAGGGCTGGGCAGTGTCTATGACTTTGTACCATTGACGACCTTCAATGGCAGGAATTTCAAAATTGAGAGTTTCCCAGTGCATATTCAACATGACATGAATATCTGCGGCGTCATTGAAGCCTGCCAAAGTAAATGAGAGGACTCTGGCATGAGAGTCGTGCCAACCGGGGCTAAACAATTGACAACCATGCCAAGAAATATCTGCTAAGCCGCGCTCATTCACTTCGCCTGTGAAGAACTGACGACGGCGTAAGCCCGAGTGACAGTAGCACTTACGGAAATGAATCATCAGTTTGAAGAAGCGGAAAATCTCGGCATTTTTTTGTGCCAGATTCCAGTCCAACCAACTGATTTCGTTATCTTGACAATAGGCATTGTTGTTGCCTTGTTGAGTGCGCCTGAGTTCATCTCCTGCCACAAACATCGGTACACCTTGTGAGAGCAAAAGAATGGCGGCAAAATTTTTAATCTGTCGCCGACGCAAAGCATCAATGTGTGGATTGTCTGTTTCGCCTTCTACACCACAATTCCAACTCAAGTTATCATTGATGCCATCGCGATTGTCCTCGCCATTGGCTTGATTGTGCTTGTAGTTGTAGGAGACTAAATCATTGAGCGTAAAGCCATCATGACACGTGATAAAGTTGACACTGTTGATCGGCAGATGTTGGTTTGCTTGGTAGAGATCTGCGCTTCCAGACATCCGCCAGGCAACTGAGCCAACTAGACCGGGATCTCCTTTGACAAAACGGCGAATGTCGTCGCGGAAGCGTCCATTCCATTCTGCCCAACGATATCCAGGGAAGTAACCTATTTGATAGAGTCCAGCCGCATCCCACGCCTCTGCAATTATTTTTGTGTCTCCTAAAACTTCAGATGTTTCAATTTGCCAAACAACAGGTGGATGAACCATTGGAATTCCGTCTTGACCTCGAGATAAAATTGAGGCTTCATCAAACCGGAACCCATCAACATGCATTTGTGTTACCCAAAATTCCAGACAATCCACGATCATCTTTTGGACAATGGGATGGTTACAATTGATAGTATTCCCGCATCCTGAGTAGTCCATGTAGTACTGTTTATCCCAGGGTACGAGATGGTAAAAGATACTATTGGAAAGACCTTTAAAATTGATGGTTGGACCTTCATGGTTTCCCTCGTCAGTATGGTTAAATACTACATCTAGGATGACCTCAATCCCTGCTTTGTGTAGTGCCTTGACCATATCTCGGAATTCCCTAATTTGGTTTCCTATTTCAGGAGAAGCACAATAAGAACTTTCTGGAGCAAAATAGCTATGGGGGTTGTATCCCCAATAATCTTTGAGTTGTTGACCATTGACTTCTCTGACAATATTCTTTTCGTCAAAATCAAATATTGGCAGAAGTTCTACAGCTGTAATTCCTAACTCTTTAAGATA
>Ga0070738_10004004_pt1 | contig 18378 bp, 10 predicted proteins | sample Coa_R2_2_FD_66446 | JGI IMG/M metagenome (GOLD analysis project Ga0070738, IMG submission 66446) | Surface soil microbial communities from Centralia Pennsylvania, which are recovering from an underground coalmine fire - Coalmine... | ecosystem: Environmental > Terrestrial > Soil > Unclassified ...
GAAGAGGTGCAGGATCCGCTTCGCCCGCCTGGGGAAATGCGGCGTCCGGGGTGCCATCGGGTTGGCCGGGGGAGCGGCTGTCTTCGGCCCCCCTGCCCCGGTATCGGACGCGAGCAGCCCCTGCTCGGCCAGCATCGATGAGAGCGCAATCCCGCTGACTCCGGAGGCCATGTGGCCCAGGAAGCCCCGGCGGTCGAGCAGATGGCGGCCAATGAGCGACGGGGATCGGTCAGTCATGAGGTTTCCCCTTCTCCGACCCGAGCAGGTAGCGGCGGAGGAACTCGACCTCGACGGCCTGGAGATAGTCCTGGTTGGCCTTCTTGGCGAAGCCGTGTCCTTCGTTGGTGCCGACGATGTACCAGACCGGCACGCCGTTCTTCTTGAGCGCGGCGACCATCTGCTCGGCCTCGGAGATCGGCACCCGCGGGTCGTTCTGTCCCTGGACGACCAGGATCGGCGTGCGGATCTTGGCGGCGCTGGCCAGCGGTGAGACCTGCTCGAGGTAGGCCCGCATCGATGGGTCGCGCTCGTCGCCATATTCGACGCGGCGGAGGTCGCGGCGGTAGCCCTGCGTGTTCTTCAGGAACGTGACAAAGTTCGAGATCCCCACGATGTCGATCCCGGCCTTGATCCGGTCGTTGTAAGTCGTCTGCACGGCCAGCGACATGAAGCCGCCGTACGAGCCGCCCGTCACTCCGACGCGCGCCTTGTCCAGATCGGGCTGCTGGGCGATCCAGTCGAGGAGGGCGCCGATATCCTTGACGGCATCGGCGCGGTGCATGCCGTTATCGAGCTTGAGGTAGGTCTTCCCGTATCCCGACGAGCCGCGCACGTTGGGGAAGATCACGGCGAGGCCCAGCTCGTCGATCAGGTAGTTGAGCCGGCCCAGGAACCCGGGGCGGAACTGGCCCTCGGGACCGCCGTGGATGTCGATCAGCACCGGCCGCGGGCCGGGGAACTTCCGGACGGACGGGCGGTAAACGAACGCCGGGATCTCGCGGCCGTCGAAGCTGAGGTACTCGGCACGTCTGGGCTCGGCGAAACTCTCGGGATCGAGACCGCCGGTCTCGCTCCAGGTCCAGCGATCGGCGCCCTGTCCCGCCAGGTTCTGAAGGTTCTTGGAGTGGGCGTCGGGAGACGACCGGGCCGTACTCAGCGTGAAACCGAGCTGATGTTTGCCTGGCTGGAATCTCAAGCCGGAGATAACGCCCTCCGGTAGGCCGGGGATTGGGACCGGGCCGGGGCCCACTGGCAAAGGGCCGGAGCGGCTGACAGGCCGGAGGAACGAGATCTGACTAACGCCGCCGACGTTGGCGTCCAGCGCGATCATCTGGCCATCACTACTGAGGTCGAATTCCTCGATATCCCAGGGACGATCTCCGGTGGGCATCGTGCCCACCCCGGAGGCCAGTTCGTAGCAGACCAGCCGGCGGAATTCGCTCCCAACGTCCGAGAGGAAGTAGATCGCCTTGCCGTCCTTCGACCATTTTGCCTCACCGGTGAAGAACCGCTCGGCCTTGGGGTCGCCCGGCCGCGGCCAGATCGTCTCCGTCTTCCCCGTCGCGATGTCGATGATGTGGATGTACGACTCGTTGATCGAGATCTCCTCGACGGCGACGACCTTGGTTTCGTCGGGCGACCAGTCGGAGACGACCCAGTGGCCCGAGACCTCCTTGATCCTGCGGACGAAGTGCGGATCGAGCGGAGATGCGACATATAAGTCCATATCGCGGCCATTACGGGCGTTGCTGCTCCAGGCCAGGAGCTCGCCGGAGGGGGACCACTTCGGATCGGTGTTGCGGCTCTTGCCGTCGGTGATCCGCCGGGCCTCGCCGCTCTTACGGTCCTGGAGGAAGAGCTGGTAATTCTCCGCGCCTCCTTCATCGATCATGTAGAGAAACTGATCGTGCTTGGGCCGGGCCGCGACGCGAAGCACGCGCTCGGGGAGGAACGTCAGTTGGGTCCGCGCGCCGGACGGCGTCGCCACGAAGTGAACCTGGGGCACATCGGCGAACCGGGTGATGATGTACATGCCTGAGCCGTCCGACGCCCAGTCCTGGAAGCTCGCCGAGCGGATGTTCTGATAGCGGTTCAGTGCCTGGCGCACCGAGGCCGGGATCGGCGGCACGCCCTGGGCCCGGATCGTCTCGGGGATTGGTATCGCCGGGCCGTCTCCCCGCGCTGGGATGCCAACGATCAGAATCAGAATCAGCCAGGACAAACACAGGCCGCGCTTCATGAGGGAGATCTCCGGGAGGTCACACGCAGAACGCTTGATGGTACATCACCTCGTTGGCTGCCGAGATGGTCGGTACCTCGTTCCAGATCGGCGTCACAGCAGATCCAGGATGAATTCCCCGCCATGCTCCGGGTTACCAATCAACCGCTGATTCTTGGGATCGACGACGAAGTCAAGCGCCTCCAGCGGTAGATATCCGATGAAAACGGGACACTCGTCGGCAACCTCGGATACGTCGATCGAAGTCATACGTCCCTGGATCGTAAGCCGGACGGGCCCGTACACTCCGACGGTCGCCAACCCAGCGGCGGTCAGGGCGCGGTCGGTTCGAATCTGAGGGATCCCCAATCGCTCGATCAATCGCCTGGGCATCCCCAGGAGGGTCGCCCCCGGATCAACCCGCGCGTTGGTGACCTCAATCCGGCGCACTTGATCGTCGGGGATCTGGCCCTTGCTCGCCGCATAGAGATCCATCACATTCTCGATCTTGGCGGGAACCAGCACTTTCCCCACAGGTGCTGTCTCCATTTCGCAATCCTCTTACTCACGGAACATAAACGAACTCATTTGCATTATACAAAGCCCGGCAGAAGGCCGCCGCCCCGTGGCGCTCGATCAGGGTGACGGCAGCGGCTAGCTCGGTGTCTGAAGGCGCGCGGCTGAAGGCCAGGCGGAAGCCGCGCTCGGCCTGGCGGGTCGGGTCGGGCCCGGCCTCGGCGCGGAGGCGTCCAGCGAAGAACCCGGCCTGCTGCACGACGAAGCCGCTGTTGAGGAGGTTAAGGGCCTGGAGGGCCGTTGTCGAGACGTTCCGGCGGGGAGCTACCAGCGCCGCGTCGGGACAGTCGAAGGCGCCGAAGGTCGGGTCCTGCTGGCTCCGCGGCTTGAACTGGTAGACCATCCGCCGGAAGTCGTCGGGACCCAGCTCGGCGCGAGGTTTGTACACCGCGACGTAGTTGGTGTTCTTCTCCCAGATGTTGTATCCCGGCCCGCCCATCCGGGTCTCGAGCCGGCCGCTGGTCGCGAGGATCGCGTCGCGGATCGACTCGGCCTCGAGCCGTCGCGGCGCGACGCGCCAGAGCAGGCGGTTGTCCCGATCGAGGGCCTGGGCCCTCGGGTCAAGCCGGCTCGACTGGCGATACGTCGACGAGCCGACGATCAGGCGATGGATCGGTTTGAGCCGCCAGCCCCCCGCGACGTAGGCGGCGGCCAGCCAGTCGAGCAGCTCGGGGTGCGATGGCGGCGCGCCGTTGAAGCCGAAGTCGCTGGGCGTCGCGACAATCCCCCGGCCGAAGTGGTACTGCCAGACCCGGTTGACCATCACCCGGGCCGGCAGCGGGTTGGCCGGGTCGGCGATCCAGCGCGCCAGGGCCGCGCGGCGCTCCGCCTCGGGGGACCCGGTATCCAGGACCAGCGCCGGGCTCAGGCAGGCGACCGCCGAGGGGCGGACCTCCGGACCCTTGCGGGTCGGGTCGCCGCGGACCAGCAGGTGCGTCGGACCCGGCTGGCGGAACGTGCCCGCGTAGACCTTAATCGTCGCACCCAGTTGGGCGAGCCGCTCGCGGAGCCTGGCCCCCCGCGCGACCAGCTCTGCGACCTCCCGTGCCGCCGCGGGCGAGAGCCCGGTCAGACTCACAGACTGAGACCTGGCCGCGGCATCAGCACGGTACGCCGCGCGATCGAGCGACGAGGCGACGACCTGCCAGCGACCGGGCTCGGCGGCCGCCTCGAGGTAGTAATGCGTCGCCAGGCGGTCGCGGTAGACCTCCTCGCGGTCGCGGCCCCAGACCACGCGGTCGATCATCACCGGGTCGGGCCATGAGAGCGTGACCACCCCCCGTCCCGGAACCTGCGAGATCCAGCTCCGGCCGTTGCCGTACCGGCCATCGTTGAGATGGACGATCCGATGAATCGGGTTCCCCGGATACTCCGACGACGCCGAGGCCTTGCCGCCGGAGGCGGCCAGCGCGACGTTCCGAGGCGCGGCGTTCTCTCCGCCATGGTCGTGGTTCGGTTGGCTGGTCTGGGAATAGACCTCGATCTCGTCGATGCAGGGCTCGGTACCATCGGCGGTGGCCAGGATTGTGAGGCGGACCATCCGGGCGAGCACCGGTGTGAACCGCTCGACGTTGCGCCGCGGGTTGACCATCCGCCGGGCCGGGGTATCCCGGCCGGGCTGGGCGCACGGCTCGAACGCATCGAGACGCTGCTCGACTCGCGCCAGCTCGGCCGCGACCGCCGCCGCCTCGGTTCTCCGCCGCGCGGCGTCCGGAGCGGGGAGCTCGCGCTCGGCGTGCGTCACCCCGGCGAAGATGGCCTGGAGGCCGTAGTAGTCGGTTTGCCGGATCGGGTCGAACTTGTGGTCGTGGCACCGCGCGCACTGGACGGTCAGGCCCAGGAACGTCGTGCCGGTCGCCGTGATCATGTCGTCGAGGTCGTCGGCGCGCTGCTGGAGCATCCCCTCGACCGTCTGGTTGCCGACGACGTCGTGCGTCCCGCCGACCAGGAACCCGGTCGCCGCCGCCGTCAACCAGTCGGCTGGGTCCGGGCCCGAAGTGACCGTGTCCCCGGCCAGTTGCTCGAAGACGAATTGCGGGAAAGGCGTGTCGCGGTTGAAGGCGCGGATGACATAATCGCGATACGGCCAGGCCGAGAATCGGGGCAGGTTGGTCTCATAACCCTGGCTCTCGCCGAACCGGACCACGTCGAGCCAGTGGCGGCCCCATCGCTCGCCGTAATGGGGTGAGGCGAGCAGGCGGTCGACCAGGGCATCGTAGGCCATGGGGTCGGGGTCGTTTTCGAACGCCGCGACCTGTTCCGGCGTGGGCGGCAGGCCGGTCAGGTCGAACGTGAGGCGGCGGATCATCGCGGCGCGGTCGGCCGGCGGGGCCGGCTCCAGGCCCGCGGCCTGGAGTTCCCGCAGGATGAACGCGTCGACCGGAGTGCGGATCCACGCCGCCGCGGGGCCGTGGACTTCTGGTGGGGCGACGCGGCGGATCGGCCGGAGCGACCACCAGTCCGCGCCGGCGCGGCGCGGGGCCAGCGGCTCGGACGGGTACGGTGCGCCTGCCTCGACCCACGCCCGGACCGCCGCGACCTGGTCCTTGGACAGCGGACCCTTGGGCGGCATCTCGCCCCCAGCCACTTTCTCGATGAGCAGACTCTCTCCCGGCTGGCCCGGCACGATCACCGCCCCGCTGTCGCCCCCCGACAGCGCCGAGGCCCGCCGGGTCAGGTCGAGTCCTCCCTTCTTCTTCTCCGGCCCGTGACAACTCACACACTGATTAGCCAGGATCGACCCAGCCTCCTGCGCCAACCTCGCCAGGTCGAGCGGGCGCGGTTGCCGCCGCGCCGCCTGGCCCGATGGGGAATCCGACTGCGCCGCCGCGCCCGGCGTCAGGATGCAGAGGACGACAACAACCAGAGGCGCTCTCATCGCCGAGGTCTCCCGGTACGGCTCAGCTCGATGCCCGCCGAACCTTCGCGTTCCGATCCGCGTGTGCGTCCACCTTCTCCGGTCCGTGGTAAACGTTCTGCCCCGAAAATGCAAGCAACGGCCTCTCCCGACCGCGAGGGCCCAGGTCCTCTTGCAGGACACCTGCGCCGCTTCCACGCCGGGTCAGGAAAGCGGCCACCTGGATTGAGCGGGTGACCTTCCCCAGATCGCGTTGCGGATCCGTTCCCCGCGCCGATGCCAGCTCGCGTAAGTCGTCGCGGTGATTTGGAATACTGAGCCGGTGGAGGAAATCGGCTGAAATCCTGCAAGCTGGGGGCTTCTGGCCCGCCACGTGCATGACACTCCAGATCAAGACCATCCCTTGAGTGGAAGAACAACGAGGCTGAGATCCCCTGGACTGAGCCAATGGCCGTGACGTTCCGCTCCAGCACGCCCCGCCAGCTCTTCCCCGAGCACTCGCCGAATCCGGACCGCCGAGTTCGTGTAACCAAGCATGGATCTTGCTCGGTTCGAGAGACCTCGTTCCGACAGGGTTCCTCCTTCCTTCCCGATGGGCGGTCCACTCGGCACGGCGAACCCTGAGAGCGGCGTCACACCGACCGAGGAAAACATGGGTCACGCGGCGAGCATCGATCGCATCGACGTTTCCGCCTACAAGGTGCCGACCGACGCCCCGGAATCGGACGGCACCTATGCCTGGGACCACACCACGCTCGTGGTCGTCGAGGCGGCCGGGGGTGGCAAGGCGGGCCTCGGTTACTCCTACGCGGACACCTCGGCCGCAACCTTGATCCGCGACCTGCTCGCCCACGTCGTCCGGGGCCGGGACGCGATGGCGGTGCCCGGGGCCTGGTCGGCGATGGTCGCAGCCATCCGCAACCTCGGCCGGCCGGGGATCGCCTCGATGGCGATCTCGGCCGTCGACGCGGCCCTCTGGGACCTGAAAGCCCGCCTGCTGGGTCTGCCCCTGGTGACCCTCCTCGGCCCGGTCCGAGACGCCGCGCCGGTCTACGGCAGCGGCGGGTTCACGTCCTATTCGATCGAGCGACTCCGCGACCAGCTCGGCGGCTGGGTCGCCGCCGGCATCCCGCGGGTCAAGATGAAGATCGGCCGTCATCCCCCCGACGACCTCGGCCGGGTCCGAGCTGCCCGCGATGCGATCGGGCCCGAGGCCGAGCTCTTCGTCGACGCCAATGGGGCGTACCCGCGCAAGCAGGCCCTGGCCCAGGCCGAGCGGTTCGCCGAGCTGGGGGTGAGCTGGTTCGAGGAGCCGGTCTCCTCCGACGACCTGGACGGGCTCCGGCTCCTGCGCGACCGCGGCCCGGCCGGCATGGACATCGCCGCGGGGGAGTACGGCTACGACCTACCGTATTTTCGCCGGATGCTCGAGGCCGGCGCCGTGGACGTCCTCCAGGCCGACGCCACCCGCTGTGCGGGGATCACCGGCTTCTTGCAGGTCGGCGTGCTGTGCGAGGCCCGTTCGATGCCGCTCTCGGCCCACTGCGCGCCGTCGCTGCACGTCCACCCGGCCTGCGCCCTGCCGAGCTTCCGCCACCTGGAGTATTTCCACGACCACGATCGAATCGAGCACATGCTCTTCGACGGCGCCTTGAGGCCCGTGGCCGGCGCCCTGCGGCCGGACCTATCCCGGCCCGGCCTGGGCCTCGAGCTCAAGCGCCAGGACGCCGCGCGTTACGCCGTTTGAAGGGCCCGGACCCAGGAGAGGACCATGACGATGGCCATTGCGACCGCGACCACGATCGAGCAACGGCACCGCAAGGAGGTGGCGGGCCCCCTGTTCGTCAACGCCTCGGCCATCGCGGCCGAGCTGCGGGGGGCGATCCGCGGCGAGGTGCGATTCGACGCGGGCAGCCGCGCCCTCTACGCCACCGACGGCTCGAACTACCGCCAGGTCCCCATCGGCGTCGTGATCCCCAGGGATATCGACGACGTCGTCCAGACGATCGCCGTCTGCCGACGGCACGGAGCCCCCATCCTCTCGCGGGGCGGCGGCACGAGCCTCACCGGTGGTTGTTGCAACGTCGCCGTCGTCATCGACTGGTCCAAGCATGTCAACAAGGTCCTGGCGATCGACCCGGTCCAGAAGCTGGCCCGAGTGCAGCCGGGCACGGTGCTCGACGTGCTCCGCAGCCGGGCCGAGGAACACCACCTCACCTTCGCCCCCGACCCCTCGACCCATAATCACAACACCCTGGGCGGGATGATCGGCAACAACTCGTGCGGCGTCCATTCGCTGATGGGCCTGGGCACCGGCCGGACCTCGGACCAGGTCCATGAGCTGGAGATCCTGCTCTACGACGGCACCCGGCTGACCGTCGGGGCCACGAGCGAGGAGGAGCTGGAGCGGATCATCCGTGCGGGGGGACGACGGGGGCAGATCTACACCCAGCTCAAGGCGCTCCGCGACCGGTACGCCGACGAGATCCGCCGCCGATATCCCAAGAACCTCCCGCGCCGCGTGTCGGGCTACAACCTGGACGACCTGCTGCCGGAGAAGGGGTTCCACGTCGCCCGGGCGCTGGCGGGCACCGAGGGGACGTGCGTCACGATCCTGGAGGCGACCTTGCACCTGGTCCCCAGCCCGGCCGTCAAGTCCCTGCTGGTCCTCGGCTATCCCGACGTCTACTCCGCCGGGGACCATATCGCCGAGATCCTGGAATCTCAACCCACCGGCCTGGAAGGGCTCGACGACATCCTGGTCGCCGACATGAAGAAGAAGGGCATCCACCCCAAGGACATCACCCTGCTCCCCGAAGGGGGCGGCTGGCTGCTGGTCGAGTTTGGTGGCGAGAGCAAGCAAGAGTCCGACGAGAAGGCACACCGGCTGATGGATCGACTCAAGCGGGCCAAGCAAGCGCCGTCCATGAAGCTCTTCGACAACGAGGCCGAGGAGGAGCACCTGTGGAAGGTCCGCGAGTCGGGCCTGGGGGCGACCGCCCGCATCCCCGGCGAGAAGGACGCGTGGGAGGGCTGGGAAGATTCCGCCGTGCCCCCCGACAAGGTCGGTCCCTACCTCCGCGACCTCCGCAAGCTGTTCCAGAAATACGACTACAACTGCTCCCTCTACGGGCACTTCGGCCAGGGGTGCATCCACACTCGGATCGACTTCGAGCTGAAGACCTACGCGGGAATCCAGCACTTCCGCCGGTTCCTGGACGAAGCAGGCGACCTCGTCGTCAGCTACGGCGGTTCGATCTCCGGCGAGCACGGCGACGGCCAGTCGAAGGCGGCCCTCTTGCCCAAGATGTTCGGCGAGGACCTGGTCCGGGCCTTTGGCGAGTTCAAGGCGATCTGGGACCCGGACAACAAGATGAACCCGCACAAGGTGGTCGAGCCCTACCTGCCCGGCGAGAACCTCCGGCTCGGACCGGCCTACCACCCGCCCCAGGTCGAGACCCACTTCAAGTACCTCGACGACAAGGGGAGCTTCGCCTATGCAACCGAGCGCTGTGTCGGCATCGGCGAGTGTCGCAAGGAGCAGAACGGGACGATGTGTCCCAGCTACATGGTGACCAAGGAGGAGATGCACTCGACCCGGGGGCGCACCCACCTGCTCTTCGAGATGCTCCAGGGCGACCCGATGACAGGAGGCTGGCGCAACGACACGGTCCGCGAGGCGCTCGACCTCTGCCTGGCCTGCAAGGGTTGTCGCACCGAGTGCCCGATGAACGTGGACATGGCGACCTACAAGGCGGAGTTCCTCGCGCATTACTACCAGGGCCGCCTGCGGCCCCGGCACGCCTACGCGATGGGCCTGATCTCTTGGTGGGCTCGCGTGGCGTCGCTGGCTCCGGGGCTGGTGAACCTGGTCACGCATCTGCCCGTCGTCGGCAAGGTCTTGCAGGCGATCGGGGGCATCTCGACCCGGCGCACGATGCCCTGGTTCGCCCCGGAGACCTTCGTGGCGTGGTTCCGTCGCCGCCGGCCGCGGAACGCCGGCCGACCGCGCGTGCTGCTGTGGCCGGATACCTTCAACAATCATTTCCACCCGCAGACCGCGAAGGCGGCCGTCGAGGTGCTGGAGGCGGCCGGATTCGAGGTCATCATCCCGCCCCGACCGCTCTGCTGCGGCCGCCCGCTCTATGACTTCGGCATGCTGGAGACGGCCAAGGGACTGATCCGCCAGGTCCTCGACGTGCTGCGGCCGGAGATCGCCGCGGGCACGCCGGTCGTCGGCCTGGAGCCGAGCTGCGTGGCCGTCTTCCGGGACGAGATGACCAACCTCTTCCCGATGGACGAGGACGCCAAGCGGCTCTCCGCCAACACCTTCATCCTGAGCGAGTTCCTCGAGCAGAAGGCCCGGGATTTCCGCATGCCGAGGCTCCGGCGCAAGGCCCTCGTTCAGAAGCACTGCCACCACGAGCACGTGATGACCTTCCACCCCGAGAACGCGGTGCTCCAGAAGCTCGGCCTCGACTACGAACTGCTCGACTCCGGCTGCTGCGGCATGGCCGGGTCATTTGGCTTCGAGGCGGGTCACTACGATGTCTCGGTCGCCGTCGGCGAACGGCGGCTGCTGCCGGCCGTGCGCCAGGCTGATCCGGACACCCTGATCATCGCCGACGGCTTCAGTTGCCGCGAGCAGATCGCCGGCCTGACCGACCGGGGCGCGCTCCACCTGGCGCAGGTGATTCAGATGGCGATGCACGAGGGACCCGAGGGTCCTCAGCCGGCGCTGCCCGAGCGGGCCTACCAACCGCTCGGCCAGTGGGAACCGGCCCCGACGCCGGCCACGGTCGCGGCGGTCGTCGGCCTGGGCCTGCTGGCCGGGCTGGGCGTGGCGTGGGCCCTCACACGCAGCCGCGATTCGGGCCTGTCGGGCAGCCGCCCCCGGCTGCCATCGTAGGGGAATGAACAGGAAAGGAGATGGCGATGCCCCGGAAAGCCGCCGAGCCCGGCTCGGGCAAGCAGGAAACCAAGCTGCACCAGGTGGACGGGGTGCAGGTCTACGCCCGCAGGGACGATCAGGGCAAGCCGACCAAGCTCGACGCGATCGACCCGGACGAGGGGAAGATTCGCGACATCGCCGACCGGCTCCAGCGTCGCGGCTTCGGTGTCATGCGCCAGCGGAACCCGCGGGCCGGCAAGGTCCTCTACACCCTCAAGGCTACCTGGGCCGGCGATGGCACTCCCCCCGAGGATCCCTTCGAGGGCACCGGATCGGCTGGGGAGCACCCAACCCGCAAACCCGGAAAGGACATAAAAAAGTGAAATCTCAATTGATCCATGAAGATCGAGGCGCCAAGACCTACGCCCTGATCTTCGAGACCGGCGATGAGGCCATGGCGGGCCTGGTCGATTTCGCCAAGCAGCACCAACTGGGCTCGGCCGGCCTCACCGCCATCGGGGCCTTCCGCGACGTGGTCCTGGGCTATTTCGACTGGGAGTCGAAGGAATACCAGAAGATCCCGGTGCGGGAACAGGTCGAGGTGCTCTCGCTGATCGGCGACGTCGCGCTCCAGGACGGCGAGCCGAAGGTCCACGCGCACGTGGTCGTCGGTCGTGCCGACGGCTCGACGCGCGGCGGCCACCTGCTGGAGGCCCACGTCCGTCCCACCTTGGAGGTCATCCTGAGGGAGTCGCCGGCACACCTGCGGAAGCAGATCGATCCGGAGAGCGGCCTCGCGTTGATTCGCGTCTGAATTCGACTTTTGCCGTTTTTCGAGGCAAGTTCTGCCGGAAAACCGTCCGCGGCCGCGAGAGACCGGGTTTTGAAAACCCCCGGCCCAGCCGGAGGGTTTCAAAAACTCATGTGTACAAAATCGTGTGCGCCGATCTTTCGGCGCCGCGGATCGCGGCAATCTGTGCATCTCCTTCAGACAAAGGGGTTGCGAGCTTGGCGTCATGACCCCGCAGAAAACGGCAAAAGTCGAATTGAGTCGCCATGGATGGTCCCCTTTCCGCGTCGCCAGGGCAAACATTGCCCACCGATTCGATCTTACTCAATTCTTTGTCTTGCTCAAGTCGAGGTCGCTCCCGGCCGGCAACGGCACCTGCGCCGGATGCGACAGGTAAGCGATCAGGTCGCGGATCTCGTCGGGTTTCAAGGTATCCAGCAAGCCCTCGGGCATCAAGGATGAGGGCGAGGGCTGGATGCCCTCGATCTCGGAGCGCTCCAGCGGGATCGCCTCGGTCTGGGTCTGGAGCGTGATCGTCCGGGGCGACTGGGCCTTGACCTGGCCGTTGAGGACGCGGCCGTCGCTCATGGCCACGACGATCATCCGGAAGTCGGCGCTGACCGACGCACTGGGATCCACGATGTTCTCCAGCAGGTAATCCAGGTTCTCGCGGCCCGAGCCGGTGAGGTCGGGTCCGATCTCGCCGCCCTGGCCGTGGAGCCGGTGGCATGAGGCGCAAACCCGGTTGAACAGTTCCCGCCCCCGACCGCGGTCGGCCTTGGCCAGGGTCGCCGGATCGAGCTGCTGCTTGAGCTGCTCGATGCGCCCCCGGCGGTCGGCGGTCGTGGTGTGGAGCTCGCCCCAGACCTCGGACAGCCGCCGGCTCAGCGCCGCATCGCCCAAGCTGAGGATCTGCCGCGCATGGAACGGAGTCAGATCGGCGCGGGAGATCTTGCCGGCGGCGATCTGGTCGAGGAGGGCGCGCGCGAAGACCGGCCGGGAGACCAGGGTCTCCATCGCCGCGGATCGCTCCGAGGGGTGGAACGCGCGATAGCCCTGGGCGAGGGACTCGCCAATCGCCGGGTCGTCGAAGAGCGCGAGTCCGCGCACCGCGACCGCGTTCAGGAACCGAACCCGCACCAGCCGCTCGCAGATCGGCCGCAAGTCGGGGGGCCGGCTCTCGATCAGGGTCTGGAGCGCCCGTTTCCTGACGTCGAGGTCCGCTTTCTCATTCAGGGCGAGGCGCCGGACCTCGTCCAGGGCCCGGCCATCCCCGAAGAGAACATCCAGCTCGCGGACCCGGTCGCGCAGGCCCGAGTCGGCCGTGGCGCCGAGCGTGCGCTGGAACTGGTCCCATGCCTCGGGCTTCCGCGCCGTGCGCCAGCCCGTCAGGGCCGCACTCAGCCCCGCCACGACCTGCGCCCGGACGACCTCGGAGCCCTGCCCGGCCCCGGACAGCAACCGATTCAACGGGGCCGGCCGGGACTCGATGTCCTCACCCAGTCGCCGGGCGATCCAGGAAGTGACCTCCGGAAGCCGGCATTCGCACGCCAGGGACGCCAACGCTTCGGGATCGGCGGCGGCGACCGGGATGAGACCCGTCCAGATCAAGGCCGGCAGGTTGTGGTCGGCGGCGTCCTCGGAGCGCAACAGCAGGGATCGGGCCAGGGGTACTCGGCGATGGACCGGCAGCCGTTGCAACGTGGACGCCAGCACCAGCCGCACCAGTCCCGAGGGATCGTTGCCGGCCATCGCCGTGAACTTCGTGAGCAGGTCGGCCGGCGGATCCACGTCGGGGCCGATCCGCTGGCTGAAGATACTGTCGAGCGGCAGGTCGTCGGTGAGCAGCCGGATCGCCCAGGCGCGCACCGCTTCGTGCGGGTGGTCCAGCCGGGTGCGGAGGAATCGCTCGTCGGCCCCGCCGATGACGTACAGCGACCAGAGAGCCCGGAGCTGCCGCACCGGGTCGGGGTCCTGATCGAAGAGGGCGCGGAGCGACGTCCGGGACGGATCGAGAGGCTCGCCCCGCGCCGCTCGCTCGGCCAGCACGCGCCGGGCCTGGCGGACAAACCATTCATTCGGGTGCCGGTGCAAGGCCAGCAGCCTCGCTTCGTCGAGCGTCGACAGATCACCGATCGCGACCCGGCGCGGCTCACCGTAGGTCGCCTTGTAGATCCGGCCCGAGGTGCGGTGGACTCCGTCGTGGTCGTGGCAGTCGCCGGTGTCGCTCCAGTCGAGGAGGAAGACGCCGCCGTCGGGACCGTAGCTCAGGTCGATGCCGCGGAACCAGGGATCCGCGGCGAAGAGCATGTCCGGCTCGTGGCGCCCGACATAGCCGCTGCCGGCGCGCTCCAGCCGCTCGACGTTCACGCGACGGCCGTGGAAGTTCAGGGTCAGCAGCCTACCGTGGTATTCCGCCGGCCACTGGTCGGCCAGGTAGATGGTCAGACCGACGTGGGCATGTCCGCCGCCGCGACGGCTGTCGTCGGGACCAGGAGCGCCCAGGATCAGCTCCCGGGAATGGTCCCAGTGCCAGTGGTCGGCGTGCTGGTCGATCAGGCCGTACGCCCTCGGGTTGGGCTCGATCGTGTGCGGGCGGACGAAGTGTGCGCCGGGGATCAGATGCCAGAGGTGGCCGTTGACCGTGTTGATGAAGAACGCCTCGCCCAGCGCGTTCCAGTCGTGCCCCCAAGGGTTGGTCGTGCCGTGAGCCAGCGTCTCGAACCGCCGGCGCAGCGGATGATAGCGCCAGAGGCCGCCGCGCAACGGCACGCGCAATGCCTCAGGCGTGCCTGGGGCGCCGATCTGGCCCGGTGACGAGGCGCCGCAGCGGCCATAGAGCCAGCCGTCGGGACCCCACTTCAGCCCGTTGGCGAACGTGTGGTGGTTCTCCGCGGGGACGGAAAACCCGTCGAGCAGGACCTCGGCCGGTCCATCAGGGACGTCGTCGCCGTTGCGGTCGGGGAGGAACAACAAGCGCGGCGGGCACAGCAGCCAGACGCCGCCAAAGCCCAGCTCGAGGCTGGCGAGCCGTTGCACCTCATCGGTGAAGACGGTACGCCGATCGAACCGGCCGTCGCCATCCCTGTCGTCGAAGATGAGGATGCGATCGCGGAGGCGGAGGTCGAACTTCTGGGCCTGTTCGGCATAGGTGTAGTTCTCGGCGATCCAGAGCCGGCCGCGACGGTCCCAGGCCATGGCGATCGGGTTCTGCACATCCGGTTCGGCGGCGAAGACGATGACCCGGAACCCCGGCGGCACCTGGAAGCCGGCCGCGGCCCGGGATGCCGGCATCCGCTCGGTGGCGGACCGCTCCGTATTCCGAGGTGGGGGAAAATCCCCGCCTGCGGCTGCCGAGGTTGAAATCGTGGCGAGGGCGAGGAGGACGGAGAACGACAGCGCGGTTCTTTTCATGCTCGGCCCGGGAGCGAGGGTCTGGATCGAGGAGGGACGGTCCTCTCCAGCTTATCGGACCGGTCCCCGGCCGTCACGCCGATCTCCGCACGCGGTCCTGGCGAGAATGGGGCGCCGGAGGTGGCATGACGCCAATTGGGTCCTCTCGTTTCGACATCATCGCGTGGAATTGATGACTTGGAACCGGCTCGGCTTTCTTCAGCAGGAGTCCATCCCATGAACGACCGTAAACGTCCGGCGACCCCCGGATGGGCCATCCGCGTGCTGGGCAGCATCCTGGCTGTCGCCGGGCCAGGCGGCGGAGGGGCCGCCCTGGCCCAGGCCGGCGACGCCAAGGCCAGCCCAACCGGCACTCCCACGGCGGAGGCGGTCCTGCGGCAGACCACGGACTTCTACAAGAAGGTCAAGAGCTTCGCGGTCGATGTCGAGCGCACCCAGAAGATGGGCGCGATCACCATGAAGACCACGATCGCGATCGCCGTCCAGCGGCCGAACCGATTCGCCATCCGCACCAAGGGAGGTGGTCCCGCCGGGATCGACGTGGTCAGCGACGGCAAGACGCTGTGCGTCTCGATTACTCCCCTCCAGAAATACACCGAAGGCGAGGCGCCCGATTCGGTTGAGGGCCTGGGGAATGACCCGATCGTGCAGGGCATCCTCCAGGGCCTCATGATCGGCGAACTCTGCGCCGACGACCCCTATGCGAAGCTCATGGAGGGCGTCAAGACCGCCACCAATGCTGGTCAGGAGACGCTCGACGGCGTCAAGACGCATCACCTGAAGTTCACCCAGGACCAGTTCGATTGGGAGATGTGGATCGCCGCCAGCGGCGAACCGCTCATTCGCCGGATCGTCGTGGACCTCACCAAGGGCCTGGCCAATTCGCCCCTTGCTCAGCAGTTCAAGAATCAGAAGCTGGACCTGACCCAGGACTTCAAGGATTGGCGGATCGACCAGAGCGTCGACGAGAAGAGTTTTGCGTTCGAGCCGCCCAAGGGGGCCCAGAAGGTGGACAGCTTCCTGGCGGGGCTCGGCGGCGGCGCCCAGGCTCCCGCTTCACCGCTCGTCGGTAAGCCGGCACCCGATGTGAAGCTGAAGCTGCTCGATCACGGCGAACTCCGGCTCAAGGACCACCGCGGCGCACACGTCGTGATGCTCGACTTCTGGGCGACCTGGTGCGGGCCCTGCGTCCAGGAACTGCCCCTGCTGGCCGAGGTGGCCCCGGCCTACAAGGACAAAGGCGTCGTCTTCCACGCGGTCAACGAGCAGGAGAAACCCGCTCAGATCCACAAGTTCCTCAAGGAGAAGAAGCCGGCGATGACCGTCGCGCTCGACGCCGAGGGCGCGGCCGGCAACGCCTATCACGCCGAGGCCATCCCCCTGCTCGTGCTGATCGACAAGAAGGGACTCGTCCAGTCGGTGCACGTCGGCTTCAACCGGGCGATCAAGACCACGCTGCGCAAGGAGCTCGATGCCCTGCTCGCGGGCAAGGACCTGGCCAGGGAGGCGGCCCGCGACGCGAAGGCAGACCAGAAGAATCGGATCGGGCCATCTCTGGGTTTCGTTTTCGCCTGGGCGGCGGGTGTCATTTTTTGCCGCCATTCGCGCGCTTTCTCCTGCTGATCCCAGGCTTCGTAGAGCTGCACGAGCCGCTCGCCGGCCTCGGCCAGGCGGTACCGGCTCGGCACCGGGATTCTCGCTTCGCGCGCCTTCAGACCCTCATAGCCGGCCAGGAGCATGGGCTCGGCCTCGGTGTATTTCTTCTGGGCGAGCAGGCTGGCACCGAGCCAGACTTGGGTGTCGGATCGCAACCACGCGTCGGGCCGTTTCGCCTCCAGGATCGCCAGGCCCTCGCGGAGCGTCGCCTCGGACTGGGACCATCGCCCCTGCTTCAGCAAGCTCTGGCCCAGTGCGGCGAGGGTGCGGCCGACCTCCGGATGCTGGCCGCCGAGCTTCTTCTGCCGCGCGGCCAGGACGTCGCGGAGCATGGCCTCGGCCCCGGCGGAGTCGCCCCGCCCCTGGTAGGCGCACGCCAGATCGTGGCGCGTGGTGAGAGTGCTGGGGTGGTCGACGCCCAGCCTGGCCGTGCGGCCCGCCAGCGTCCGCTGGAACACGGTGATCGCCCGGTCGACCTGGCCCGCGGCCTGGTAGGCCGAGGCGAGGTTGTTCTGGGTCGAAAAGGTACTGGGATGGTCGGCGCCGAGCTTGGCCGTGCGGCCCGCCAGCGTCTCTTGAAGGAGTGCGATCGCCCGGTCGATCTGGCCGACAGCCTGGTAAGCCGGGGCGAGGTTGTTCTGGGTCAGGAGCGTGTACGGATGGTCGACGCCGAGCCTGGCCTTCTGGGCTGCCAGCGTCCGCTCGAACAGCGGGATGGCCTGGTCCCACCGGCCGGCCTCCCGGTAGGCCATGGCGAGGTCGTTCTGGGTGGTGAGGGTATCGGGGTGGTTGGCGCCGAGCCTGGCGGTGCGCGCGGCGAGGGTCTGTTCGAACAGGGGGATGGCCCTGTCCAACCGGCCGGCGGCCTGGTAAGCCAGGGCGAGCATGTTCTGGGTGGTGAGGGTGTCGGGGTGGTCGGGTCCGAGCCGGACTGTCCTGAGTTCGAAGGCGCGCTGGAGCTGTCGCATCGCCAGCGTGGGCTGGCCCAGAAAGCTGTAGCTGCTGCCCAGGGTGTGTCGGATGGCGGCCTCGGCGCCAGGCTGGTCAGAGAAGGCGGCGGCGATCTTCGGCTCGGCGGCGTCCACCGCCTGGCGGAGGGTCACGTCCTTGCCCAGTCCGCCTTCCTGGCCCTCGGGCCGCGCGGCGGCCAGGAGCTGGTCCTGGAAGAAACTCAGCACCGCCTCGGCCTGCGCCGCGGAGTGCCTGGCCTTCTGGCTCTCGGCCGTTGCCTTGGCCTTGGCATCGAGGGCCGCCCGGGCCTCGAACGTGGCCCGGACCTCGGCCCGTCTGGCCGCAATTGCCTGCCAGGTGCTCACCGCCGCCCCCACGACCAGCAGCGCCGCGAACCCCGCGGCGGTCACCAGCGCGGCGCGGTGCTTGCGGGCCAATTTTCGGAGCCGGTACGCGGCCGAAGGTGGACAGGCCTCGACCGGGTCGCCATCGAGGAAGTGTCGGACGTCGCGGGCGAAGCTGCTGGCCGTCTCGTAACGCCGGGTGCGGTCTTTCTCCAGCGCCCTCATCACGATCCAGTCCAGCTCGCCCCGCATCAGCTTTGTCAGCCGCGCCGGCTCCGTGCTCCGCTGACCCGAGAGGATCTCCAGGCGCTCGCCGGAGGCGAACAGCCGGGTCGAGGGCCTGGGGGGCTCCCTCTCCTTGATCCACTCGAGGATCTCGGCATAGCTGGCGCCCTGGAGCCGCTCCCGCTCCAGGGGCGTGCTGCCGGTGAGCAGCTCGTAGAGCACGACGCCCAGGGCGTAGATGTCGCTCCGGGTGTCGACACCCAGGGCGCTGAACGCGGCCTGCTCCGGGCTCATGTATTCCAGCGTACCGACGATCACCCCGTACTGGGTCATCATCGTCTGCTCGGTGATCCGCTGGTCGGTTGCCTTGGCGACGCCGAAGTCGATCACCTTGGGCACGGCCTGGCCGTCGTAGAGCGTGACCAGGATGTTCGACGGCTTGATGTCCCGGTGGAT
>Ga0070738_10004013_pt1 | contig 18351 bp, 16 predicted proteins | sample Coa_R2_2_FD_66446 | JGI IMG/M metagenome (GOLD analysis project Ga0070738, IMG submission 66446) | Surface soil microbial communities from Centralia Pennsylvania, which are recovering from an underground coalmine fire - Coalmine... | ecosystem: Environmental > Terrestrial > Soil > Unclassified ...
CTGCCACATCGCGGTATAGCCGGATTCGTCGAGCACCATGGCCGCCAACTCGGTGTGGAGCTTCGTCTCGGCGGCGCCGCGCCAGCGCGAGAGGGACATCAAGAAATCACGCAGCGCGCGGCGCGCCGCGGGCTTCAACTCGTCGGTCTCGACGAGGCGTGCCGCCGCCTCGGCCAAGGGAATGCGCTCGGCGCGGGAGAGCGCATGGAGTGATTGCAGCGTCGTGCTGCCGATGCCGCGCCGCGGCAGGTTGACGATGCGCTCGAAGGCGAGATCGTCGGCGGGCTGGTGGATCAAGCGGAGATAGGCCAAGGCGTCGCGGATCTCCTGCCGCTCATAGAAGCGCGGACCGCCGATGACGCGGTAGGGCAGGCCGAGTGTAATGAAACGCTCCTCGAATTCGCGCGTCTGGAAGCCGGCCCGCACCAGGATCGAGATCTCCGACAGGGGCTCGCCGCGGCGCTGGCGCGCCTCGATCTCGTCCCCGACCCAGCGCGCCTCCTCCTCGCCGTCCCACACGCCGCGGAGCACGATGCGCTCGCCCTCGTTGAGCGCCGTCCACAAGGTCTTGCCGAGCCGCCCCTCATTATGCGCGATCAGCCCCGAAGCGGCGGCGAGGATATGCGGCGTCGAGCGGTAATTCTGCTCGAGCCGGATGATCCGGGCGCCGGGAAAATCGCGCTCGAAGCGCAGGATGTTGCCGATCTCGGCGCCGCGCCAGGAATAGACGGACTGGTCGTCATCGCCGACGCAGCAGAGATTGCGATGCGCCTGCGCCATGAGGCGGAGCCAGAGATACTGCGCCACATTGGTGTCCTGGTACTCGTCGACCAGGATGTAGCGGAAGCGGTGCTGATAGTCCGCGAGGATGTCGTTGCGGCTCGTGAAGATCGTCAGATTGTGCAGCAGCAGATCGCCGAAATCGACGGCGTTGAGGGTGACGAGCCGCTCCTGATACATCCGGTAAAGCTCGACCGCACGGCCGTTGGCGAGGTCGTCGCGATCGCCGGCGGGGACCTTGTCGGGGGTGAGGCCGCGATCCTTCCAGCGTTCGAAGGCGGCGAGAAGCGCGCGCGGCGGCCAGCGGCGCTCGTCGATGCCTTCGGACGCGGCGAGCTGCTTCACCAGGCGCAATTGGTCGTCGGTATCGAGGATGGTGAAATTGGGTTTGAGCCCCACCGCTTCCGCATGCCGGCGCAACAGCCGCGCCGCGACCGAATGGAAGGTGCCGAGCCACAACCCCTGAGCCGAAGGGCCGATCATGCGCTCCAATCGCTCGCGCATCTCGAGCGCCGCCTTGTTGGTGAAGGTCACGGCGAGGATCTGGCTCGGGAAGGCGCGGCGCGTGGCGAGGATATGCGCAAGCCGCGTGGTCAATACGCGCGTCTTGCCGGTGCCGGCGCCGGCCAGCACCAGCACCGGCCCATCCACGGCCTCGACAGCCTGGCGCTGCGCCTCGTTGAGGCCGGCGAGATAAGCGGGCGCGGCGGCGGAGAGGGCGGATCTATCGTCGTCGGACATTGCCCGGTATATAGCACGCCCAAAGGCGCGAGCGAGCGGGGGAGCGGCGGAAAAGCCGGAGAGTTTCTCGCCGATTCCACCTATCATAAACCGTTCCGCGCTACGCTGGGTCCATGCACGCCGCCATCATCCTTCTCGTCTTCTTTCTCACCTATGTCGGCATGGCGGCGGGACGTCTGCCCTGGCTCCAGGTGGACCGCACCGGCATCGCGCTTCTCGGCGTCATCGCGCTACTCGCGAGCGAGGCGGCAACGCTCGACGATTTGGGCGCGCATATCGACACCTCGACGCTCGTCCTGCTCTTCGCGCTGATGATCATCTCGGCGCAATTCGTCTCCTCCGGCTTCTATGACCGCTGCGCCGAATGGATCACCGGCCGGCGCGGCGGGTCCGCCTGGCTCCTGGCCGTCACCGTCGCGGTCTGCGGCGGGGTGTCGGCGCTGCTCGCCAACGACATCGTCGTCTTCGTCATGGCGCCGCTGCTCATCGCCGGGGCGCGCGGGCGCGGGCTCGACCCGCGGCCGTTTCTGGTCGCGCTTGCCGCGGCGAGCAATGCCGGATCGGCGGCGACGCTCATCGGCAGCCCGCAGAACATCCTGATCGGCGAGGTCGGAAACCTGAGCTTCCACACCTTTCTCGCCGTCAGCCTCATTCCCGCGATCTTCGGTCTCGTCTGCGTCTTCGCCGTGGTCTGGCTGCTGTGGCATGACCGCATCGAAGGCACGGTGCTGGCGGTGACGCGTGACGTGCCGGAGGTGCCGCGCCACCCTTATGACCGCAATCAGACGATCAAAGGCGTGGTGGCGCTCGTCGCGCTCCTCATTCTCTTCACCACCTCGGTGCCGCGCGAGATCGGCGGGCTCGTCATCGCGGCACTTCTCCTCGCCAACCGCAAATTCACCAGCCGGACCATGATCGCCGTGGTCGATTGGCCGCTGCTGCTGCTCTTCGTCTGCCTTTTCGCCATCACCGGCTCGCTCGCCGATACCGGCTTTCCCTGGTCGATCATCTCCTGGCTCCAGGATGCCGGCCTTCTGCCGGAGAGCCTTGTCATCCTCGCGCCGCTGACGCTGCTGATGAGCAACACCATCGGCAATGTGCCGTCGGTCATCCTGCTGCTGCAGATCTGGCCGAGCCCGCCGCAGGGTTCGCTCTACGCGCTGGCGCTTCTCTCCTCGCTTGCCGGCAATCTCCTGCTGGTCGGCAGCCTCTCCAACCTCATCGTGGTCGAGCGCGCGGGCGCGTTCGGCGTGCGGCTCACCTTCGCCGAATATGCAAGGGCGGGCGTGCCGATCACGCTCATCTCGATGGCTTTTGCCGTGTTCTGGCTCGCCTGGACGGGCTGGCTGCCCTGGTGGCCGGGCGGCGCGGTGGAATAGAGGGGCCGCTCACCGCGGCGCGAGCATCATCTCCGGCACGTCCTCTTCGGACATGACGCGGTTCCGGCCGCTGCGCTTGGCGTGATAGAGCGCGGCATCGGCGCGGCGAATGGTCTCGAGAAGCTGCTCGCCCGGCCGATAGGCGCTGACGCCGATCGAGAGCGTTATCGTGCCGAAGCTGTCGCCGGTGTCGCGCCGGACGATGTGGCGCCGTGTGATGCTGCGGCGGATCTGGTCGGCGACGACGATCGCGTCCTGAAGACGCGTCTGCGGCAGCACGATCGCGAACTCCTCGCCGCCATAGCGCGCCGGCGTGTCGCGCCCCTTGACGCTGTCGCTCAGCGTGCGCGCAACAAGGCGCAGCACCTGATCGCCGAGCTGATGGCCGTAGGTGTCGTTGAAATGCTTGAAATGATCGATATCGGCGATGAGCAGGCTCATCGACTCGCCGCTTTCCATGGCGTCGCGCGCCGCCTCGCGCAGGCGGGTCTCGAAGTATTTGCGGTTGGGAATGCCGGTCAGCGCATCGGTGAGCGCTTCGCGCCGCACCTGTTCGAGATTCTGCTTGAGCTCGACGATCTCGCCCGAGGACTGGCTCAGGCGATCCTCGAGTGCGCGGTTGCGCTCGCTCATCCGCTGCGTCTCGAGAACGAGACCCGAGATGAGCTTGCGCATCTCCTCCGGGCTCTCGCCCTCGCCCAGCTCACTCGAATAGCGGTCGAGCGCCTTGCCGAAGGCGCTGGTGTCGCCCGAGGCCGATTTGACGTAGCGCGAGACCTGCTCGACCGCGTCCTGCAGGCGGTTGCCCGTCTCCTCGAAGAAGGTCAGATGGCGTCCGGTATCGCAAAACCGCTGATAGAGCTCGGCATTGAGCTCCGGGGTGAATTCCTGCTTGTTGGAGATCAGGATATCGATGGTGCGCTTCAATTCCGGCACGACGCCGGCGGAATAGGCGTACCACACGGCGTAGTTGGCGGCCGTCGGCGGCACTTCATGGGCGATCATCGATGCCAGCGCGGCATCGGCCAAGGCTTTGGCTTGCCTGAAATCATCGGCCTGCGCCATCAATATCGCCCTTCCGACCCGCGGCGCACATCCGACGCCCCTTCCGCCGGTTAAGATGTCAAAGTTTCCTTGCTAAATGGTTGCCAATTCACCGATGGGCGGAGCTGCCCTTGAAACTGATCGCCCGCCGCCGGCATGATCGCCTCCCCCACCTTTCTTGCCCCTGTCTTCCTGTCATGAGCTTCCCCTATCCGCTCCCCGATCTCGACCTCTCGGCGCCGCTCGACCGCCATCGCGCCCGGGTGCGGCCGGAATGGATCGACGGCAACGGCCATATGAATGTCGGCTATTACGTGATCGCCTTCGATCACGCGACCGATACGCTCTGCGATCAGCTCGGCATCGGCTGGGACTATGTCCGGCACAAGCTGGGCATGATCTTCGCGCTGGAGGCGCATGTCACCTATGACCGCGAGCTGCGCGAGGGCGATCCTCTGCGCGTGACGACGCAGATCCTCGATCATGACGGGAAGCGCCTCCACTTCTTCCATGCGATGTATCACGCCGAGGAAGGTTGGCTCGCCTCGACCAACGAGCTCGTCGGCCTTCATGTCGATTTCACGACGCGGCGCTCGGCGCCTTGGCCCACGGAGACGATGCGCCGCATCGAGGCGATGGCCGCGGCGCACAAGGCTCTCCCCTGGCCGGAGAAGGCGGGACGCGCCATCAGCCTCCGTGCGAAGAAGACGACGTGATCCCGCCACGCCGGCCCGCCGCCCGATGATGCTGCGCGGGCTCGCTTTCCTCGGCCGGCACGGCACCTGGTTCCTGGCCGGCGGGCTCTTTATCGGCCTCCTCGTGCCGCCGCTGGCAAGGCTCTTCGGGCCGGCGCTTTCCTTCTTCATCTTCGTGCTCACCACGACGACCTTTCTCGCCATTGATTGGGCGGCGCTCGGCGCGCATGCGAGACGGCCCGTCCTGCTCGCGGCGCTCCTCGCCTGGAGCCTCGTCGCCGTGCCGGTCGTCACCGCGCTCGTCCTCCGCCTCCTTCCGTTGCCGCTGCCGCTCGCGCAGGGCCTCGTGCTGTGGGCGGCCTCGCCGCCCCTGACCGCGGCGCCGGCGATTGCGCTGCTTCTGGGGCTCGACGGGGCGCTGGCGCTGCTGCTGCTGGTCGCCGGCACCTTCATCATGCCGTTCACGCTTCCGCCGCTCGTGCTCGGGCTCATCGGCGTCAAGCTCGGCATCGGCATTCTCGCGCTGATGCGCAGTCTCATCCTCTTCATCGGCGGCGCGCTGGTGCTCGCGACCGCGCTGCGCTGGCTGCTCGGCAATGAGCGGCTGCGCGAGCGCCGGCTCGAATTGAGCGGCCTCAACGTGCTGGTCCTGATCCTCTTCGCCATCGCCATCATGGACGGCGTGCGCGACATCATCCTGGCGCGCCCGGAGCAGGTGCTGCTTTATGCTGGCTCGGCGCTCGCGGCGAGCGTGCTGCTCCAGGCGCTGAGCTTCATCGCCTTCGCCTGGCTTCCGCGCCTCTCGGCGCTGACGGCCGGGCTCGTCGGCGGCAATCACAACATGGCGGTGGTCTGGGCCAATCTCGGCAGCGCCGGCTCGCCCGAGCTCATGCTGTTCTTCGCCGCCGTCCAAGTGCCGATCTATGTGCTGCCGGCGGCGCTCCGACCGATCTACCGCCGCCTCGGCGCCGCGGCACCCCACGCGCTTTCCTAAAATTCCGCGCATCATTAACGCTGCGTCAGCAATCCCTCGCGAGAATGCGGCCAAGACGCGGGCGTGGAGGGAGCTGTGTCCGGACAATTCATGAATTCGATCCGCCGGAGGATGTCGGGCGCCACCGCCGCTGCCGATGCGACGGCGCGGCTCCATCAGCTCGACCGCGAATTGGATCAGGAGCAGGCACTCAATATCGGCGCCGCCGTGCTGGGCTTTATCGGCGCGGTCCTGAGCCTCACCGTCAACAGCGCCTTCGCGCTTCTTCCCGCTATCGCCATGGCGACGCTCGGCCATTATGCGGCACAGGGCTGGTCGCCCGCCGTCACCCTCCTCGCCCGCCTGGGTCTGCGGTCGAGCAGCGAGATCGACAGCGAGCGCTACGCCGTCGCCGCCGCGGTGAGCGACCGCAACGAGCCGCGGATGCCGGCGATGGAGCGGGTTGGGGCGGATTAGGCCGCGTACCAAGTCAGATACAGTTCCGCCTAACCATCGACCCCACCTCACCTAACCTCTCCGCCCCTGAGGGGCGGAGAGGGAGGGACCCATCGCGATAGCGATGGGAGGGTGAGGTGGGGCGAATGCCACATCACAGGCACCTTTATGCTGCCAGTGCCCTGATCAGATCGAGCACGACATCGCTCAGATTGGCCATCGCGCGGTCGACGTTCTGAAAGAAATCCTGCTCGGCATCTTCGTCCACGCCGTCGGAAACTCCCCGCATTTCGAGACAGGGGAGATCGTTGAACCGGGCAGCGCGGCCGTGGGCGGCTTAAACCGAAAAATACTTCGCTTGCGGGTGGCTCACCACGATGGCCGAGGTGGATTGTTCGGGGTCGAGCTGGTCTTCTTCGGTCAAGGAGACGCCGATCTCCTCGGCGTTGAGGAGCGCCAGGAGCTGGCGCTGGTCGGCGAGGTTGGGGCAGGCGGGATAGCCGAAGGAATAGCGGCTGCCGCGATAGCCTTGTTGCAAGAGCGCCTCGATGTCGCGCGCCTCCTCATGGGCGAAGCCCAATTCCGCGCGGATGCGCTTGTGCGTGTATTCCGCCATCGCCTCCGCCATCTCGACGGAGAGGCCGTGGAGATAGAGGTAATCCTGATAGCGGTTCTCGGCGAACCAGGAGCGCGCGACGTCGGAAGCGCGCCCGCCCATGGTGACGACCTGAAGGCCGATCACGTCGCGCTCGTTATCGGAGACATCGCGGAAGAAATCGGCGATGCAGAGGCCGCCCTCCTTGTTCTGGCGGGGGAAGGTGAAGCGCGCCACCTCGCGCTGGCCGTCCTCGGCGAAGAGGATGACGTCATTGCCCTCGGCCGCGCATTTCCAGAAGCCGTAAGCCGCTTGCGGCACGAGGATGTCCTCGGCGATGGCGGTGTCGAGGATGCGGTGGAGGACCGGGCGCAGCTCGTCATGCGCCCAGGCCTTGAACTCCTCGAGCGTGCGGCCGTCCTTGCGAAAGCCCCAGTGGAATTGATAGAGCATGCGCTCGTTGAGGTACGGCACCAGCGCCTTGACCGGCACGCGCGCCACGGTGCGCGGCCCCCAGAAGGGCGGCTCCGGCACCGGCACGCCGCGCGTAAGCTCGGCGCGGCGAAGGCGAATCTCGTCGAGATCGACGGGACGCAACGGGCGCTCGTCCGCCGCGCGGCCGAGCTTCCGCTTCTCATTGACGACGCGGCCCAGATTCTTCGTCTGGACCTCGGCCAAATGCGCGTCGAACCGGCCGTTCACCACCTTGTCCATGAGGGCCAAGCCGTCGAAGGCGTCGCGCGCATAGGCGACGCGGCCGCAGGCATAGGCCTTGACGCAATCCTCCTCGACATAGCGCCGCGTCAAGGCCGCGCCGCCCAGCATCACCGGCAGCGTCACGCCCTGCCGCGTCATTTCTTCGAGATTCTCGCGCATCACCACCGTCGATTTGACGAGGAGGCCGGAAAGCCCGACGGCATCGGCCTTGTGCGTCGTCGCCGCTTCCAGGATGGTGCCGATCGGCTGCTTGATGCCGAGATTGACGACGCGGTAGCCATTGTTGGTCAAGATGATGTCGACGAGGTTCTTGCCGATGTCGTGGACATCGCCGCGCACCGTCGCCAGCACGATTGTGCCTTTCTGCTGGCCCTCGACGCGCTCCATGTGGGGTTCGAGATAGGCGACCGCCGCCTTCATCGTCTCCGCCGATTGCAGCACGAAGGGAAGCTGCATCTTGCCGGCGCCGAAGAGATCGCCAACCACCTTCATCCCGTCCAACAGGAAGGTGTTGATGATATCGAGCGGCTTGTGCTTCGCCATGGCGAGCGCGAGATCCTCTTCGAGGCCGAGCCGGTCGCCATCGACGATGCGTTGCGTCAGACGCTCCTCGACCTGGGCCGGCCGCTCCTTTTTCGCCGATTTGGCGGCGACGCGGTTCTCGAAGAGCTGAAGGAAGCGTTGTAGCGGATCATAGCCGTCGCGCCGGCGGTCGAAGATCAGATCCTCGGCGACGCGCACCTCCTCCTCCGGGATCTTGTGCAGCGGCATGATCTTCGAGACATGGACGATCGCGCCCGTGAGGCCGCGGCGCAGCGCGTGATCGAGAAAGACCGAATTCAGCACATGGCGCGCCGCCGGATTGAGGCCGAAGGAGATGTTGGAGAGGCCCAGGATGATCTGGCAGTCCGGCAGCTCCGCCGAGATGCGCTCGATCGCCTCGAGCGTCCATAAGCCGAGCTTGCGGTCATCCTCATTGCCGGTGCAGATCGTGAAGGTGAGCGGATCGAACATCAGATCCGACGGCGGCAGGCCGAACCGGCCACAGGCGAAATCGTGGAGGCGTCGCGCGATCTCCACTTTCCGCTCGACCTCCTTCGCCATGCCCTGCTCGTCGATGGTGAGCGCGATCACCGCCGCGCCGAAGCGGCGCGCCAATTCCATGCGCTTTGTCGCCGGCGCTTCGCCATCTTCGAAATTGATCGAATTGATGATGGGCTTGCCGCCATAGAGCTTGAGCGCGGCCTCGAGCACGGGAAGCTCGGTCGAATCAATGACCAGCGGCGCGTTGACGGCGCCGCGCATGCGGTTGACCGCCTCGGTCATATCGGCGATCTCGTCGCGGCCGACGAAGGCGGTGCAGAGATCGAGCGCGTGCGAGCCTTCCTTCACCTGCTCGCGCCCCATCTCGACGCAGCCATCCCAATCGCCCTTCTCCTGAAGCTGGCGGAATTGCTTGGAGCCATTGGCGTTGCAGCGCTCGCCGATCGAGAGATAGGCGTTCTCCTGCCGGAGCGGCACCTGGCCATAGAGCGAGGCGATGGCGGGCGCCCAGAGCCTGCGCCGCGCCTTGGGCCGCGGCCGGAAGCCGTTCGACGCCAAGCGGCGCAGCATCTGATCGAGCGCCGCGATATGCGGCACATCGGTGCCGCAGCAGCCGCCGATGAGATTGACGCCGTCCTCGAGCACGAAGCGCTCCTGCCATTGCGCGAGCTCGGCCGCGCTCAGCGGGTAGTGCGTCTTGCCGTCGACGAGCTCGGGCAATCCCGCATTGGGCTGAACCGAGAGAAGGCCGGGCCAGGCCTCGCCCAGCCATTTGACATGCTCGGCCATCTCCAGAGGGCCGGTCGCGCAATTGAGGCCGATGAGCGGCACGTCGAGCGCGTGGATGACGGTGGCGGCGGCCGCGATATCGGCGCCGACGAGCAGCGTGCCGGTGGTCTCGACCGTCACTTGGACGAAGATCGGGATGTCCTTCGCGGCCTCATCGCGGGCGCGCTTCGCGCCATTGACCGCCGCCTTGATCTGGAGCGTGTCCTGGCAGGTCTCGATCAAAATGGCATCGACGCCGCCGGCGATGAGGCCGCGGCTCTGGATGGTGAGCGCGTCTTCCATCGTCTGATAGTCGATATGGCCGAGCGAGGGGAGCCGCGTGCCCGGTCCGATCGAACCGATGACGAAGCGCGTGCGCCCGTCTTTCGCCATCGCTTCGACGGCCTCGCGCGCAAGCTCGCCCGCGAGCTTGTTGAGGTCATGCGCCTTCTCGGCAATGCCGAACTCGCCCAAGGTGATCGGCGAGCCGCCGAAGCTGTTGGTCTGCACCGCATCCGCCCCGGCGCGCAGATAACCCAGATGAATGTCGCGCACCAAATCCGGCCGGCTCTCGCAGAGAATCTCGGTGCAGTTCTCGTGGCCTAGATAGTCTCGATGGATGTCGAGCGTACGCGCCTGCATCTGCGTTCCCATCGCGCCGTCGCACAACAAGATCCGGTCCGAGAGATAATCGAGAATGTGGGGCATGGGAGTTTCTATGGCGTGAAATCCCCTCTCCCCTCGGGGAGAGGGAGGGACCCGCGCGAGCGGGAGGGTGAGCGGGTGTGCGGCACGAGCATGTTCTTACCCTGTTGAACCGCCGATGGTGGCTGCCTCCTCACCCCGTCCCTCTCCCCGGAGGGGCGAAGGAGCAAGAGCGGCGCGGACGCCGATCATGTGGCAGATGGCGACGATGAGGTCGGCGCGATTGAGCGTGTAGAAATGGAATTCGTTGACGCCTTCCGCCTGGAGAAGACGGCATTGCTCGGCGGCGATCGAGGCGGCGACGAGGCGGCGCGTGTCGGGATCGCTGTCGAGCCCTTGGAACTGCGCCTCCATCCAGGCCGGCACAGCGGTGCCGCATTGCGCCGAGATCTTCTTGGTCTGCGCGAAATTGGTGACCGGCAGGATACCGGGAACGATCGGCACCTGGACGCCCGCCGCCGCAGCACGATCGCGGAAGCGGAGATAGATATCACCATCGAAGAAGAACTGGGTGATGGCGCGCGTCGCCCCGGCATCGATCTTGCGCTTCAGATTGTCGAGATCGTCCTCGCTGCTCGGCGCCTGCGGATGGGTCTCGGGGTAAGCGGCGACGCTGAGCTCGAAATCGGCGACCCGTCTCAACCCTGCAACGAGATCGGCGGCATAGGCGTAGCCGTTCGGATGCGGGCGAAAGCTGGTGTCGCCCGGCGGCGGATCGCCGCGGAGCGCGACGAGATGGCGGATGCCGGCTTCCCAATAGCGCCGCGCGATCTCGTCGATCTCGCCGCAGGCGGCACCGACGCAGGTGAGATGGGCCGCGGGCTCAAGCCGCGTCTCCTCGCGGATGCGCAGCACCGTCGCATGGGTGCGCTCGCGCGTCGAGCCGCCGGCGCCATAAGTGACCGAGACAAAGCGCGGGCCCAAGGGCTCGAGCCGCTTGATCGTCTGCCACAGCTTCTCTTCCATCTCCGGCGTTTTCGGCGGGAAGAATTCGAAGGAGACGAGCGGCTGCGCGCCGCCGGCGGCAAGGGGTTCGGCGGCGAGCAGCGCGCCGCGTCGTCCGGCGGTTTGGCGTGCGAGCGTCATGTCGCCATGCTCCCGATCTCGGCGAGCGCGGGCTCGCCCGCCTTGCGGTCACGCGGTCGGGCCCGCTGCGCCGCCCAGAGCGAGACGGTGAGCGGATCGCCAGGAAGCCGCTGCACCGGCTCGGCATCGAGGCCGGCCTCGCGGCACCAGCCGATAACCTCGTCATCGGCAAAGCCGAGCCGGCGATGGGCATGCTCGCTGCGCAGGAATTCGAGATCATGCGGCGCGAAATCGACGATCACGAGGCGCCCGCCCGGCCGCAGCACGCGCGCCGCTTCCGCGATCGCCTGCCCCGGCCGCTCGGCATAATGCAGCACCTGATGGATGATGACCGCGTCGAAGGAGGCGCCGGGCAGCGACAATTGATACATGTCCGCCTGGCGGATCGAGCAATTCCGGAGCTTGGCGCGCTCGAGATTGACGCGCGCGACCGCGAGCATCTCGCGCGAGAGATCGATGCCCACCGCGCGCTCGACGCGCGGCCCGAAGATCTCGAGCATGCGCCCGGTGCCGGTGCCGATATCGAGGAGGTCGCGAATCCCGTCGGCCGGCAGCAGGCTTTGCAGCGCCGCCTCCACCTGCTTTTCCTCGATGTAGAGCGAGCGGATGCGGTCCCATTGCGCAGCGTTGGCGCGGAAATAGGCATTCGCCTGCTCGGCGCGCTGGCGCTTGATCGTCTCGAGCCGCTCGCGGTCGAGCGCCAGGATCGCATCGTCCTCGGGCAGCAGACCGACCAGAAGCCGCGCCAACTCGCCGCCTTGCGCGTGCTGCGCCAAACGATAGAAGACCCAGCTCCCCTCGCGGAAGCGGTCGAGCAGCCCCGCCTCGCAGAGGAGCTTCAAGTGCCGCGACACGCGCGGCTGGCTCTGGCCCAGAATCTCGGTGAGCTCGCTCACGGTGAGCTCGCCCGCCGCGCAAAGCTGGAGGAGCCGCAGCCGCGTCGGCTCCGCGGCCGCCCGCAAACCCGCCAAAAGCTCGTCCATGCCCGCTCCAAAGCCAGAGGCGACTTTCAAACCTGATGATATAAACATATCTTTATGTCGAGATCAACGGTAATTGCAACGATGTCGTTCCGCCCGGCCGGCATCGCCGCGGAGACCGAAACGCTTGTCCGGCGGGCCGCTTCGGTCCTATTCTCGGCGCGCCGTGGCAATCAATAAACGAGGAGGTTGGGAGAAAACGATGTCGTGTCGTCCTGTGGTTCGGTCCTCGGGCTCCGGCCAATCTCCCCAACATCCCGCCTTGCTCGCGCCCCATTCGGGGACCAGCCTGCTTCCTCCCGCAATCGCCGGCACGCTCGATCTGTCGGCCTCAGCCAAGGCCCTGCTCCCCATGCTCCTCCGACGCTCGCTCTCCCTCTTGATCCTGTTGGCCGCATTCGCGTTCGCCGGCGACGCGACGCGCGCTGCGCCGGCCGGCGACGCCGCTGGCTTCGTCAGCAACCTCGTCAATGAAGGGCTCCAGACGCTCGCCAACGAGAAGATGACGCCAAGCGATCGCGAGCAGCAGTTCCGCACGCTGCTCGTCGATGATTTCGACATGCAACGCATTGCGCGCTTCGTGCTGGGCCGCTACTGGAACGAGGCGAGCGAGCAGGATCGCCAGAAGTTTCAGAAGCTCTTCCAGGACTACGTCGTCCACTCCTACTCCGCCCGCTTCAGCCAATATAGCGGGCAGCAGGTGAAGGTGATGGGTGCGCGCCCCGAAAGCGAGACGACGACGATCGTCATGAGCCAGATCCTTCAGCCCAATGGCGCGCCGCCTGCCAAGGTCGATTGGCGCGTGCGCAAGGGCGAGAACGGCTTCAAGATCGTCGATGTCGATGTCGAGGGCGTCAGCATGCTGATCACTCAGCGCGAGGAGTTCGGCACGGTGATCCAGCGCAATGGCGGCACCGTTGCCGGGCTCAACCACGCGCTCGAGCAGAAGCTCGCCCAAGGCGACACTAGCATGGCGGCGCCGATGCTGCCGGAGCATAAATAGAGCCGGTTTGCAAGCGGCCGAGTTTCCCCACTCGCCGTTAGCCGCTCCGCCGAGCGCGTGTGCGCGCCGCCTTCCTTGCCGCGGCGACGCGGCCGGCGCGGCCTTTGGTTTGCGCCGCCTTGCGCGCGGCGGCCGAGCGGCTGGCGGCGCTGCGGCGGCGTGCGGCACCGCGGGCTTGGCGCGAGAGTGCACTCGGCGACACGGTGTCTTTAGGCTCGCGCTTCAGAACGCGGCTGACGGCGCGCTTGACGCGCGGCTGGCGCCGCGGCCGGCGCTTTCCCTGCCCCGCCTCGTAGGCGTATTCGGCGCTCTTGCGCGTGCGCTCCGTGACGCGGCCTTTCCTGGGCGGCGGCAGCTTCACGCCGGCGCGCCGCGCCTTCGAAAGGCCGATGGCGATCGCCTGTTTGGCCGAGCGCGCGCCGTGCTCGCCGCGACGAATCCGCTCGATCTCCTCACGCACGAATTCGCCCGCCTGCGTCGAGGGCGCCTTGCCCTCGCGCGCCGCTCGTCGCGCGCGCCGGATCGTTTCCTTCCTCGGCATTACTCACCTCGCGTGTTGGTTCCTCGCTCTCCCAACACGGCGCCGCCGCGGATCGATCCCCTCACGCCCGCATGAGGGGCTTGTAGCGGATGCGGTGCGGCTGCTCGGCCTCGGCGCCGAGGCGGCGCTTGCGGTCGGCCTCGTAATCGGCGTAGTTGCCCTCGAACCACACGACCTGGCTGTCACCCTCGAAGGCGAGGATGTGAGTGGCGATGCGGTCGAGGAACCAGCGGTCATGGGTGATGATGACGGCGCAGCCGGGAAACTCGAGCAGCGCCTCCTCGAGCGCCCTCAGCGTGTCGACATCGAGATCGTTGGTGGGCTCGTCCAACAAGATCACATTGGCGCCGGTCTTGAGCATCTTGGCGAGATGGACGCGGTTGCGCTCGCCGCCTGAGAGCTGCCCCACCTTCTTCTGCTGATCGGTGCCGCGGAAATTGAACAAGGCGCAATAGGCGCGGCTCGGCATCTTGCGCCGGCCCAGATCGATCTCGTCCTGCCCGCCCGAAATCTCCTCCCACACGGTCTTGTTGGGCGCGAGCGTGTCGCGGGATTGATCGACATAGCCCAGCTTCACCGTCTCGCCGACGCGGAAGCTGCCTTTATCCGCGGTCTCCTGCCCGGTGATCATGCGGAAGAGCGTGGTCTTGCCGGCACCGTTCGGGCCGATGATGCCGACGATGCCGCCGGGCGGCAGACGAAACGACATGTCCTCGATGAGGAGGCGGTCGCCGAAAGCCTTCGCCACATGCTCGGCCTCGATGACGGTGTCGCCCAGGCGCGGCCCCGGCGGCAGCACGATCTGCGCAGTCTCCGGCGCCTTCTCGCGGCTTGCGGCAACGAGGCTTTCATAGGCCGAGACGCGCGCCTTGCTCTTGGCTTGGCGCGCGCGCGGGCTCTGCCGCACCCATTCGAGCTCGCGCTCCAAAGTGCGCTGGCGCGCTGCCTCTTGCTTTCCCTCCTGCTCCAGCCGCTTTTGCTTCTGCTCGAGCCAGCCGGAGTAATTGCCCTCGTAGGGGATGCCGCGGCCGCGATCCAGTTCGAGAATCCAGCCGGCGACTTCGTCGAGGAAATAGCGATCGTGGGTCACGGTGACGACGGTGCCCTGATACTCCGCGAGAAAGCGCTGGAGCCAGGCGACGGACTCGGCGTCGAGATGGTTCGTGGGCTCGTCGAGCAGCAGCAGATCGGGTTTCTGTAGGAGCAGCCGGCACAAGGCGACGCGCCGCCGCTCGCCGCCCGAGAGCGTCGAGACATCGGCATCGCCCGGCGGGCAGCGTAGCGCGTCCATGGCGATCTCGATGGTGCGGTCGAGCTCCCAGCCATTGACGCGGTCGATCTTCTCCTGGAGCTCGCCCTGCTCGGCGATGAGCGCGTTCATCTCATCCTCGGAAAGCTCTTCGGCGAAGCGCGCGCTCACCGCCTCGAAGCGGTCGAGCAGCTCCTTGATCTCGCCGAGGCCCTCTTTGACATTGCCCGCGACATCCTTCGAGGGATCGAGCTGCGGCTCCTGCGGGAGATAGCCGACCTTGACGCCCTCGGCAGCCCAGGCCTCCCCGGTGAAATCCTGGTCGAGCCCGCCCATGATGCGCAAGAGCGTCGACTTGCCCGCGCCATTGGGCCCGAGCACGCCGATCTTCGCACCGGGCAGGAAGGAGAGCCAAATATCCTTCAAGGTCTCTCGCCCGCCCGGATAGGTCTTGGAGAGGCCTTTCATGACATAGATGTATTGATACGCGGGCATCGGCGACTCCGGACGGACCTGAAGGGGGTTGCCGCGTTCTAGCGCATGCGTCGCTTAGCGCGCAACGCGGCGGGAGCGGCCGATCCGCGCGAGATCGCCTCACCGCCCCCGGAGCAGCCCATGCTTCCTCAGATGGTGTCGGAGCTGGTGATAGGTGAGACCGAGCGCGTCGGCCGTGCGACGCTGGTTGAACTGGTTCGCCGCCAGGGCATCCGCCAAGAGCCGCTCCTCGAAGGCTCGCACGCGTTCGAGAAAATCGCCAGTCGCCGCGGACGCCGCGAGCGGGGGCGATGGCGCCGCGGCGGGCGTCGGCGCCGGCGGCCGATGCGGCGAGGCAAAGGGGTCGAGCACGATCTGATCGACCGGCTCCTCGGCCCTCAGCCAGCGATGGACGCTGCGCTCGACCGCGTTCTTGAGCTCGCGCACATTGCCGGGCCAGGAATGCGCGGCGAGCGCCGCGAGCGCGCCCTCAGTGAATCCGGGAAAGCCGCCGCGTCCCATTTCGCGCGCGAGGCCACGGGCGAAATGCGCGGCGAGGACGGGAATATCCTCGGGCCGCTCACGCAAAGGCGGGATGGTCACGACATCGAAGGCGAGGCGGTCGAGGAGATCGCTGCGGAACTTGGCCTCGGCCGCGAGCGCGGGGAGATCGACATTGGTCGCGGCGATGACGCGGACATCGACGCGATGCGTCTCGTTGCCGCCGACCCGCTCGAAGGTGCCGTATTCGATGACGCGGAGGATCTTCTCTTGGACGGCGAGCGAGGCATTGGCGATCTCGTCGAGGAACAGCGTGCCGCCATCGGCCATCTCGAAGCGCGAGAGGCGCCGCCGCGTCGCGCCGGTGAAGGCGCCCGCCTCGTGGCCGAAAAGCTCGCTGTCGAGCAGGCTCTCGGTGAGCGCCGCGCAATTCAGCTTGACGATCGGCCGGTCCCAGCGCGGCGACAGCAGCGCCAATCGGGTCGCCACCAGTTCCTTCCCCGTGCCGCGCTCGCCCACGACCAGCACCGGCCGGTCGAGCGGCGCCAATTGCGAGACCTGGGCCAGGCAGGCGCGAAAGGCCGGGGACTCCCCGATGAGCGGCGGAAGATCGGCGGGCGAGATCGCCATTTACAACTGATCGAGATCGTCGCCCCCGCGAAAGCGGGGGTCCACGCGCCCATTGGATGCCCGCTTTCGCGGGCGTGACGACAGATATGAATTGGTCATTTGCACGACTATCTAGCAAAAAGCGCTAATAGATAGCAATAATCGCTCTTGACCAGCATCAACGATGCGGCAAGTTCCCCGGGATTCCAAGGCGTTAACCATGCCACACGCTTCTGGCACGGCTTGTGCTCCAAGGCGGGCGGGGCGCCGGGCCCCGGTAGCATAGGGATGACGACCATGGGGATTTTCTCCCGCCTCGCCGACATCGTGAATTCCAACATCAACGCGATCCTCGACCGCGCCGAGGATCCCGAGAAGATCATCCGCCTCATCATCCAGGAGATGGAGGACACGCTTGTCGAGGTGCGCTCCTCCGCCGTGCGCACGATCGCCGAGCGCAAGGAGATCGAGCGGCGCATCGAGGCGTTGACGCGGGAGCAGGAGGAGTGGCAGCGCCGCGCCGAGCTCGCCGTGACCAAGAACCGCGAGGATCTCGCCAAGGGCGCGCTCCTGGCCAAGGCGCGCGTCACCGAGGCGCTTGCCGGCCTTCAGGCGCAGCATCGGCAGATCGAGGACGGTCTCGCCAAGCAGAACGAGGACATCGCCAAGCTGCAAGCGAAGCTCCACGACGCCAAGCTCCGCGAGCGCTCGATGGTGGCGCGGCAGAAGACGGCGGCGGCGCGGCTCAAGGTGCGCACGCGGCTCTATGACGAGCGCATCACCGATGCCTTCGCCCGCTTCGAATATGTCGAGCGCGCGCTCGACGAGATGGAAGGCAAGGTCGAGGCGCATGATTTGGGGCGCAAGAAGACCTTGGCCGACGAGCTCGCCGGACTCGAAGCCGAGAACGGCGTCGAGGAGGAGTTAAAGGCGCTGAAGGAGCGCCTCGGCAACCGCGTTGAGCCCCAGGCGGCGAGATAGGGATCCTCATGATGTTTCACGGCGGCCTCTTCGTCCTCGGCATCCTCTTCCTCGTCGTCGTTGCGCCGATCTGGATCATCGCGCATTACGCGACGCGCTGGCGCGCGGCGCGCCGGCTCACGAGCGACGACGAGAAGGCGCTGGGCGAGCTGTGGCAGAGCGCACGGCGCATGGAGACGCGTATCGACGCGCTCGAGAAGATCCTCGACACCGAAGCGCCGGGATGGCGCATGCGCGCAGGAGAATAGAAGAATGGCTTGGACGAACAGCAGCAACAACCCGTTCCGGCTCTATCGCGACCGCGAGCGCGGAATCCTCGCCGGCGTCTGCGCCGGCATCGCCGATTATTTCGGCATCGAGCCCATCCTGGTGCGGCTCGTCACGGTGCTGGGCCTCGTCTTCTTTTTCCCGCCCACCATCATCGCCTATATCGTCCTGGCGCTGGCGCTGCCGACGAAGCCGCCGACGCTTTATACCAATCGCGACGAGGAAGCCTTCTGGCGCGGCGTCAGCACGGCGCCGAGCGACACGTTCCAGTCGCTGAAGCGCAAATTCCAGGACATCGAGTCACGGCTGGGGCGGATGGAGACGCAAGTCACCTCGGGCGATTTCGACCTCCACCGCAAATTCCGCGATCTCGGCCGCTGAGCGCGCCGCGAGGAGTACGCCCATGCCGATCATGAGCCTCTTCCTCAATATTCTCTGGATCGTCTTCGGCGGCTTCTGGATGGCGCTGGGCTGGGCCTTCGCCGCCCTGCTGATGGCGATCACCATCGTGGGACTGCCCTGGACGCGCGCCGCCTTCAACATCGCGCTCTATACGCTCGCCCCGTTCGGGCGCATGGCCGTCTCGCGGGCGGAATATACGGGCCAGGAGGATCTCGGCACGGGTCCGCTCGGCATACTGGGCAATCTCATCTGGCTCGTCCTTGCCGGCTGGTGGCTCGCGCTCGGCCATGTCATCACCGCGATCTTCCTCGCCATCACCATCATCGGCATCCCCTTCGCCTGGGCGCATCTGAAGCTCGCC
>Ga0070738_10004017_pt1 | contig 18323 bp, 15 predicted proteins | sample Coa_R2_2_FD_66446 | JGI IMG/M metagenome (GOLD analysis project Ga0070738, IMG submission 66446) | Surface soil microbial communities from Centralia Pennsylvania, which are recovering from an underground coalmine fire - Coalmine... | ecosystem: Environmental > Terrestrial > Soil > Unclassified ...
GTCGGCAACGAGCGCGATCTGGTGCGGGTGCGAACCAATTTCCGGCGCGAAGACGTCTATCTGTACCACATCCGTACCACGCCGGACAGGGCGCGAAAGCTATTCCGGATTTACCTGGACCGGATCAACCAGCTTGCCGGCCGGCCCGAGTTCTACAATCTGCTGACGAATAGTTGCACGATCAACATCGTGCGGTATTTACGGATCGCAGGCAAGGTGCGGGGTTTCGACTTCCGTTACGTCCTCAATGGCTTCGTCGATAGCTACCTCTACAGTCTCGGCTTGCTGGACAGCGATCTGCCTTTCCGGGATCTGCGGCCGCGATCCAGGATCAATGAGGCCGCCAAAACCGCCGATGACTCTCCGGATTTTTCGTGGCGAATTCGCGCGGCCGTCCCGCCGCGTCAATCCGCGGCTGTATTTAGCCAATAGAGTCCAGCGGCCGCCGCTTCTGCAGCATGCGAACGATCCAGTAGCCGGCGCCCGCCGCTGCGAGGTGTTTGAGCGTGTGCCCGCTCACGACGTGGCCCAGCTCGAAAATCGGCCGGTCCAGCGCCTCCAGAATCTTGGCCAGGACATACAGGCCCACCACAATCGCGAGGTCCCATCGCCGCGTATATCGGGATGGAAGAAAGAGCGCGACCAGCAGAAACAGGACGGAGTACAATTGCACGGCCGAGTAAAAGCGCAAATCGCCCGCGCCGCGTACTTCGCTCACTCGCCATTGCCACACGCTGGCCACGCCGATCAACAAGAGTACTGGCATGAGCAGCAATCCCGCCCGCAGGCTTATACGCTCGGCGACGATTGCCGCCAGGAGCGACATGAACACGATCACGAGCGGCAGCCGGTCCCACACCAGCGTCCTGTTATCGGGGTGCAGGTGATAGTAAGAGGACCCGGTCGCTGTAAGGGCGAGCGCGGTAAAGACGGGCCAGTACGGCCAGCTCTCCCGCCGGTCGAGGAAATGGATTCCGTTCCTCGACCCGGCGCGTTTCAGGAACAGTAGGCCGCCCAATCCAACCGCCGCGAAGGGAAGATTGGAAACCACGTTGTTAAAATTGGGAATCCCCCAGAACCTCCGCTGGTCGGCGAAGACGTGATACCACTGGGGCTGCGGTATCGGCGGGAGCGCCAGTGCGATCGCTGCGATGACGGCCGCCGTCAGAACCAGCAGCCACGTGGCGGCTCGGATCGAAATCATGTATTCTCCGCGTGAAGCCTGGCAAGCGGCGGAATCGCTGATGCTCACCGTATACCACGCCAAGGTTCCCATGCGCCACACTCCGAGTCTCGACCGATCGCGCGGAGAGAGTAATGCCGGAAGTACGGGCGAGGGTGTGTCAGTTTCGCAATCGACCGGCGACGGCACAGCGCGAAAGCGGCAGCCCCGGCAAGGAGCAATGCGAACGTCGAAGGCTCGGGGGCGGCGTCGGTGAACTCGAAGCTTGGCCCCAAATAGGAGCCCGTCAAATTCGACGTATCGGCCGGGTAAACCAGGGTTCTGCGGGTACTGATACCGATCCTCGATGTAGGAAATCTCCGGCGCGATGAAGGTACTCAATGGGAATTGGGTGAAAGATTCACTGCTGGTCTCGCCGGCGATAACGTAGTCGCCCACCGGGAGGTAGACCGGCGTAATTCCGTGTTCGAGCCAGTTGGTGGCTGCACCAGGCGCGAGAGGATCCGTAGTCAGGACGGTGGCGGAAAGCCACCGCCGTCTTTGTCGAATCGTAGATCGCGATATCGTGGCTGAGGGTCAACGGGCCCAGGGGGTTATCCCAGAAGTCCAGGGCCGTCACCAGAATCGGCGTATTGACTGTAAATTCCCAGCCGAGCGACCAGGGGCCGTCGGTCCTGTCCCGTGTGTGGTCCGGGGTGAAGTCATAGGCCAGACCGCTCGCCTGGGCAAAGTCCCTGAAGGCGCCATGATTTTCTTCTAACGTTTTTCTAATGCCAGCCCAAGTTGATGATGAAGAAGGATCTGCACGAGGATGAGACACTCGCCCTCTGTCGCGGATTACGGACTGGGCTCCTCACCCTTTTGAGCCCCGAAGTCGCGCCGTAAAGTAGCAGTGGGAGCTGGGAACTGTTGAAGCGGGTGTGACCCGGTTTCTTGCGCGCCTTCCGCGACTCGCAAGAATACCCGTCGCCGGCGACTGGCGGCTGGCTAGTCTGCGCCGTGATCCTGGTGAGTCGGCTTTTTCATCCTGCCGGCCGAAGGCGCGGCGGCCGTTATGCGGCCGCGCTCGGCTAGCACCGTAAAGCCGGAGCCCAGCGCCCTCTTCATTCGGTGTCGGATGTGAGTGGGATTGGTTGCGGGGGATAGTAACGCCCCGAATGCGCTTCGGTTGAGCTTCCGCCTGGCATTGCGTTGAGATCCGATTCGGCACTACCCTTATCGCTTAAGGAGATGTCCACTGATACGGAAGCATTTCGACAGAGGCTGCGGCGTGCGTTCCCGCCATCACCGTTCTATGGCCTGATCTCGAGACATGACGAGTGCGATGAAGGCATTGCACTACGGCAGGAGTTGCACGGAAAAGCGTGGGATGAGATCCCCACTGCATTTTTGGACTTCAACTCCGGTTCGCTGCCCCTCTTGGAGCCAAGAGCACTCGTGGCATTTATTCCGGCTTGGCTGCTTCGGTCCGTGGAGACGGTAAGCGGGCAGTGGGACAGCGTGCTGGCAGAATTCACGATGTACTTCCTGTCCCCCGGTAGTGAAGACGAAGGGTGGGATGAGAAGAGCATTGCGGACCTTGTGGTTTTGTTCGACCCCGCTCAGCGGTCTATCATCGGCGACTTCCTCCGGCTGATTGCCGGAAACGACGCACTGAAGTATTGGCACCCGTACGCCGAGCACGGTCTCAAGTGGTGGGACAGCAGGGAAGGTTCTCGTGGGCCGTAACCAAAGTAGACGTACCTGATTTGGTTGCGGGGGGTGGATTTGAACCACCGACCTTTGGGTTATGAGTTCGCCGGGCGCTGGTAACTAACAGAAAACCAAAGGCACGAGTGGCGCTCAAAAGGCCTTTTGGAGCTGTAAACCACGGTTATTATGGTCCTAAAATGGTCCTGGATCGCGGGCTGTATTCGAGGACCATTTTCCCCAAAGATTCCCCAAAGGTTTGCCCTACTAAAAAATTCGTAAGACCATTTTGAGGACCATTGGAAGCCGCGCCGGGCGAGGGCACTTGCCTCCATCATTGGCGACGGGCGACAATCTGGATGTGACCGCAGTCGTGGACGAAATCCCTTTGACCAAAGATGCGCATGGCGTATACCGTGTAGGCGGGACGCGTGTCACGCTTGACCTTATCGTGCGGGCGTTCAACCACGGGGCCACGGCCGAGGAGATTGTGCAGAAGTACGATAGCCTTCGATTGCCGGACGTTTATCAGGTGATCGGGTATTACCTGAAGCATGCGGATGAGCTCGCTGGCTACCTGGAAGACCGGGCGCGCCAGGAGGAACGGCTGCTTTCATCACATCCGGAGTGGTCGCCTAGGGGTCTTCGCGAGCGCCTGCTTGCCCGCCGCAACGCCCAGTGAAATGGCTGGCGGACGAATGCTTCGATAACGACATCGTTCGCGGACTGTTGCGCCGTTCGCCCGCCTTCGATGTGGTTCGTGCGCGGGACATTCCTGAAATCGCCGGTCACGATGACGAGACACTCCTAGCCTGGGCGGCCAGAAATGGTCGCGTGGTCTTATCGCATGATCTCGCGACCATCGTTCCCGCGCTCGGGCTTCAACGCGAACCAGCATCCGCTGCAATCGTGCTTGTGCCTGATTCGCTCTCGATCGGCCAGGTGATCGAGCAGGTCCTGCTTCTAGACCAGTGTTCGACGGAGTCAGACTGGGCCGCACGAATAATTTACCTGCCGCTGCGGTAGGAAGCTGCAGCGATCACCCGGCGCCGTGTTCGCCGCCAGATCCGAGCGGCGGCCACAACCGGCACATCAAGGACCGCCTCTAAGCCACGCAGAGTGCCTTGTGCCGAGAACTGCCACGCCGGATAGCCGAAACCCCGGCGCACAACAAACAGGCCAACCCTATCCCATTTGGGGAGATGGAGACGCGGGCGTAAAAACGCCAAGCCCAAAGTGATTCGATTGACCGAAAGCGGGCATCAGGAGAGCAACGTCCGTATCAAACCTAATCTCCATGAAAAATCCGATCCGCTGTTCGTTCGGCTCTGTTCCGCCGCCTCCATTGACATGTGTCGGTAGAAAGACGGCATCGGGGACGTGCCGTTCTTTCGTAGCTGGCGCGGGTGCGCGGATGATCGACCAAGACGGCATGGGCGGCAGTGATTCGATCGCCTCATGTCGCAGCCCAGCGAGTCCGAGGCGGCGGACCTCGCCCGAAGCCGTAATTCCCGCTCGGCGCAAACACGCGATCAACTGGCGCTCTGCCGATTCAGCCTCACGCACTTTATAACCTGAGTTACCCGATCGATAGAAATGCCGCGGCGGGACGAAAGGAGTCTCGCTCCGCCAGATAGGGCTCTTCACCACGCCTGTGGCTAGTGGAAGGCCTCGAGGAGGTTCCATCCCCATCGCGGTGAGCACCGGACGCACAGGATAGCGTCCATCCCTCCAAATAAGCCGTTTAATCCGCTGCAGAATCTCTGCTTCAGACTGCGTGAGTCCGTATGGGCACCAGACGTGGAGCTCGGTTATCGAGTCTCGTTCCTCAGGACTGCTCCTTCGATCCAAGTTGCGAGTCGGGAGGTAGAAGGCATGTTGGTGCTCTCCGCCCGCATCCTCCGGGCGATCGTCCTGATGGCCGAAAAGGGCGAAACTGGCCTGGCTGTCACCGAATTGTTCACGAAAGTAGCGGGACGCCGCTGCCCTAAACTGCTCGGCCAGCGGCACCGTGAATTTCTGGTGAATCGGGACGCGGCATTGTAACGAGAACCGCAGGTAACGGGCGATACGCGGACCCTCGTTAGCGGGTTGCCGCTTCCTAACAATCCGCGGCGTGCGAACGACTCGGCCCGCTGGCCAGTCCTCGGGCATTTCGTACGAAACCCACTTTGCCCCGTCAGTTTTCATGTCGCTGGACAGCAGAGCGTCGATTAGGTGCGGCGGCGCATTGGAGCCGACGCTCGGACTGGATCGCCGCGCCCACAAATCACTAACCCGGAAGTCGCTCGGATTCGGACAGAATACATCGCGGCAGCGCGCCGAGATCTTACGACCTGATGCTGGCCGACACCAACCGATCCCGGCTATTGCTTCCATTTCCTTAGCGGTGACCAGATCGGCTTTGCAGATGGATTCCGCCCTGCCGAAGTAAGAAAGAGCGGCCAACAGCTCACGAAGGAGATTTTCGTGCGAGAGGGGAAGATTCGGCCAATTGAAAATCACGGGACCATGAACCGCAGCGAAATGATTCTCATGCCTGGTTTTCTTGTATTGTGCGTAATCCTTATCATCAGTAGCGCCAAAATTCGGCTGGTAGTGAACGGTCTGGCCAAACGTGATTTTTCCGAAACCGATGTCGGGCAGTGCACGACCAAGGCCCTCGATCAGGGCGACTGCTTCGCTGCTCAAGGGATGGCCAGCATTCGAGCGGAACCAGGATGCCGCGAGCGCACGTAGCAGCCTCCAAGGGCTGGGCGGCCATTCGGCCTCGCGGAGCCTCACCGGGTTCAGCCCCCAAGGGTGTGCATAGTAACGTCCCCAGGGGAAGATGATTTTGACAGCGAGTTGATCACTCATCCTCGCTCCCGGCAGAATCCTGCTCGTCCGGCTCGCGCGAGCCGTCTTCCTCACCCTTATCTCCTCCCTTTGCCTTCGTCACGTGTTTAAGCAGAAACGGAGAGTGTTGTTCTTGAAAACGGCATTGCGCTATTGCCTTGGCAAGCTCCTTACTCGCAGCCTCCACAAGCGCATCCGCGTCGAATTTTTCGCCGCTCCCCTGAATGCGGTTGGTCCAGCACCTTGCGCCCTTATCCGAAATACGAAGATCGCAGTCCGTGCGAAGCCGCAAGCCATCCTTCAACTGGCTGAGAAACCACACGATCTTGCAGAGAGCTATTCCCAGAAGAAGTTGCACCTGCTCGCTCCTGATCGGCATTCGCACCAGGAGTCCAACATCAATGCAGAAACGGGCTTCGATCGTTCGGGCGGAAATTCGCGGCTTCTGGAAAATCGCCTGACCGGCGTCACCGGTCCCAATCGGGTCGATGCGAACACCCGGCACGGTTATTCGTTCGCAGCCAAGACCGACAATCGAACCGGTGATCGCGCGTGGAGATCGAAGGCCAACGAAGGTGAGCTTGTCCTTTACCGATATTTGGAACCCATGCAAGAGCGCAAGGGGGTCATACTCCATTGAAAGTTTAAAAATTCGCGGCACATTGGCCGCCGGGCATCGGTCCTTCGCTGGCATTCCCATGTAGGCCTGAACGAAGCGGACGAACTCGGGTGTCGCCTGCTTGCTCTTCTGCTTCTTACCGCTGGCACCCTTTCCCATCGTAGGGTTGTCGTTCTTTTCAGGCGCCTCCTTCATCTCATTCGCTTTTTTAAGTTCCGGACCTTCCATGAGGTGAGCCCGCATGATGTACTCCGAGGCAAATCGGTGCCCGTCGATTGTTGACGCCGTCACGAACGTGCCTTGATCAGTTCCGTCTTCTGTGAGCTTTATGTACGGCAGCCCTTTCAGTTCGGCGCGGGGCGTGCCTTCATATTTGTTCTCCATGCAAACTTCTTCCAGACGGTTCGCCATTGATGCTTCGGATTCGATTAGGCAGATGAGGCCATCCTTTTCGGCAGGATCGGCATAGAGCACCGGGCCGAGGTCCGGGAATCCGGTGGGCTGAATCCGAGGATCGCCATTCGAGGGTTCCAGCTCGGCTGTGATGAATATCCGTCGGCAGCCAGCCGGAACGGTGAACCCCCCGAATGTGAAGGGCAGAGGTGAAGGCGACGTGCTCGTATTTTGGCTCTGGTTGCTTGTTGTCATATTATTCCTCGCGATACTCATCAACTCCCGGCGGAAGCGTAACAGTCTGGAAGAGCCGGTACCGATCCTGCCAGCGGATAGGAATACAGACCGCCGCGGCCAGACGCCAAGTCAGTTGGTGATCATAAATTTTCGGCGAGATATCCGCGTGGGTCAGGCGGATAATATAGCTGCCTGCGATCCGCGGTTTCTGCGCTCGAGCCGGGGCGCCCCACGGATTCGGAACGCCCCATATGCTGATCCACCGTAGTGCCTCACTGACGGCAGACGCAAGTGATAGGGCCGACCGTTCACACATCAAAGCAAACGGCTGCTGGCTTCGGCGCTTCGTCCATTGGCTTCGATCACTCCCCTGCCACTCGCATTCCAACTCCAGCAATGTTCGGAGGGCGGCGTACGCCATGTCCGGCGGCTCTGACCCGCCCTCCAACTGATTGGCGGCGCCGGTGTCCTCCCGAGTTTGCGAATCTCCATCCAGAGCTTGCGGAAGATGCCAGCCGACAAGGCTGAGCGCCTCAGTCCACCGCGCGATCAGGAGGTCATCGAGTTCGCCGCGCAAGAACGCCATCACATCGTCCAATCGCGCACTGCGAGCGGCGCGTAAGGCGGGGAACTCATCATCAAGTGAATCCAGATAACGTCGCCGGAATACAACCGCCAAGTCGCGGCTCAAATCCTCACCGATCCACACAGCCTGCTGCCGTTCACTTTTTTCGGGAAGGTACCACCCAGAACGCCCGGTCTTGAGTGGCAGTAGCGATCCGAGCATCGCCTGCACGGCTGGGGACTCACCGTTGTTCCGCGGACGCGATCCCGTGATCGATGCGAGGGCGCGGGCAATCCGAAATTCAGATCGCGCTTCGAGAGGGCCAAGCAGGTCCTCCCACTCCTCCATAGGCAGGGGCGCAAAAAACGAAGCTCTTCCACCCCTCAACTTTTCCCTGAACGACTCCGAAGTGCACATCCGCCGGCACGCACCAAATGTGGATTTCAGGAGCGCCAGGCAGTTGTCCGGAGACGGTTCGAGCGCGGCCGTTTCCATCGCCTCGTTGATCTCCGTCCGGACCGAGTGAGGACTGCGGGGATCAACCTTGTTGCCGTTCCACGCGATTTCGAACTGGTCCAGAAATCGGCTCTCGTCGAGCGGCGCCAGCGCAAGATTCAGCAGTGTGGCGTTGCGGCGTGATTCATCGAATGAATTGCCTTGTTCCGATTCAGCGCTAACGTAACGGCCGGTAGTAACCCACGGCACGGGGCTACCCCTCATCTTGAAACGGAATTCCTGCCACCCGGTGAAGCCTGCATCTACACCCTGCGCGTAGAGGGCCCGCACGAACTCAGCGGAAAAGCGGGAGTCTTTGCCCGGAAGCCGCGCCTGTGCATCGCAGATGAAACTCGATAACTCGGTAAACGTTGTTGGCCGGTCCCAAATCGGTAGCCAGAGAGACGTCGAGGTATCAACGACCTCACCGTCGTCATTGAGCATGTCTTCTGCCGAATCAAAAACAAACGGGAACGCGGCGAATCGCCTAGTGCTAGCTCCGAGTGTGCGAGCCACAGAGCCGCGAAAGGCGAAGGCTCCCTCTACGGCAAGGAGATAGTCTAAAGAAAAGAACGGATACTCTTTTTCGATCCAGCCAGATCCGACGTTGTAAGACTTTATAACATCCGGAAAAAACGGAGATCCCTTTCCTTCCCTCCTTGAAACGGCCACTCCCCGCTCGACGTCGCCGAATAGCGAACCCCGTGTGTTAGCGGACACCGCCTCGCGGGTTTCGAGAAATGATACCCAGAACTCCCGAAAAACCTCGAGATTCACCTTTCTGAAGGCACCCCTACGCAAGAAAACGGGGTTATCAGTTGGTTTTCCGGACGCTCGGGTCGTGAATATTGCATCAAAAGCTTCGGCAATGAACTGCGTAGATACATCGCGGTACTGTTCCAGCAACATCCGAGAATCTGCATCATCTCTCTGAAAGCGATCGAAATAATCTCGCCCCAACTTCAGAGCTTTGATGAGCTCATCGTCTGTTGCCAACTCCTTCTCAACTCGAGCCATTACAGCCTTTTTCCCGCTCTCCTTCACGCGCATCGATACATGCACGCCGGGCAGGCTCAGGCCGATAAAAGCCGATTCGTCCATCACATCGAACTCGAATTCTGGTTTGCCGCTCGTGAACTTCTTTTTCACCGCATCGATGAACTTGATTCCGCGCTCCAGAATTTCGCGGTTGGCTTCCATCTGAGCGAAAAGCTTCTCGCAAGCGGCCTGAGACCAAGAAATACGAACCCTGCTCTTTCCCCTCCCACTTCCAGCAATAACGGCAACCTCAATCTCGTCGGTTGAGGGCAAGCTACACTGTTGCAACCTGAGCGGAAACGCCTTCTCCGGAAACGGAGGGGTGGCGTTATCGGCTGGCGGCGGAAACCCGTGCTCTAGCAGCGCATCCCGATTTGCGGTCCAATACTCATGCCAGAGCCTTGGGTCAATAGTGAATACGACCTGCTTCTTCTCGTCGAGGCCGCCGCCCGTGTTCCACGCTGAAAAAACGGGGGTCGGCCTGTAGCGATTCCCGAAAAACTCGACGAGCGCTTCAGCGCTGGCATACTTACTCGATCGCAGAACGAAGCACGCCTGCCCCAGGTCCCACCAACCCTCCGCATCCGGGTCGCGATGTTTAGGTTCCGCACATAAGGCAAGCGCGCGCAACAGGCCAACGGACTTCAAATAATGACCGAGAACATCATGACGACACCCGTGCAGAGGAATGGGCTGCATCTCTAGTTGCCTCCGTCCTTCTGCACTGGCGCGGCCGCCCGGATCGAGGCGCGGACATCCGCGGCCCGAAACAGCGCCTCAAAGAACGCTAAACGGAAGGGGCCATAGTGGTCGAGTAATCGAAGGACTCCCCGCGTGTAGCTCTCGTTTCCGTTTTCATCGCGTCCCATGCGCCGGCAATCGGTGGACAGCGCGGCACAGCCAAGTAACTCGCCGGAAATCGATACGGGAGGGAGTTCGTCATCCTCCGAGACGCCCCGCACCGTTTCTGCATCCTTTGCGGTTCCCGGCTGTTTCGGAATCTCATCTCGCAGAACCTTCCGCACCCGGCCGTGATGACTCATGATCAGATACTCGGCGAGCAGGCTTTCGATCGGCCGACTGACCCCGAATCGAGCCTGTTCCGATTGTCGGAACGCAAGCGCCGACACGACCTCATGGGCGATACCCGGTCGGAATGACTGCCGCAGAGCTCGAATTTCCTTTTTCAGTAGATCGCCCGTAAACTTCGGCGTGCCGTCGCCCTTCAGCTCTCTAAGTCTTGGGCTGTCGGACAATGAGAACTTTGCAAGCGGGAGAAATTCGTCCGGGACAGCGATACAGGCGCGCTCCAGCGCGTCCCTCGCCGCCGTCCGCCAGCTTTTATGGTTTTTGCCGGTATCGTGCCAGCGTATGCCGCGCAAAATCGCGTGCTGCTCCTGCTCCGATAAACCGGCTCCGCTCAGGGCCGCGATAATAGTCAGCCACTCGCACTCCACTTCTTGCGTGTGTTGCGCGATCGAGCGCCAGCCGTGGCTCAGGCTGGAGAGCATCTCCTCATCTGACGGTGTTTCGCCCGGCTCATAAACGGTCGCGACGGGCTTGTCGTTTTCGCTCCCGGTCCACCCCAGTTCCGGCTGATACCCTCCAGCCGACGTGGGCAGCAGAATGATCATTCCGGGCACGATGTCCAAGGCACCCACGCTTGCCCATCCCGCATCCTTCCCTCGCCACAGCCAACCCTTGGAGAGGATCGCCCGCGATTCATTAGCCCTGCCGATGGGGACGGGGCACAATTCCTGTCGCTGGAAATCGGGTGAGAACCGGGGCATTTCCCCATCATTTGATCCCGGCCATTCCCGCCACACGACGTAGATGTCGGTCTCCGGATCAAGGCCGCGGATGAATGGCGAGACGTCCGTAAACCCCAACGAGAGGTTTGCGTCGGTATCGAAGAAATCGAGCAGCTCGTGCTTCTGAAGAGAATACGACGCAGCGTCTATGGAGGCCGCGATAGCCCCGCCGATAATCTCCATGGCAGCGGGACATGCATCGCAGTTCAGTTCATGCAAATGCTGCCAGGCATCGTCGCACTTTTGTTTGGCGTAGGGCAGGTACTTCTGTTCTGCTTCCCGTTGTGCTTTTTCCTTTTCTTCCTTTTTCCGCTTCGAAGCAGGGTCAGGAGCCTCGACCCCGACTACGATCGCGAGGGGAAAAAACCCATACCTTGCCTGGCCGTCGTAGCCGAATTCGCCCTTTCGGTTGAGCCGCCCGAATCGTTGGACCAAGCACGCAAGCGGCGCAATCTCCGTCCATAGAATTGCGCTGGACAAGTCGACGCCAGCTTCAATTACCTGAGTTGCGACGATGATCTGCCCGGACGATTTGATTCTGGAATTGGCCAGACTATCACGCTGCTTCCGCCGTTCGGCCGATCGAAAACGTGAATGCATCAGAAGGAGTTCAATATCCTCGCCTTGCAATCGCGCTTCAATGGCTTTATAGACCGCTACCGCTCGATCTACAGTGTTGCAGATGATTAAGGTTCGGCGAGGCACGTCAGGCGGCGCAGCAGCGCCCTTTAAGTCGCGCACCATCACCTTGTGTTTCTCGACAATGTCGTCGATCAAGGCGGAAGACGGTGCATTTTTGCGATCGCCGAAATTCCAGCTTTTCTGAAGTTCCAAGCGCTTCGTAGCCAACCGCCGTTCCGCAACAATTCCGCTACGCACGGCTTTCTCATCGGGCGGCAACTCAATAAGAAACGAGCCGGGGCGTGGCACGCCGTGCCAGCCCCGTGTAATCAGGTGTTCCGGATTCGCCGTCGCGGAAGCATACCAGGTTACGGAGCGTCCGTCGGGATACGCGCCGAATCTCTCGACGGAAGGAGCCGTGGAGTGGAGCCGAAATGCTTCAAGCTGGCATGCCGTCGAGACGCCGGGGCCCATCAGTTGAATCTCGTCAAAGACCCACAAACAGTCATTGTTCAAAAGCCCAAACTGGATCGGCCACCGGTAACGGCTCATTCCGTATCCGCGGTTCAGTGCGCGGCTGAGCAGCATGTCCTGCGTGCCGATCAAAATCGCCAACCGTTCGGGATGTATGTCCCACTCCTCCATCTCTTCACCGCCCATCAGAATATGAATTCCAATGGTGCCGGAAAACCCGAGTGCCTTCACCCAATCGCGGGCATTTTCCGCGGTTTGCTCAACCAGCGTCCGCATCGGCAGGCAATACACGAGCCGACGTGGCCATTCTAGTTTGAGCTCAACCCGATTCCATAACCAGGCCAGAACGACTGCCGCAGTCTTTCCCAAGCCTGTTGGGACGTTAATGAGGTGAGACTCGCAAGGTTTTCCGCTATTACCACCAGCAAGTAGACGCTGGTAGTCGAATGGGGCGTACCCCGTCGCTTTGGTAAAGTACCGGTCGAATCCCAAACTCAAGCCCGAACTTCCCCACGCTCAAATACTGTCAGCTTTTCAACAAACCAAATTTCAGAATTTAGCACCTTTCCGACGGGAGCGCTTCAGCGTCCGCGAGAGAGTTCTCTGCCGACTCTTTGCGATCTCGCAAGTTGCTGTTCCCGGATCTCGCGAGCGCAGCGTGCAACCGCAGCCTGATATCTGCCCAACCATCCGCCCCAACCGTCCTCCGTGGGAATGATTCCCCGCTTCAGCAGTGCCCGCGCATTTTCTCCCAGCAGGGCGCGGTTACTGAGCACTTTCTCAGAATCACCGAGGTCTTGTACTTGCACGACCGATCGGCCATTCGCCACGATCCTGCGCAGCCGAAGGTAAGAATTGGTCCGCAGTGCGCCATCGGCGCGGAGCAACTCCATCTCCGGCGTGTATTCAACGTAGTGGACCTTTGCATCTGTACCTTCGAGCATGAGATAGGCGCGCCCGATCTGCTCCTCTTGTCCGTGAACCAGTATCCGGCCTTCCGCCGACGTGAACGCGTTCAGGTCGAGAATCTCGATTGGCAACCGATTGTCTGATATCGGTACGCCGTGCGCTGCGAGTGTCTTCTGCCGATCGGCCGCACGCTGCATTGCCCGCAGAACTTCTGCAAAATTCCCGCGCACATTCCAGGCATTCGGTCCCGTCGATTCTGCAAGTCCCATCCGCTGCAGGACGGCTAATCGGGCGACCACCCGCGGTTCGGCGGGATTCTTGACGACTGCGAAACCCGTGGAGTCCGGCACGGGCGTCTCGCGTTCCATAGCGCGGAGTATCGCCCGATCCAATGACGTGAACCGGTGTTCACCAATCTCGCGGCGCTCGGCTTCGGCGGCATCACGGCTTGTACGATATCCGATTTGGCGGGTGCAGAGGTCCACGGCGATTTCGCGGATTCCATGCTTCAAATACGCGGGCCTGATTTGGAGAGGCTGCCCATCGCTCCGAACGCCCCGTATGGCCATATGCACGTGCGCGTGTTCCGTATTGTGATGCGCCACAGCAACCCATTCGAGATCTGTTCCAAGATCGTTCGCCATCCGATCAACGATCTCGCGCGTGAGCCGTTGCAGATCGACCCTGTCGCTGAATTCCGGAGAGACGATTACCTTCCAAATCCGCGGATCGCCTGACGATTGCCATTGGTTGAGTTCTCGGGCGATATCAATGCCGGAACAGTCACGATTGAAGCCGACCTCGTTATTACTGCCCGCTGTCGCGCTCTCGCGTGCGAGATATCGTCCGTGCGCCTTCCACTGTCCATGCGTGCGGTTGTTCAGGTAAGTGATTCTCACGGCGCACCGCTGCCGATAGGGCTTGGTTGGCCTAATGTGTGTCGGCCCGTTCGTCTTGCCGCGTTTCCGCATGCCCAGCGCGTAGTGCATAACGAGCCGATAGGCTCCTGCCCAGGCTGCATCCTCGTGGCGTGCAACGCGAGGCCTACCAGGGCGAAGCCGGATTGGGCGATCGTCATCGCGAAGAATCATGGTGGAGGAGATCCATCGCCGTTTGCGAGTCGCCTGACATACCTGCGGCCGCCGCCTGGATCAACCGGCGGTAGCGCTCCTTTGCAAGAGCTACCGCTTGCGCCCTGGACTCGGCGGGCGGCTCCGGCACGCATGTCAGCACCGCCTTGCTCAGTGCCTCTACCAGTGCGAATAGCGCCTGAACCGCGCGGCTCAGGCGAAGGTTCTCGTTCGACAATCGTTCGAAACTACCGCTGATCCGTTCCTCAATGCCGACCAGCTCTTCGCGGCCATGAAGCTCATTCCGGATCGCCGTTCGGATGAACGCGCTCGGGTTCGCGTATCCCCTCTTCTTTGCCGCTTCCTCAATCTGATGCTGATCATCCGCGCTCACCCTGACAGCCAGCCGGGCATCTCTGATCCTCGCTGCACACTTCTCCATGAAAAGAGCCTCTATATACGGCGCTTCCGGCTATTTAGTGGGGGCCAAGTCCAGACCGCCGCAGTGGAAGTAGATGGCATGCACGAAGTTCTGCCTATTCCTGAAGCCCCGTGCCGTGTACTTCACCCATTGGATCTTGGCGTTAATGGATTCGCTGCTCGCGTTTGTGATGCGATGCCGAAGGTACGTGATGATGTTGTCGAACCGCCGTTTCAGCATCCGCGCCACTTCGATCATCGGTTGCAGCCGACTCCGGACGGCCCATCCGTGCCACCACCGGAAGTGTTTCCTCGCCGGCCGTTCGTAGACGTAGTCGTATAGCGCCATGGCCGTCTCCTTCAACGCCCAGGCGCGCGCCGTCTTCAATCCGCTGTTTCGCAGCTCGGCGAATTCCTTGCGATCCTCCGGTTCCATCTTCGCCGGGTTCCGGAGCCAGTCATACCGTGTCCCCGCCAAGCGGTCATCTCCGGCAGCCTTCAAGGTTTTGTGTTCCTTCCGTCGCACCTTGTCCACGGCATCGCCCAGATGCTTGGCTACATGGAACTTGTCGAACACGATCTTCCCGTCGGCCTCCGGTACGTGTTCCTTCACTGAGGCGATGTACGGGTCCCACATGTCCATCGCCACTGCCCGAATTCCGCCGATTTGTTCGACCGTTAGCGTTTCCCAGAAACTATCCAAACTGCTCTGCTTCCGGTCTTCGGCCACATACAGTACGCGTCCCCGCATCAGATCGTTCACCAGAGTCAGATAGCTGTGCCCCTTGCGAAACGCCTTCTCGTCTACGCCAATCTCGGCCACCGGTTCGGTTTGCCGCCGCCCCAGACCGCGCTGCACGGCCCGCTCCATGATGCCGTGGATTTCATCCCAGCTCAGATGCAACAGCCCCGCGACGGCCTTCTTGCTCGCCGCCTTCAACCACTCGATTGCCAGTGCCTCGAACAGCGCCGTGAATCGACTCGAAGGTTCCGCCCAAGGGAGCTTGACTACCTTGACACCGTGCTCGCGGCATTCGCTCCGCGGCGGCTGCGCGTGCAAGATCGTCTGATACTGGCAGGTGTCCAGATGCCGCCAGCGCCTCTCCGGCTGGTGATCATACAGCTTGCAGGCCGCTCCGCATTCCGCACAGGCCCACTCGATCATCTCGTGGTGACGCAAATAAACGTGGATCTCGCCAACCTCCAATCTCAGGTCAACAGAGTCCACATACCAGGGAGCCTCGATTCCGAGAATGCGCCGATAAAGTTCATGATCCTGCATCGACGGCATTGTCGCATGGCGCCGGCCGGTGGCATCGCCCCACTACAATCCCTGAATTCCCCTATATACTAAGGGGACTGCCAGAGGCACTTAGGGACGCTGCGTCTGCGATTTTTTTGACCAAAATTCCGCGTCGAACATGTGTCGAACACAAGGACGAATCTGTCGGACGATAAAATCGTAGCGTCAACCGCGTCTTGCGGGAGGAAAAACAAACTCACGTCGGACACTTCCTTTATGTTCCATTACCAGCCTTTCGCGGCCGGAAACCGGTCTGGGGGCTGGCTGGAGGCTGTCGCAAATCGTCGCAGGTTGACGCAATCTGCCGCGGTTGTTGAATTCTGTTGAATATTGCTGAATTTTGCCGCGAAGTGTCGTAAGCTGTCGCAAACCGTCGCGGCTGGCGGGTTCTTCACAAAAACTTTGGCTCTTACCGTCCCTTACCCCCACCTGAGAATCCCTTAGTAATTAGGGGGCATTTTTTGTCTGGAGCGCATCAGACGCAGGACGACCGAACCTGGATCGCCAACGCTCGTTCCCGCCTCGCGCGACGCCGCGCGGAAAAGCCGTCCACGAAAGCGGCGCAGATCCGGGCGTTGTGGCCGGATATCGAAGCCGCGCTGGCGGTTGGCCAGAGCATGAAGACGATCTGCGCCTGGCTGGCGGAAGACGCCGGGATCACCGTTGGCGTTACCAGCCTGACGTCGTATATCAGCCGCATCCGCCGGCGCGAAGAGGCAAAGCCGCACCTGGAACGAGTGCCAGAACGATCGGCTCGCGTGCCATTACAATCCACCGCGATCGCTTCGCTGCCGGTGCCGGCGCTCATCGGTCCGCAGAGCGCCATTCGCAACCCTGATCCACTGGCGAACTACCGCGCGAGCTTGGCGAAGCGGCCCGGTTTCAATTACCACCCCGCAACGCCAGAAGACGAGAAAACCCTGTTTTGAAGCCATGACACCAACGCTTGACCTCCCCCAATTCGAGCCGTTGCTCGACACGCAAAAGGCCGCGGCGTTACTCGGCATCCACCCGAAGACGCTGCAAAAGCTGGCGCGATCAGGAGCCGTGCCGTCCCATCGAATCGGGGACCTCTGGCGATTCCGCGCGTCCGAACTGGACACCTGGCTCCGCACCGGGCTAAACTCGAAACCGCCACTCGTGCCGTGACAGGAGAATACCTTGTTTACGCGCACACGATATCAGAACGGAAGTCTTCGAGTGAAGAAGAGAGGAAACGGTTTAAAAGTATGGGAGTTTAGGTATTACGAACCCCTGCCCGAGGGGAACGGGCGAGCCTTGCGCGCCGTCACCGTAGGGACGCTTCTGGAGTATGCGACTGAAGCCGCGGCCCGCAAATCGGACGCCGTGCAATCGATCATTCTGCGGATTAACGCGGAGCACACGCTCGGGCCTGTGACGGCTTCGACCGTGGCAGCGTTGATCGCGCGCTACGAGGAGGAAGAACTGCCAGCACGCTACTCAACGCGGGCATCGTACCAGTCGTATCTGGACAACTACATTCGTCCGCGTTGGGGAGAGGCGGCTATCGCCAGCGTGAAAGCTATGGCGGTTGAGGATTGGCTAAAGCGCCTGACGTTGGCGCCGAAAACGCGTGGGCACATCAGATCCCTGATGTCCACACTGTTCAAGTGCGCTCAGCGTTGGGAACTCGTCGAGGCCAATCCCATGCAACTGGTGCGGGTCAAGAATGTCAGCAAGCGTTTGGAAAGACCATCCGTGCTCAGCGCGGACGAATTTCACAAATTGCTGCCGCACATTCGGGAGCCGTACAGGACCATGGTCTTGATCGCGGGTTGCCTCGGATTTCGGGCCAGCGAGATCGTTGGCCTCCAGTGGGGCGATTTCGATTTCGAGAAATCGACGCTGCTGGTCCAACGAGGCGTCGTTCATGGCCGTGTGGACGATGTGAAGACCGAATACTCGCGCGACGTGGTGCCGATCGCTCCGGAGCTGGCGAAGGAGCTATTGGCGTATCGGGATCGCTGCTACCCCACGAAAGAGGGCTGGCTATTCGCGAATCCCGCCACCGAGAGGCCGTACCATCAGGAGGAAATTCAGAAGAAGCACATTCGACCGGCGGCGAAGGCGGCGGGCATCAAAGCCAAAATCGGCTGGAAAACGTTCCGGCACAGCTTCCGCTCGTGGCTCGACCAGACGGAAGCGCCGATCGGAGTCCAGCGCGAGTTGATGCGGCACGCCAGCATTCAAACGACGATGAATGTATACGGGAGGGCAATGACCGACAGCAAGAGGGAAGCACACCAGAACGTTGTTCAAATGGTCCTGAAGGGGGACGCGCAGCCAACCGCCGCGGCCTCCGCAGAGAAAAACCGGAGAGAACTGGTTAATGTGGTCTAACAGGCTGCTGAAAAACGCCTGCAGCCGCCAAAATCGGCGCCGCAAGTTGTTGATTCTGTGTCGGCGCAGGTGGGGAAAACTTAGTTTTTCAGCAGCCTGCTAAAGTGGTCTTGGGATTTGCGCCGGAAGCTCGTAACCAACTGATTTTATTGGTTGCGGGGGGTGGATTTGAACCACCGACCTTTGGGTTATGAGCCCAACGAGCTACCAGACTGCTCCACCCCGCAACACTATGCTAGCTCACGGCTCCCCTTTGGTCAACAGCGCGTTACATCTCTTCCGCTCTTTCCGCCCGAG
>Ga0070738_10004018_pt1 | contig 18317 bp, 15 predicted proteins | sample Coa_R2_2_FD_66446 | JGI IMG/M metagenome (GOLD analysis project Ga0070738, IMG submission 66446) | Surface soil microbial communities from Centralia Pennsylvania, which are recovering from an underground coalmine fire - Coalmine... | ecosystem: Environmental > Terrestrial > Soil > Unclassified ...
TCCGGAAACATTGTTCAGATGGATCAGCGTTTCTCCCCGCGGCTGGCGGAAAGCCCGTACGACCTTCCACGGCGGATCTTGCCGCAACACCTGAAACCGGTTCTTTTGCAGACGGAGGCTCAACTGATGAACAGGCGGACGCCAAGCGAGGCGTGGCGCATCGACGCCAGCTCGGGAAAAGGACTGAAGCACCAAACCTCCCCAGTTGTGGACGAGCCTCTAGCGGCTCGCGCTATCGCGGGCTTTAGGTTCCACAGTATCGTGGCGGCCCGGGCCTGCCCGAGTGGCATTAAGCGCTGGCACGCGGAAATGAGCCCCGCCACGGATTGATGCACGTAGCCTAGCGCCGTGAAACCCTCCTCCACGCCAAAAAGCGCGCCTGCCGCTCCGAAAGCAACACAATAGTGCAGTCCGGATTGAAGAACGGGCGCCGCCCGCGTGGCGTTAACCAGCTCCGCCAGCCTGCGGCCCATTTTCAGGCTTGCTTCCCGGCTCTCACGCGCCGGCTTGCGGGCGCTACATTCGACGCTCAGTTGGGCGTAATTCTGCCCGCTCCACGCCCTTCGCGCGTAGGCGGCCTCCATCGCGCCGCTCTCCTCAAGATAATCGCCGAGAAACTCCTCGAGATTGTACGGCGTAAGCGTTCCCTCCTCGGCCAGCGTCTCGAGGCCGAACGAATGCGCCGCTCCCCCCACCGGAGCGGCCGAGTCGGCGAGCTGCAATAGACGCAAAAACGAAATTTCGTCCGCGAATGTAAGCATGCGAATTTAGCGGAGTCAAATGGGACGGCAGAGTCACGCGCAGACCGGGCGCCGGTCAATTACTCAGTCTACCAGCATCAAATCAGTTTTAAGTCGACCACTCCGACGGGTCCGAAATCCGCGCTGACGTGGTCGCCAGGCTTGCCGAAATAGATGTCGGTAGTCACTCCCGTCGTCACGTACTGGCCGGCTTTCAAAGCCAGTCCGCGTTCGTGCAGGCTTGCCGCCAGCCAGTGCAGAGCGTTCAAAGGATGTCCCAGCACCGCCGCGCCATTGCCCTTCTGAATCACCGCCCCGTTTACCGATAGCCTGACCTCTTGCGCCGCGAGGTCAAGACCGCGCCATGACTGCACCAGAGATCCCTTGACCCATGCGGCGTGGCAGGCGTTGTCGGCGATAAGGGATTCAGCGCCGACCGCGGTCCATTCCTCGAAGCGCCTGTCGACAATTTCGATTCCGGGCAGCACGCCTTCCACGGCATCGGTCACTTCTTCCCGGCTCGGAATACGCGCGCCCGGAGCAAGATCGCGTCCCATGCGGAAGGCGAACTCCGCCTCCATCACGCGCATGAAGAATCCGGCCGCTTCGATCTCCGCTGGGCTATCGTAACAAAAGGAAGACAACAGCTTTCCATGAAACGGCCCGGCCATGTGCAACAGCTCCTGCGCCAGTTTGTTCGTGCACGCGATCTTGTAGCCGATCGTTTCGCCCCCATAATGTTCGATTAGCAACGAAACCAGCGCATTCTGGCAGGCATAAGCTTCGGCCACGTTGTTCGGGCGCGCGCCCGACGGCAGCCCGCTCAGCCTGCGATGCTGAATCCGCGCTTGCGCCAGGAGCCGCGCTCCGGAGTCGATCGCCGTGCCGGGAGTCGCCGTCATGCCGCCTCCATATCCGTTCGCGAAATTTTGCCCCACACAAACAAGCGGAAGCTCCCCCCAGCGCCGCGGAGACATGCCGGATTTTGTTGGCCGCGTCCTGCGCCCTGACAACATGCCCGCCGGAAGCGTGTATCTACGGCGCTTTGCAGCTAAAGTTCGCCGCGTCGTTGGTTGATCCCACGCCCTTGTACACCGCTACCTGCGGGTACGGGCACAGGGGCCGCGTCATGTCGATTTGACCGTTGCTCACGTGTGACGCCAGGATTTGATCCGGCGCCTGGTTCTGCTCCCGCCAGCGCTCCAGAACCGCCACCCTATTGAATTGATCCGTTCCCGAGCCGCCGCTGCAATGCATCATGCCGGGGATCATGAACAGCCGCATCCAGTCGTCCTGCTTGCTGCCCATTTTCTCAATCACACTGTGGTAGAAATTGATGGTGTTGCCTGGAGGAATGGCTTGGTCCGCCCACCCATGATAGAGCAGCAGCTTCCCGCCGTGTTTTTTAAAAGGCGTGAGATCGGTGATGTGCGTGTCGATGCCCGACTTGTCTGCCAGCGCCAGATCTGAGTCCAGGTTGAAAGAGCGCCAGTCGTAATTGGGATCCTGATGACCCAGAATGCGGATACTGTCCCAGCCGCCGCCCGGGGCCGTCGGAATCGCGCGAAGCGATGCGTATTGGAGTTCGCCGCCCGGCTCGAATCCGGTCCAAACAATTTCGCCCTTGCTGGTTTTCACATCGGAGTACACCGTCTTCACGGTCGCCACTTGCGCCGCCGTGAGGCACTTGTCATTGTCCGCTCCCTTGCACAACAGACTCTCGGGATCGAACTTGCATCTGTGCGGGTCGCCGATAAGACCGTCTTTAACCCCGTCCAGCGCATCGCACTGCGCTAGCACCGCATTGTGCAGCGTTTCGACTTTGGCTTGCGAAAGGGCTCCATCAGGATGTTTCATCAACTCGATGGACCGCTCCACGCCCGCCGCGTGCAGGTAAATGTGCGGATTTGCGGGAGCGCCCGCCAGCACGCCGTCGAAATCGTCGGGGAATTTCGTGACTTCGATCAGCGCCTGTCTCCCGCCGGTCGAGCACCCGTTCCAATACGAATATTTCGGCTCCTTGCCGTAATACGCCTTGATAAACATCTTGGATTTCACCGCCGTCTCGTGCACGGCCCTCCAGGCGAAATCGGTAATTTTCTCGGGGTGGCCCAGCGCGAACATGCCATTGCCGCCTTCGTGGCCCGTGTCAGTGGCCGAGGTTGCGTACCCCTCGCGAAGCGCCGCCTGCATCTGGCTTAGGCCCTGGATGGCTCCCGCCCACCCGCCGTTGCCCATCATCTGGAATTTGCCGTTCCAATTCTCAGCCGGCATCCAAAGCTCCATTTTGATCTCGGAATCGGACGACGGCTTCAACGTCGCCGCCACGCGGCAGTGCGCCGGAAGCATAAGCGGCGCCGGAGCTCCGCGGCCCGCCGGGGTTGCGGCCGCGCCGCCTCGTGCTTGCGTGGCGGGCGCAAGTCCCGCGGGAATCGATTCCGCCGCAGTCAGCACGATCTCCGGCGTCTGAAGCGACTTCAACTTGTCGCAAACGCCTTCGTTCAGGGCGCCGGCGGTCACCACGCCGCCCAAAGCCAACGCCAACCCCCATGTCTTAAGCATGATTCTGACTCCTGAATTCTCCCTTACGGCATCTTGCAACTGAAATTCCCGGCGTCGTTGGTCGACCCGTTCCCTTTATAAGCGGCCACCTGCGGATAAGGGCACAGCGGACGCGTCATATCGACGTTGTTGCCGGTGACGTGCGCCGCCAAGATCATATCTGGAGCGATGTTGGATTCCCTCCACCGCTCCAGGATCGCCATCTTGTTGAACTGGTCCGGTCCTGGGCCGCCCTGGCAGTGCTGCATGCCCGGCTCCATAAACAGCCGGATCCAGTTGTCCTGTTTGCCTCCCAGCTTCTTCAGCACGGCTTCATAGTAATTCACGGTATTTTCAGGCGAAATCGCCGTATCGTTCCAGCCGTGGTACAGCAGGAGCTTGCCGCCGTGATTCTTAAAGGCAACTAAATCCGGTGGCGCGTTCACATAACCGAATTTTTCATCTGCTGCGGCCGTGTCGCGGTCGAGGTCGAACGTGCGCCAATCCCAATTGGCGTCCTGATAGGTCGCGTATTGGAAAGAGCCTTGCGATAGCATTGCGGGCGCGGGCGAAGCGGCCAATTGCATGCCCCAACCCGTTTCGCTCCCCGGCTCCTTACCCGGGAAAATCAACTCCCCGTTCTTTTTCCTGGCGGAGGAATAGACTAGCCTCACGGCTTCGATTTCGGTGGGAGTCAGGCAGTCGTCCGCGTTACCCGCTTTACATGCCAGCGTTGCCGGATCGAAATGACATTTGCGGGGATCGTTCAGCAATCCGTCTTTCACTCCATCCAGGGCGTCGCAGGCCGCCAGCACAGCTTTATTTAGCGCGTTGAGTTTGGCCGCTGAAACAAAATGCTTGTCGTCCTTGCGAATAGTCGTCGCCACCATCATGTCCCAGGCGTGCAGGTGCGTTTGATAATTCGCGGGCGCGCCGGCGATAATGCCGTCGAAATCTTCCGGATATTTATAGGCCTCCATCAAACCCTGCCGCCCGCCGGTGGAGCAGCCGTTCCAATACGACAGCTTCGGAGCCTTGCCGTAAAAAGCCGTAATGAGAGCTTTCGACTTCAACGCCATTTCGTGATTGGCGCGATAAGCGAAGTCCACCAGCTTCTCGGTATGCCCCAAACTAAACGCCGGATCGGCGCCTTTGTGCCCTGTGTCGTTCCCCGCGGTCGCGTAGCCCTCGCGCAAAGCGATTTGCATTTGCGCGAAGCCTTGGATGCTGCCGGCCCATCCGCCGTTACCCACCGCTTCAAACTTGTTGTTCCAGTTTTCGGCCGGTAACCATAACTCCATTTCGATGTGCGAATCCGAAGACGGAGTGAGCGTCAGCGCCACACGGCAGAACGCTGGCAGGATCGGAGCGGGCGGCTGAGCCGCCGCACGTCCCGCTCCTCGGCTTGTTACCCCGCTTCCGGGAGCGCCTGGAATCGCGGGCGCCGGCGCCGCGGCAGGCGCAGCGGCGGCCGCGCGGTACGGCCCGGCCGCTATTGATTCCGCCGACGTAATCGTCGCGTCTTGAAACTTCACCGAGTTCAACTTTTCACAGGGCGTCTGCGCAAACGCGGCGAGCATTCCGCCGGTTATCAACAAGGCAATGGAGCGAATCGTCATGGTTGACCTCTGGGGCGCTTTAAGAAGCGCAACTAGTGAAACTATCACAATTGAACAGGGCAGTAAACGCGACCAACCTTGATGAGGATCGGTCAGGCGGTTCGCCAGAGCAAGAATGGTCTCTCGGCCCGGGCGCGGCGAAAACGTTGGCTCATGCGAACCGCTTCCGCGCGCTCTCGGGAAATCTTCAACAAGGTGGAATTTGACCCAGAAGCGGCGGCCAGTCCCGCTGCGCAACAAAAACTACGCCTGTGAATGGAGCGGCCGCATCGGACCACTAACGGGAAATCCAAACTCGGATTTCGCGGATGGGAGGCGGGTTCGATTCACATGACCGGATTTTCCTTGTGCCGGCTTGCCGCCGTCGTGGTAAGTCCGCTGACTCTTTGCGCGCAGGCCAATAGCCGATCGGCGACGGAAGATAAGCGCATCCTTGGGATCTTCACAAATCATCGTACGGCTGAGGAATCGGCGGCCCTTACGCCGCTCACTCCTCGTGGCAAGCTGGCAATCGCCTGGGAAGATACCACGGATCCAGCAATCTTCGCGCAAAGCGCATTCCTTGCAGGCATCGGTCAGGCGGTCGATTCGAACCCTTCCTTCCGCCAAGGAATGGGGGGCTACGCAAAGCGGTTCGGCGCCGCCTACGCCGACTTCAGCGTACAAAACTTCATGACCGAAGGGCTCTTCCCGGTCATGCTGCATCAGGACCCGCGTTACTTCCGCCGCCACAAGGGATCGGGACCATCCCGGCTGGCCTACGCCGCCGGCCGGCTCTTTGTCACACGCACGGATTCGGGACAACGCCAGTTCAACTATTCCGAGGTGGCCGGCGGCGCGGCGTCGTTGGCTGTCTCCGACTTCTACCACCCGGACGGCCGGAATCTCGGCGACAACATGCAACGCTACGCTCTACAACTAGGCTTTGATGCGGCTTCTAACGTCCTGAAGGAATTTTGGCCGGATTTGAAGCGCAAGCTGCCGCGCAAACTCGCGCCGCAACCACAGCCATAAGCTTCAACTTAAAATTTCTTCAATTCCTGAATCAGCGCGTCCATGCCCTTTTTCTGGTAGATCCGCGCAAGGCGCTGCTCTTCGGGCGAGGGCGAGGCCACGTCGCGAAGCTCTGGCTCCTCCATTGAGCTGCGGCTGGGAATCCAGTAAGAACCGTCGCCGAACTGCACGCTGGAGACAAACCCGCTCATGGATTGAATGGAAATGCGGTCCGGAAACTTGATCGCCGCATCCGGGAACACTCGGGCGTCCTGGCCTGGCGCCAGGTTGAGATCGGCAGGCAAAGACGCGGCCAGGAATTGGTTGCCGTTCTGATCCTTCACAATCCATCCGATCTCCACGTGCCTCACCGGGCGCTTGGAAATGTTGCGCACTTCAAATCGCGGCGCCCAGGCTTCGTTTGCCGCGACGCGCGCCATGCCGGCGGCCGGTTCGATGGGCTCGTCCGCCATCCGCAAAAACGCGAACTGCACTTCGCGTTCGGGATCTACATTTGTAGCGCGGCCGCGAACCACTTGCAGCATGCCTGTGCGAGGCGTTTCCGACTGCCGGGTCAGGCTGGCCAGCATGGCCTTTTGCAGTCCGTCGCGTCCGGCGCTCTCCAGTAGCGTTCTAAAGTATTTGCGGTCTCGCCGGGCTTCCATCTCCCAAACCGTCATCTCGCGCTGAGAATTGAGCTTGTCGGGACCGTAGAAAGTCAAGTCATCGAACAGGATGCCGTCCAGCCGCACCTCCACTATCGGCGTAGCGCCGCCGCCCAGCGGACGCAGCAGCGTTTCGTCGATGTGCACGGAAAAGACGTCGCGCGGAGCCACGTCTAAGCTAGGAACCTTCACCGCTCCTCTGCCTCCGGGGGTCACTTCCTGCGCCAGCACCTCGAGAGTCACGCCCCGAATATGCTTCTGGCTGGAGTTGAGCAGCGTGAGCGAGGCGTGCACGTCCACAAGATACGCGCTTCCTCGCGCGGTGGCCCGCGAGCCACCCCAATCCACCGACACCATGGATACCGGCGCGTCCTTGGGAATGTCGATGTGTCCGTTGGGCGTCTGCGCGGAGACGGCCGTGGCGGCCAGGACACAAAAGCACCACTTACTGCACATATACGCTCGTAATGGTCATCTGCCCCGTATCGTCGTCCACGTATCTTGCGCTTGCGGAACCCTGCGCGCTCACCGACACCGCTACGGGACGCAATTCACCCTGCGAGATTTTCAAAGAGCCGCCATTGCCGCGCAGAACGATTCCGCTGTCGGAAGCTTCCACCATCGGGCCGGACTCTTCGCTCTCCATGATTCCTCGCCCGTGGAACAGTTGCGACATGGCCCTGCCCAACACTTCTTTATCGGCCGGGGGAAAATTCAGCCATAGCGCGGCGCCAATCAGCAGCATCATCCCGGCGGCTGCGGCGGCCGCGGCCCAGCCAAAACTCAGCTGGAGCCGCATGCGCCGGCTCCGGAACCTCGGCCCCGCGCGCCTTCTTCGCCGGGGCGCTACGCATTCCCCTGCCTCCAGGCCCACGCGGATATTGGCGGTCATTTCCGCCGCCAGATGCTCCCAATCCACTCCCGGCGGCATTCGCGAAGATTCCTCCTTCAGCCACTCACGATCGGCCCGGTAGGCTTCCGCCACCTCGCGGCATTGGAGGCAGCGGCCCAAATGCAGGCGCAGGCACAGACTCCGCCAGGGGCTCGCATCGCCGGAGGCGAACAGGGCCAAATCCGTTTCTTTGGCGTGCCTGATCATGACTTCTCTTCTTTCTTCGATCGTCTCTCGAAATGCCGCCTCAGCTTCACCCGCGCATTGGCGATGTGCGACCGCACTGTCGCTTTTGAGCACTTCAGCCGCGCGGCGACCTCTTCCGCCGGAAGATCCTCTACGTCTCGCAGAAGCAGCGCCGTCCGTTCGCGTCCCGTGAGAACCTCAAGGCCTGCCTCCAGCTTCTCGCGGTGCTCGTTCCGCAGCACTCTTTGCTCCGGACTGTCCTCGGGCGAGCTGACGAACGGCTCAGGAAGGTCGTCCAGATCCGTGAACGCCACCCGCCCGTTGCGGCGTAGAAAGTCAATCGCCGTGTTGCTTGCGATCCGCGACAGCCAATGAGCCGCTTTTTCCAGGTCCTTCAGTTGATCCTGCCTCTGCAACGCCTTGATGAAGGCTTCCTGCGTCAAATCCTGGGCGTCGGCAACATTTCCTACCTTGCGGTAGATCAACAGAAACACCCGCCGGAGGTTTTCCGACACGAACCGGCTCTCCTGTTCCGAAGAAAGCGGTACGGCGTCATAGCGGGTCGATTCCGGCGCTTCGTTCATCTCTACTCTCAAGACGGCGGCCGGCATCGGATGGATTCTTTCCCTCCACCATAATGACGCTGGCGGTCGTGCCGACGTGCAATCTCTTTTCATTGTGCCGCTTGGCCTGAGCCGGCGCGGCGGCGCTAACCTAAATAATATATGAGGCCGGTAGCCGTGGTTGGAATCGGGAAAACGCCCTTTGGATCCTTTCCCGACCGCGATTTACGTTCCCTGGCCGTCGAAGCGGGCGCGAAATGTCTCGCCGATGCCCACCTAAAGCCTGATAGGGTTGAGGCCTTTTATTTGGGCAACTTCGCCGGGCCGTCTTTCGTGGGCCAAAATCACCTGGCGCCTTATGTGGCCGGAGGACTCGGCATCGAGGGTGTTGCTTGCACCCGCTTTGAGGCGGCATGCGCCTCCTCGGGCTCCGCTTTCTTTCATGCCGTTGCCTCTGTGGCCGCCGGCCTCTACGACCTCGTCTTGGTCTGCGGTGTTGAAAAGATGACCTCCCAGCCCACGCCCGTTGTTTCGGAAATTCTTGCGGCAGCGGGTGATACGGGCGGGGAGGTGCGCGTCGGCGCAACCTTTCCCGCGCTGTTCGCCATGATCGCCCGCCGGCACATGCATCAGTACGGAACCACTCGAGAGCAACTTGCCGCCGTGGCCGTGAAAAATCACTCCAATGGCGCCAAAAATCCCCTGGCGCACATGCGCAAAGTGATCGCCATGGAGCAGGCCCTGGCCGGAAAGCCTGTCGCCGAGCCTCTCACCGTCTACGATTGTTCTCTCATTAGCGACGGCGCGGCGGCAGTTTTGATCGCGCCTTTGGAGCGTGCTTCCGAGTTCACGGACAAGCCCGCAAAAGTTCTTGCCATCGCCCAGACCTCCGACGTTGTCGCGCTGGACCATAAGGCCGACATCACCACTTTCCGCGCCGTTCGGCGCGCGGGAGAAATGGCCTATAAGATGGCGGGGTTGAGCCCGTCCGAAATTGAATTCGCCGAGCTGCACGATTGTTTCACCATCGCCGAAATCATGGCCACCGAAGATTTGGGTTGGGTAAGGAAGGGCGAAGGAGGGCCCTACGCCTTGGAAGGCCGCACTTGCCTTCACGGGGAACGGCCGGTGAACGCCAGCGGCGGGCTCAAGGCCAAAGGCCATCCGGTTGGCGCAACCGGCGTAGGACAGATCTGCGACGTTGTGATGCAGATCCGTGGCGAAGCGGGTGAGTTGCAGGTGGCCCGCCATGAGGTGGGCTTGGCCGAAAACCTCGGCGGCTCCGGAGCGACTGCCGTGGTCGCGATTTTGGGCGCCGTATGAGAGGCGTTGTCTATACCGAGACCGTCGTTCATGCGGCCCCCCCGCAGTTCGTCTCCGACGCGCCTTACCAGCTCGCCATTGTGGAACTGGAAGGCGGCGAGCGCCGCACCGTTCGCATCCTCGGCGACCGCGTTCATATCGGCGATGCGGTAGAGTTTGCGGAAGACCGCCAGGGAATTGTGTTCTTTCGCAAGGCGTGAAGATTTTCCTTTACTACGTTGGCAAGCCTCGCGACCCTCACGCCAACGCCATGGCCGAGGAATACATCCGGCGCTCCGGCCGCTTCGCGACATGCGAAATGCGCGAAATCGACCCGAGGCGCTTCGATCCTTGGGCCAAGCGCCCCGCGGTTTCGAAGATTCTTCTGGATCCCCTTGGCCGCTCCCTGGATTCGGCCCAATTCGCGGCCCAATTCGACCGCGACCTCGCCTTTGTGGTGGGCGGCGCGGACGGCCTGCCCGGCGACTGGCGCTCCCGCGCCGATGCCCTGCTCTCGCTCTCTCCGCTCACCATGCCACACGAGCTCGCCCGAGTAGTTCTAGCAGAGCAGATCTACCGCGCGCTCGCCACTCTGCGCGGGCACCCCTACCCGCGCTGAGAGACGACTTCTCTGGCGATGCTCCCGAAACACCCGAGATCTTGGCGCGCTCTGCATGCTTTGGGAGAATGAAATTGTGCTCCGCCCCCAGAAATATAGGTACGACGCCCTTTTGATCGTCTCCTTCGGTGGACCCGAGAAACGTGAAGACGTGATTCCGTTTTTGGAAAACGTGCTCCGCGGACGCCATGTCCCGGCGGCGCGCATGCTCGAAGTCGCGGAACATTACTATCGCTTTGACGGCCGCAGCCCCATCAACGATCAGAACCGTGCGCTTATCGCCGCTCTTCGCGAGAGGATTTCAATCCCCATCTATTGGGGCAATCGGAACTGGCATCCCCTGTTAACCGACGCCGTGCGCCAGATGCGGGACGAAGGCATCGGATGCGCGCTGGCCTTCGTCACTTCGGCCTTTGGATCTTATTCCGGCTGCCGCCAATATATCGAAAACATCGAGGCGGCTCGCGTTGCCGCTGGCGCTAGCGCGAGGGATTCCGCGCCGCGCATCGACAAGATTCCGCCGTTTTCCGGTCATCCGAAGTTCCTCGAAGCCATGGCGGATCGCGTGCGAAATGCCTGTGTGGAGTTGCCCCAAGGCCATCTGGTTTTCACCGCGCACAGCGTTCCTTTGGCGATGGCTCGTTCCAGTCCCTACGTCGCAGAACTGGAGCGCGCTTGCGCCGCTCTAGCCGGCGCGCTCGGACGCGGCGGGGATTGGAAACTGGCGTGGCAGAGCCGCAGCGGCCCCCTCTCTCAGCCCTGGCTCGAACCCGATATTTGCGACTACTTGCGCCAAATCCGCCGCGATGTAGTCGTCGCGCCCATCGGATTCCTGTCGGATCACATGGAGGTGATTTATGACCTGGATGTTGTGGCCCGGCAGGTGGCAGAGCAATTAGGAATTCGCATGGTGCGCGCGCGCACCGTGGAAACTCATCCGGCCATGATCGAAATGATCGTTGACATGCTGGAACAGGACCACGCGCCGTGCGAGGGCGCCTGCTGCGCCTACAACGCAGGGGTCCGTTCCTCGGAAACTTAGCTTGCGAGGCGCAGACCCGCGCGTGACTTGAAGCGTCCTTTCACAGCTTGATGGCTGCCGGCCGGATGTTCTGGTTGATTCGGAAAAAATTGTCGGGGTCGTATTTCGCCTTGACCGCCGCCAGCCGATCGTAATTCGCCCGGTACGCGGCTCGAATCCGATCCTCGCCCTCTTCCATCAGGAAGTTCAAGTATGCGCCGCCTGCGCCGAACGGATGCAGCGCTTCATAATAATTTCTGGCCCAATGGACGATTCGCTCGCGGTTGGCCGGATCCGGATCTACGCCGACAATCACTCCGCTCCACACGGCGTCCCTGTGAGCAAAGGCGGTATCGCCCTCGCTTACGCGATGCGCTTTCCCGTCCACCGGGTAGAGATGCATTGCCGATTGCCAGGTCGGCAGCAACGACGCGTGTTCCAGATGCTTCTGAATCGCTGCGTCGCTGAGCTCCTTAAAGAAGTCCGCCTTCCAGTACCATTGCAAACCTGCTGGGTAAATCGGGTCGAACATCCCTTGCAGCGCGGGAAACAACATCGGCGCGAAAAATTCGAACGCCGGCGGGCGGTAGCTGCGAATCGGCTCCAGGATGCTGTTCGCCTTCTCCATCGGACCCTGATAGCACCACACAATGGCGCACATTTTCCGGAGGTGCAACTCTTCGGGAAAGTGCGGTCCTGGAGGCACGGTCATCATGGCGAGGAAACCATTCATTTCTTCGGGCGCCTGCGTAATGAAGCTGCGGTACCACTTCATCACGTCCGCGGCGTCTTCCAGGCTCCACAGCATCGGACCGGCGCACACTGTATGTACCGGCTGTCCCTCGAACAAAAACGAGGTCACGATGCCGAAATTGCCCCCTCCTCCCCGAACCGCCCAAAACAAGTCCGGATTTTCCTCGGCGTTCGCCACGACGAAACCGCCGTCTGCTAGCACTATGTCCACGGACAGAAGGTTGTCGATCGTTAGCCCGTATTTTCGAGTTAGATGGCCCAGTCCACCGCCCAGCGTAAGCCCGGCAACGCCTGTGCTCGACACAATGCCCGACGGGACGGCAAGTCCGAAGGCGTGGGTTGCATGGTCCACATCGCGCCACCTGCACCCGGCCCCCACCAGCACCGTGCGTGAGGAAGGATCCACCCTCACGTAGCTGATGGGCGCGAGATCGATTACCAGGCCGCCGTCGCAAACGCCCAAGCCGGCGGCGTTGTGGCCGCCGCCCCGAACCGAAACAAGTAAATCGTTGGCCCTTGCAAATCGGACCGCGGCCATCACGTCCGCGACGTCCGCGCACTGCGCGATCAGGCGCGGCTTGCGATCGATCATGGCATTGTAGACTTTTCTCGCATCTTCGTACCGTTCGTTTCCCGGTTCGTGGACCGTTCCTCGGAAGTGGCCGCGGAATTCCTGGATCGCTTCTTGTAAGGACATCTTTCCTTTTCCTTTTCGGGGCGTATTGCTTTCCTCGCCCGATGATTCCACTTTGCTAGAGTTGCCGTTCTAGCAGCGTTCTTAAAAAGCGGTTGCGGCCGTTCCGTGCAGCAGACGAGATAATTTCCGTTCGAACGCGCGCGAACCAGACCGCCTCGCCGCCTCGATGCCACGATAGAAGCATGCGTGGCCGGCCTCGGCCCTTCCCTCGCGAAGCAGGAGTTCCCCCTGCGTCCGATGCAACTCCGCAACCGCCCATTCCTCGCCGTTCTTGCTCACGAAGGCGAACCCGGTGGAGATAGTGGCCAGCGCATCGCTCATCCTGCCGGCGCGCGCGAACGTCTCCGCCAGTAAAGACAAGTAGTAGGGCAGGCGAAGCTCGGCGCCCAAGACGCGGAATGCGTCCAATCCTTGCTGAAGTTGCGACAATCCATTCGCCACTTCACCTTCGGCCGCCGTGGCCCACCCAGCTATGATGTTTCCCATCGCCTGATAGTACGCGATGCCATGCCGAGTGGACACTTCCACTGCCTCACGCCCTCGTTCCAGCGCGGCCGCGCTTTCGGCCCGGAACGCATGCAGTAGTGCGGCATAGGCGAATGCAATCGCCTGACTGAACGGATCGCGTATTCTGTTGGCCGCCGTGATCGCTTCGGCGGCGTAAGCATCGGCGCCTCCCTCTTCGCACAGCCATTGCAGATGGGCCAAATAGGAGTGGCAAAAGACGCCTATGTCCGGACCCGCAAACAACGCTAATACCGCCCCCGCAGACCCGTCGTGCCTGCCCAACGCCGCGGCCATGTGCCGCAGCGCCTCCTTCAGCCGCCCCAGATGAAACAGGCTGCTTCCCATCAGAAAATTTCCGGCCAGGGATAGTGCGGCCGTCCCCTCCCGTTCCGCCGCTGTCAAATAGTCCTCGCCGAACCGCTGCGCCGCCATCAGATCGCCCCGGACTAAATGAAATGCCCAGGCGCCGCTCAAGATCGCGAAGATGTTTCGATTCTCGAAGCGCCGGGAGATTTCCAAGGCGCGATTATAGGTTTCGCCGACTTCCGCCGCCGAATAACCTTCTGTTGTCACAAGCGCCGGCCCGAGAATAGCAAGCAGATCGAGTTCCTGCTTCAGACTGCGTTCAGATTCGGGGAGTTCGCGGCAGAGAGAGAGCGCTTGCTTCAGAAGGTCCGCGGCTTCGGCGTTCGCGTATCGTCGGCGTGCATAAACGGCCGCCTGCCGGTAATGTTGGATCGCCTCTTCCGCCATTCCGGCCTGTTCGAAATGCGAGGCAATCTGCCCGCTCCAGATTTCGATATCCGCTCCGTACGCCTCGGCCAGGGCGCGCGCCACCCGCCGATGAAAGTAGCGCCGGCGCACCGGACTGAGTTCCGAGCAGGCCACTTCCCTCAAGCGGTCGTGCGTAAAGTCGTATTCGCCAACACCTCGGCTCTCGACGATGCGCCGCCGCCAGAGTTCGTCGAGCGCTTCAGACACGCTGAGTTCGTCCCAGTCCGTCGCCTTCTCGAGTAGTTCGGCTGTGAAGGGGCGGCCGATCACGCTCGCCACGCCAGCGAGTTCGTAGGATGCCGCCGAGAGCTGTGCCAGCCGAGCCGCTATAACGGCGTGCACCCGTGTGCTTTGCAATCCGCCCCGGACACTCTCCACGACAAACAGCGGATTGCCGCGAGTGGCGCGAATGATTCCGGCTAGCTTGCCGCTGTCCAAGGGTTGCCCGGATTCCAGCCGGGCTAACTCCGCTGTCTCTTCGGCGCCCAATGGCTCCAGTGGAATCTCTTCGACAATCCCGGTCCTCCGCAGGCCTGCGACGAACCGAGAAAACGGATGCTCGCGGCCGGTTTCTTCCGCCCGCACCGTTCCCAGCACCAGGACGCCTTCCGACACCGGCGCCCTCAACAGGTAGTTGAGCCACTCGAACGATGCAGGGTCGCACCATTGCATATCGTCCAAGTAGAGAAGAAACGGTTTACGGACCTTTCCTACGGCGGCGTTGATCGATTCGTAAAACCGAAGGCGCTGCCAGCTTTCGGTGAGCGACAGCAGCTCGCCGGGTGCGCGCCGTTCGGTTTTGGCGACGTGGTCGCAGATCTCCGGCGCGAGCCGGGCCAGCTCCGCCGCTTGCTCGATCGTCAGGCTGGACCATCCCGAGCGGACCACGTCGGAGCGCAGCCACTCGGCTACCGGCGCGTACGCTACCTCGCCCAGGCCGGCATAACACCGGCTGCGTGCGGCCGCGTGTCCCTCGCTCAAGCACCATTGAAAGAACTCGTCGGCGAGTCTCGTCTTTCCGATCCCCGGTTCGCCAGAGATCAGAACGACTCGCGGCCCTATCTCCGCGGCGCCTTCCCAGGCTGCCCTGAGCTGTCGCCTCTCCCGCGCGCGGCCGATCAGCACCCGGCTTCCCTGTGGCGTCGAAACGCCCTTGGCGGAAGGTCCGAAAGTCCTCTCGCCCGGAGCCCCCGGCTCCGCCTTTAGAATTCGTTCGAACAACTCCACGGTTGCCGGACCAGGCTCGACTCCCATTTCCCGCCGCAAGACCCGCATGCACTGATGGTAGGCGCGCAGGGCGCTCGCCCGGTCGCGATTGGCCGCGTGCAGCCGCATCAGCAACTGATGGTGCGCCTCGCCCAGAGGATCGAGCGTGGCCAAGCGTTCGGCGAACGGGATCGCCGCTACGAATTCCATTTGCTCTTCCAGGAGGGTGGCGAGCCGGCCCAATACCTCGCAGACGCGCTGCCGGTACTCCTCGCGGATTGGCGTAAGCCAATCGTCGTATAGTCCGGGCAAAAGGTCGTCTTCGCACATCCGCGCTGCCGCGGTAAGCGAGCGGATCTCCCGGGAGCGGTCGTTTGCCGTTCGCGCGGAAGCAGCCTCGGTGACCGCCGCCTGGAAATTGACGACGTCGATCTCGCACGAGGCCTCCAAACGCCATCGCACGCTATGATGATCGGTGACGAGCGAATTGCATTCGGCCGGCAGGGCGCGTTTGAGATGGTGCAGTAATTGCCGCAGATTCGTGCGGGCCTGTGATTCCTTAGAGCCCGGCCATAGCACAAACGCCAGCCGCTCCCGCGGTTGTGGCAAGTCCCCGTGAAGGATCAGGTAGGCGATTAACGATTGGCTACGGCCCTTGTTGATAGAGATCGCACGCCCCTCCGAGCTGCAGATCCGGAAGTGGCCGAATAAATTGATCCTCATGGTGCTGACCTCAGTCTACGCCCGAGGACGCGCCTCGCGAAACGAGATGGCAGTCCTAATGTTGGCGCGATTTGCATGAGCGGGTACGCAATCCCGATCTGCCGTGCGCGATCATGGGGAGGAATGAGAAGATTGCTCGCCGGCGCGATAGCCGTCTCTTTCACCGCTGCGGCGCTAGCAACTGAAACCCGGTGGTGGCGCGAGAACTCCGATGATTTTGAAAGAGGCGCTCTAAATCGTCTCTCGCTTTCCAATGAGGGTAGGCTCACGTTGGCGCCCGTTGTTAAAGAGACCTTCGACGCATCGGTCGCCTTCCTCTGGGCGCTGGCGCGCGATTCCAAAGGCAATATCTACGCCGCTGGCGGCGGACTGGGATCGCCCAAGGCCAAGCTGTTCGCGATTGATCCGCGAGGCAAAGCCAGAACAGTGGCGGAGCTCGATGGCATCGCCATCCAAGCCCTCGCCATAGACCGGTCCGATCGCGTCTACGCCGCCACATCTCCGGACGGCAAGGTCTACCGGGTCGATCCGGCCGGCAAAGTAGAAGTCTTTTACAATCCCAAAGCGAAATATATCTGGGCTCTCGCGTTCGACCCGTCCGGGAATCTTTACGTCGCCACGGGCGATCAGGGCGAGATTCACCGCGTCGCTCCGGGCGGCGCGGGCGCCGTATTCTTTCGTACGAACGAGGCTCACGCCCGCTCGTTGGCAATAGATGCCGGCGGGAATCTAATCGTCGGCACGGAGCCGAGCGGGCTCATCCTCCGCGTTTCGCCCGCGGGCGGCGGGTTTGTTTTGTATCAGGCTCCCAAGCGCGAAATCACCGCCGTAGCGATTGCGCCTGACGGGGCCGTTTACGCAGCCGCCGTTGGAAACAAGCAAGCCTCGCCCGTGACTCCGGCCTCCACGCCTTCGCCGGTGGCTACGGCGGCCGTGGCGTCCGCCGTTCCGCCGACCATCACGGTTACGGCGCAGCCGCGTCCCAACGCCGCTTCTTCGCCTGCGCTGGCGCAGCAGAACGTCGTCGGCGGCTCTGAGGTTTACTGCATTGAGCCCAGCGGCGAACCACGAAAGGTTTGGAGCCACCCGGAAGACATCGCCTATGCGCTCGCCTTCGACGCTACAGGCAAACCGCTTGTCGGCGCCGGCAATCACGGCAATATCTACCGTCTCGATTCCGATCGCTTCTACACGCGCTTGGTCTCGCTGGCGTCTACCCAAGTCACAGGCTTGTTGTCTGCTCCAAATGCCGCCTTGTTGGCGGTCACAGGGAATATTGGAAAATTGTTTTCCATTGGCCCGCAGCGCGAGACCTCCGGGACTTTCGAAAGCGACGTGCTCGATGCGGGCGCGTTTTCCTACTGGGGCCGAATCGCGGTCGAGCCGGATGGCCAGGCCGGCGTGACGGTGGAAACGCGCACTGGCAATCTTAACCGTCCGGAACAGAACTGGAGTCCATGGCAGAAATTGAACGGCGACCGCGTTGCTTCTCCCTCCGCCAGATTCATTCAATACCGGATCACTCTTTCGGGCAACGCATGGGTGCAGGGGCTAGACTTGGCTTACCAAACCAAAAACGTGGCGCCGGTGATCGGCGAGCTTGAAGTCACTCCCGCTAATTACAAATTTCCGCCGCCCGTTTCCGTCGCGGAATCCGTCGGCTCTTCCACGCTGAGCCTTCCTCCGCTCGGTCGGAAGGCCTCCTCCGGTGGCGCAGTTCCATCCACTAGGGGTCCGTCTACGCCAGCCATGAATTATGCCAAAAGCCACATTGGCCTGCGCTGGCTCGCCACAGACGATAACGGCGATAACCTCGAATACAAAGTGGAGATACGAGGCATCAATGAGACCCAATGGAAGCTTCTGCGCAACAATATCCGCGAGAATTATTTCAGTTGGGACTCTGACCTGTTTCCCGACGGCAAATATATTGCGCGGCTCACGGCTTCCGACGCCCCTTCCAATCCGCCGGATCAAGCGCTTCAATCATCTCGTGAAACCGACCCATTTCTCATCGACAACACTCCGCCCGAAATCACCTGCTGTACGGTGACGGGTTCTGTGGTTCAGTTTCGCGCCAAAGACGCCCTAAGCGTTCTCAAGAAGGCCGAATATTCCCTCAATGGCGGCGACTGGACCGTCGTGGAACCCGTCTCCCGCCTCAGTGATTCGAAGGAGCACGAATACCGCATCTTCCTTCCCCGCTTGCAAGGCGAAACCACGGTCGCAGTGCGGGTCTGCGACGAGTTCGACAATCAGGGCGTCGCTAAGATTGTCCTGAATCCAGCGGTGAGCCGCTGAGCAACCGTCCCCTTCATGCGCTCCCAACAGCCGCTGCGCATCTACGCCTTCGCGAGTCTCGGATAAGAATGCATGTCCACACTCTCGCCAGGACATGATGACCGGCCCGAGACATAGGTAACAGAACGTACCGGAGACATGGGTTACACTTTTTGCCCTGAAGGGGGGTGGGTGGAATGCCATGGAAGGAATGTTCTGTTATGGACGAACGGATG
>Ga0070738_10004019_pt1 | contig 18312 bp, 14 predicted proteins | sample Coa_R2_2_FD_66446 | JGI IMG/M metagenome (GOLD analysis project Ga0070738, IMG submission 66446) | Surface soil microbial communities from Centralia Pennsylvania, which are recovering from an underground coalmine fire - Coalmine... | ecosystem: Environmental > Terrestrial > Soil > Unclassified ...
TACACCAACTACGTTGAGATGATCCGTGCGGGAAAAACGTTGATGAATGGCGGCATTCCTCACATGATTCGAGGTGGGCTGAAGGAGGGCTACTGCAAAAATTCGCCGTATGGGCCAGCGGTCAGCGAAGCCGCTAAAAAAGCGGCAGACTCCGCAAAAGCAAAGTTGCTTGACGGTAGTTTAGTGATTTTTAAGGGTGAGCTTAAAGATAACAAAGGGAAAGTAGTTATTCCCGCTGGGAAGCAGTACACGCTGCAAGACCCACAGTTGGAAACGATCGATTGGCTAGTTGAGGGTGTTCTTGGCGATCCCAAAAATACGTAGAATCTTGATACACCCTAACCATCCCGTGAGGGATAGATTCACCCCGCGATTGACTCTGCCTCAAAAATTTGAGGGTGCAGAATCGGAACGGTAACTGGCAAATTTTAACCCTCATCCTGCATCAGAAGGAGATGATCCCCACAGATAGTCTGCTGTGATCAGCAGGTAATATTGATTTCGTTAATGGAGCGTATACGAATGTATGTAAACAAGGTGTTGGATTTGTCGATCGCGGGTGCGCGAGTGGTGCTAAGAGCCGCGATCGCCCATGCTGAGACAATGGGTGTCCCTCAATGTGTCGCCATTGTTGACCGCGGCGGAAATCTACTGGCCTTTGAACGGATGGAAGGGGCCAAAGTGTTAAGCCAACACTCGGCGATCCAAAAAGCCATTACGGCGGCATCTCACCGCACATCGACTGGGACACTCCCGACTGAACTTGGGGTGGGCATTGCGTTGGCCACGGGGCTACGTTACGCACCGATTGCGGGCGGACTTCCAATCATCATCGATGGTGAGGTCATCGGGGCGATCGGGGTTGGTTCCGGTAGCGATGAAGAGGATATTGAAGTCGCCCAGGTTGGCATCGAGGCGTTGAAAACCCTACTGGCCGAAACGAAGTAGCGATCGGGTGCTGGCAATACAGTTCTTCCCAGCGCCTTTCCCCTTCTCTAGCTTTGGCGCATTGGAATCTCAATCCTGAACTCACTGCCCTTTCCTGGCTCTGAGTAGCACTGAAATGTCCCTTTATGCGTTTCAGTCACGATCTGGTAGCTGATTGAAAGCCCAAGTCCTGTACCATGCCCCACGGGTTTGGTGGTAAAGAACGGGTCAAATAGCCGTTTCCTGACGCCTTCGGACATGCCAGGCCCGTTATCGAAAATCCGAATTGCCACCCGTTCAGCCGTTACCTGCTCTGTCCGAATCGTGATTGTTGGTGGTGTATTGTCTGTGGGCTCTTGCTCATGCACCGATTGTGCACCATCGCTCAGAGACCATCGGCCATTGGCGACCGCTTCATCCAGTGCATCGATCGCATTTGCCAGTACATTCATGAACACTTGGTTGAGTTGTCCAGCATAACATTCAATGTTTGGCAGATCACCGTATGCCTTCACGATCTGAATGCCGGGGTGCCCAGATCTTGCTTTCAGGCGATTGTGAAGAATCAGCAGCGTACTCTCAATGCCCTCGTGAAGATCAACCGCTTTCATTGCGGCCTCATCCATGCGCGAGAAGTTGCGGAGCGATCGCACAATTTGCTGAATGCGTTCTGCACCAACTTTCATTGAGGCCAGGAGTTTTGGCAGATCCTCCAGCAGAAAATCCAGGTCGATTGCTTCTGCCTCGGCCTGCACCGCTGGCGCTGGATTGGGGTGATGCTGCTGGTAAAGTTGAATCAACCTCAACAAGTCCTGCGTATAGGTGTGGGCGTGGTTCAGGTTGCCATAGATAAAATTCACTGGATTGTTAATTTCATGGGCCACGCCAGCCACTAATTGTCCCAGGCTCGACATCTTTTCCGTTTGGACAAGCTGGGTCTGGGTCTGCTGCAAATCATGCAGCGTTTGTTCAAGCTGTTGGGTCTGCTGGCGTAACTGCTGCTCGGATGCCAAAAGCGCGACCTCTGCCTGCTTGCGATCGGTAATGTCTTCGATCGTCCCTAAAATGCCGATGACACTTCCTTCGCCATCATGAATGGGAATTTTGTTGACATCAATCCAGGCTTGTTTGCCATCTGCTTGCAGACGTTGCTCAATCAAATGGAGGACAGGGATATCAGTTTCCATCACCTGACGGTCTTGCTCACAATACATCGCCGCTTCTTCCGGCGTCCAAAACAGCTCAAAGTCCGTTTTGCCGACAACGTCTTGAAAATGCCTCAGTCCAGCCGCCAAGGCCCAGTTCTTGTTACAGCCCATGTAGACCGAGTGGCGATCTTTCCAGAAAATTGCCTGCGGAATATTATCCAGAACCAGTTGCAAAAGTTCAGCGCTTTGATTCAGTTTCTCTGCCGCCTGCCGGCGCTCCGTAATGTTTTCAAAAATGCAAAGAATACCAAGTGTCTGGCCATTTGTATCCACCAGAGGAATTCTGCTGGCATCGAACCAGAGCTGTTCACCATTGGCTTTCAGCCGCCCAGACAGCCCGTGCAGTTCAGGTTCTCCCGCTAAGATAAGCTGCTGATCGTGTGCGCGATAGCAATCGGCTTCTCCCTCTGCCCAGGGTAAATCATGATCTGTTTTACCGGCGATCGCCGCTGGATCGCCAAAACCAACAATCTCTGCCCAGCGACGATTGCATCCTAAGTAGACAGAGTTCAGATCTTTCCAGAAAACACACTGAGGCATCCCATCTAAGACCATTTCCAGTAATGTATGGCGAGACTGGAGCAGGGTGGTTGTTCGTGTACCTTGCTCAGCGTCAGCAGTCTGGTTTGATGACAGGGGGACAGCTGGATTACAACTCATATCTGTAGTACAGGAACAACAGCACAATCATGAATGGGCTTAGCACAAGCTGCCCAGCGTACATTCCACAGACTTCTTACACAACCCGCTACCATTGCGGTCATTTTTTTTACCAAGGTTGATGGCTAGAAGCGGCTGTAGTGCCACTGGTAAAAATCAGCATACATGAAGTTGATCAACAGCCCACTATTCTACTGAGCGTAGACCCTGAAGCGTTTAATTGAGGAAGGCACCGATTAGCTGATGGGTGGTTCTGTCCCAATGCCCAAAGCCTTTTTGCTCGCTTTCAATGCTTGCCATAGCTCCTGGATCTGACGGTATGCTTCATCGGGTGCAAGCTTGCCGTTACTCTCAAGCGCACAGATATAGTTGATGCGGTGGGCAAACTCTTGCAGGTTGGCGTTGAAGACCAGGTTGCTGGGAGTGAATGTTCCCCGGTAGCGACTCCGCGGCAGGAACATGTGATTAAGGGCTTCTGATTTTGGCTGGGACATACGTGGTGACCATTTTTTCTTCAGTGTGCCCCCATCATTGCTGATTCGCTCACAAACAATAGTGAAGTCAATATACTTCTGTTGTAAAGGAAAACTCACGGGTTAGACGTGATATCTGCTTTATGTCCATTAATCCTTTCGACACTCATAATGATCAAACACCCAGCGCTCCTGACCATCCGGTAAATACTCCCAATGAGCTTTAACAAGGACTGGCTTTGTTTCACTATCGAACGGTGGTTCACCCTGTTTTAGCGGTAGCGCTTTACAAGTAGGTTGAGGGGGCTGGTAAGCCGGTTGTGAAGCAGACGGAATCACAATCGTGGGGCTGATACCGAAGAAGACGCCACCATCATGATGATGGTGCCATCCAATACCTCCGACGCCGACGCCGATCCCTAAGGAAAATTGCGCCCAGGCAGGCGTTGAAACCAAAGAAATAGCCGCTATTGACAGTGGCAAAGCAGCAAAAAAGGCTTTTTGAATTGGTATCATAGCAATTTCTCTAGTGCGCTTAAGACTTTTATTATGCAAAATTTTTCACCAAACTGAATTTCGGTTTATCCTTCAGGTCATATTTTTTCTACGGCCTCAGTTTATCTAACATCAGGGGCTTCCAGACAACAGATCATTCCGTTTCCAGCTTGTGATGATACAAAATATCAGCAAACTACTTGCCTGAATTGAGTTCTTCATCATTAACGACTCACTTCATCAAACGGTGGATGTGAGCTTCCACCGCAACCATCGTGTGCTTGGTCAATTTCACTGTAGTTGGATAAGTTTAGATGACCAGGTGAACTACAGGATCCTGCCCCTTCCAGATCCCGGTTGAGGTAAGCTTCACAGCGGGCGCAATTTCATCCAGAATGCTTCTATCCCAGTGGTTTTTGAGGATGCCCCATAGGGTGTTCAAGGGGCTAGCTAATACCAATTTAATGGACTGGTTGGGAAGCAAGGGATAATAGCCAGCAGTCACCGGTGTTCTACCCATATGGAGTCTAGACCGCGTTTTCAACCAGGATTGCCGCCTGCGAGCCATGGCAGAATTCAGCCGCAAAGCGTTTAAGGCACTGTTGAGGTTGGCACCAGTCTAGGAGCAAAATCGGGTGAAGCCGGATGTCGAATGCCAGCGTGCTGTTGGCGGCCGAAAAGCAATATTAGGAACCAGGCGTGAGAAGCTGTTCTACGTAACACAGCCAGAAGGCCGCTTCATTCTGTACCACACACCAGAAGTGTCAACAAATCCTGTGCTGGAGTTGTCGATTGAAGCGATGAATTGGAAGGGCTTTGTCGTCCAAAAGCGTGATGATTCCTCTATAGTTTGAGGTGTGCTCCATTTTGATTTACCCAGAGACGTTCTATGATTGCTCTGCCTGGTATTACCATCCAAGACACGATCTATGAAAGTACTCATTCTCGGGTGTATCGGGGTATGAGAGACGATGGGTTAGCGATCGTTGTCAAACTGCTCAAGCAAGATTATCCCTCCCCTCAAGAATTAATCCGGTACAAACAAGAGTATGAAATTACCCATTCTCTTGATCTGGAAGGCGTAGTCAAGGCCTACAGCCAGCAAGACTACCAGCGCACGCTTGTGATTCTCTTAGAAGACTTTGGGGGAGAGTCTTTAGAGCAATGGATGAGGAAGCAACCAGGCTTTTGCCCGATGCCTCTAGCCACTTTTTTACGACTGGCGATCGCCCTCACCGACATTCTGGGCAACATCCATGCCGCACATATTATTCACAAAGATATTAATCCTGGAAACATCGTTCTTAATGTAGAGACTGGCGTTGTTAAAATTATCGACTTTGGGATTGCCACCCAATTCAATCGCACCAATCCCCTATTCAAGAGCCCTCATGGGTTAGAGGGCACCCTTGCCTACGTGTCTCCAGAACAAACTGGGCGGATGAACCGTGCACTTGATTACCGCACCGATTTCTATTCCCTCGGCGTCACGTTTTACCAATTACTGACTGGACAGTTACCGTTTGCAACAACCGATATCCTGGAATTAGTCCACTGTCATATTGCAAAACAACCTGTTCCACTGCACGAACTGAATGCAACCATTCCCAAACCTGTTTCAGACATTGTCATGAAGCTGATGGCAAAGAATGCCGAAGATCGCTATCAGAGTGCTTGGGGCATCAAAGTAGATTTGGAACAGTGCACTGAACAATTATCAGCAAGCGGTCAAATTAATTACATCCAACTGGGGCTGCAAGATATCTCAGACCAGTTTCAAATTCCCCAAAAACTGTATGGGCGCGATGCGGAGATTGCCGCTTTATTGGCAGCCTTTGAAAGAGTAGCAGGAGGGAGTGACCCAGAGAGGGAGAGAGAGGGAGAGGAAGAGACGAGTAATATTGCCACGTCCCCACATTCCGCTGTCCCTGCGTCCTCCGAAATGATGCTAGTCTCTGGCTATTCGGGAGTGGGTAAATCGGCGTTAGTACAAGAACTCTACAAACCAATTACAGCAAAGCGTGGATACTTTATCTCTGGTAAGTTTGACCAATTTCAGCGCAACATTCCCTACAGCGCGATCGCCGATGCACTACGACAACTGATGCAACACTTGCTCAGTGAACCTGACGAGCAATTGCAACAATGGCGATCGCAACTTTTAAACGCCTTAGAAAGCAACGGGCAACTGATCATTGATGTCATCCCAGAAGTTGAGTTAATTATTGGTAAGCAATCACCTGTAGCAGACGTTGGGGCAACGGAAGCTCAAAATCGCTTTAATCGAGTCTTTCAGCAATTCATTCGGGTATTTTGCTCAAAGGAACATCCGCTGGTCATCTTTTTGGACGATTTACAGTGGATCGACTCCGCCACACTGAAGTTAATCGAATTGATACTTCTGGATGAGCAAACTCAATTTCTGTTTTTGATTGGAGCCTACCGAGATCATGAGGTGAGTCCAACCCATCCACTCGTACTCACGCTGGAAGGATTACGCAAGCAAGGGGCAGTGCTGCATCAGATTGTTTTATCGCCTCTCACGCTGGAGCCGTTGAGCAGGTTAATTGCTGAGGCACTTCATCGAGAGGCTCATGCGGTTCTTCCCTTAGCTGAATTTGTGCTGCGTAAAACTGGGGGCAACCCTTTCTTTGTGAGTGAATTTCTGCGCTTGCTATACAACGAAACGCTGTTACGCTTTGATGCCGATTGCCTGCGTTGGCGGTGGGATCTTGATCAGATTCGAGCGTTGAATATTACTGATAATGTGGTGGAGTTGCTGCTGAACAAGTTGAAGCAGCTACCAGAAGTGTCACGGCAGTTGCTCCAATCAGCCGCTTGTATTGGGGCTGAATTTGACTTGGAAACGTTGGCAATCGTGTGTAAGCAATCGCCTAAAACAGTTTTTCAGCATTTGTTGACAGCCCTACAAGGGGGACTCATCCAACCGCTATCTGAGCTAGACGAAGACTTGTTAGTTCAAGACTATAGGTTTTCGCACGATCGTGTACAGCAAGCTGCCTATGCTTTGATTTCTGAGGATCAAACGCAAGTAATGCACTACTCTATTGGACAACTACTGCTCAGCAAGATCTCTAAGGTGGAACAAAGTGAGAGGTTGTTTGATATTGTCAACCACATCAACTTTGGTCAATCCCTGCTGTCGCAGAAAGATGAACAAGAGAAAGTAGCACAACTCAACTTGGCTGCTGCTCAAAAAGCCATCTCCTCTACAGCCTATGAAGCTGCAATTCAATATCTTGAGACTGGCATTGGCTTGCTCGGACCAGAGGTTTGGACGAGTCAGTACGACTTGATGTTCAACTTGTATCGCACTCTTTGTACAGCACAGTTGAGCAATGCGAATTATGAACAATTGAGCACCACAACTAAAGTTGCTTTAGAACACATTTCTTCCGCCGTCGATCGCGCAGATATTCGTGTTTTTCAAGTCACTCAATATACTCTACAAGGCAAATGTGAGGAAGCAGTCCAAACAGGTCTGCTTGGATTGCATGAGTTGGGGATTGAGATTCAGGGCAGAAATTTGACAGAATTAGTCCGTGAAGAGTTTGCTGCTGTTGCCAAAAGCTTAGAAAACCGCTCAATTTCCTCACTTTTAACTTTACCAACAGTGAGTGATCCGGTCATCCAAGCAGTGATCAAATTGGTCGTTGTAGATATATCACTCTACCACACGGCTAATATTGAACTTTTCAGCTTTGTCAGTTTAAGAGTAGTTCGTCTCTCCATTGAACATGGAAATATTGCTGAGTCGGTTAAGGCTTATGCAAACTATGGTCTTCTTCTAGGTTTGATGGAAGGACAACACCAACGAGGCTATGAGTTTGCAGATTTAGCAGTGCAACTTAGCTACAAGCTAAACAATAAATCTCAGCAGTGTAAGGCACAGATGTTGTTTGGAAGCTATATTCACGTTTGGTCAAAACCTATAACAGGGGCAGCTACGATCAATTACGAAGGTTTTCTGGCAGGCATGGAGTCAGGAGATGTTCAATTTGCATCCTATAACTTGTTGGGTAACATTTTTAATCGTTTATTTCAAGGAGAAAATTTAATAACTGTTGCAGAAGACAACGAAAAATATCAGTTGGTGGTAGAGCAGATTCAGGACGAGCGTTCGAGGGTGGCACTGGCTGGAGCTAAATTTTTTATTACAAAACTTACTTTAGGGCAATCGGCACAAGAACGCGATCGATCGCTCAGGGAGACCAAAAAAATAGTTGATCGAGGTGAAACCTCACAAATACGGTCTTCAATTTGTCTTTATTACATCCTCAGAATGCATCTCTCCTGCCTAACAGCAGATTTTGAGCAAGGCTGGTATTATCTTGTTGGAGCGGAAAAGATCCTAAATTCTATCGTAGGATTTACAACCTACAGTAGCTATTTCTATTATGGTTCTCTGATTCTACTCAATCGGTATCCTAGTCTATCTGAAGCAGAACAAAGGAATGCTTTGAAACAGATTCGATCGAATCAGGAGTGCTTGAAAGCATGGTCGGATAGCTGTCCAGAAAACTTTTTACACAAGCTTCATCTCGTTGAGGCAGAGAATGCGCGAGTCTTGGGTCACCTTTTTGAAGCAGAAGACTTATATGAACAAGCCATTCAAGGAGCCAAGAACAACGAGTATCTGCAAGAAGAAGCATTAGCCTATGAATTAGCTGCCAAACATTACTTAGCTCGTGGTAGGGGAAAGTTTGCTCAGCTTTACATGAAGGAAGCCCATTACTGCTATGAACGTTGGGGAGCGGCTGCAAAGGTCAAAGATTTAGAAACTCGCTATCCACAGTTCTTTCCTCAGTCATCGGTTGCCGCTGATACGTTAATCCGCACCACTGTTGAAACCACTTCTACCACCTCACCTGCTTTCGATCTGGCAACGGTAATGAAAGCAGCTCAAGCCATTTCGAGTGAAATTGAATTGGAGCAGCTGCTCAATTCTCTCATGCAAATTTTGATTGAAAGTGCTGGGGCACAAACTGGATACCTGCTTTTGGAAAACGCCGGAGAATGGGCGATCGAAGCAGTGTGTGAACTCAAGGAAGGTGAGAAAGTTTGTGCAACGCAAGTACTGCGATCGATTCCAGTGATAAATCGCTTACCTGAATCAATCATTCAATATGTAATCCGCACTCATGAATCGGTTATTCTCAATGATGCGACTCGTGAAGGTCATTTCGTCCATGATCCGTATATTCAGAATAATCAAACTCAATCGATTCTCTGTTTGCCGCTGTTGAATCAAAACAAGCTTGCTGGCGTGTTGTATCTAGAAAATCAATTGGCGGCTGGGGCATTTACACCGGAGCGGTCGCAAGTCTTAAATCTTCTCTCTGTTCAAGCCGCGATCGCAATTGAAAATGCCAAACTTTATTCACAGCTACGCACTAGCGAAAACAAGATGACTCAATTCCTGGAGGCCATTCCAGTAGGGATTGGCATCGTCGATGCAGCGGGTCGTGTTCATTACGTTAATCAACGGGGTATTGAGCTAATGGGTAAAGGGGTTGATCCGACCGCGACACCGGATCAAATTCCAGACGTTTATCAATTCTACGTGATGGGAACAGACCAGATTTACCCAGCAGAAAGACTTCCAGTTGTTCGGGCATTGAGTGGCGAACGTACCACAATTGATGATATGGATATTCGCCAAAACAGTGGAACCGTTCCAGTTGAGGTCTGGGGCACTCCCGTCTTTGATGAACAGGGCAATGTGGTGTATGCGATCGCCGCCTTTCAAGACATCACCGAGCGTAAGCAAGCAGAGAAACTGCTGGCGGACTACAACCAAACGTTAGAGCAACAAGTCACCGAGCGAACGTTACTGCTTTCGCAGGAAATTCAAGAGCGCCAGCAAGTTGAAAATGCTCTGCGTCAGAGTGAAGAGCAACGCAGGCTGACCATGGACTTCTCCTACATCGGCAGTTGGAAGTGGAACGTCGTAGAGAATACAGTGGACTGGGATGATAATCATATCCGCTTGCTGGGGTTAGTGCCCGGTGAAGTTAAGGGTAGCTATCAGGCGTGGCGCGATCGAGTTCATCCAGAAGATGTCGATCGAGTTGAGCAAATGATTGCGGAGGCCCTGGCCGATCAGACCGATTACGAAGCCGAATATCGAGTCATTTACCCGAATGGCAGTATTCATTGGTTGGTTGCCAGAGGTCGCGGTGTTTATAACAAGGCTGGACAGCCTGTGCATATGTTGGGGGTCATTCTCGACGTTAGCGAACAGCGAAACGCTGCACTACGTGAACGCAAACGAGCCGAACAGGCCTCCATTTTGGAAGAACGCAACCGCATGGCGCGCGAAATTCACGATACACTCGCTCAATCGTTCACAGGCATTTTGCTCCAGGTTGGAGCGGCAACACAGATACTGGCGGACGATCGAGGTGCACCCCAGGAACATCTGGAAATGCTGGAAATGATTGATGAACTGGCACGAACCGGACTTGCCGAGGCACGACGATCCGTGGCAGCACTCCGTCCCCAGCTCTTGGAAGATAGCGATTTGCAAAGCGCCCTCCACCGCTTACTGGTACAAATGAGAGCTTCTACCAATACTAATTTGCTCTATGAAAGCAAAGGCACTGCTTATCCGTTGCCAGCCGACGTTGAGAATCATCTACTACGGATGGGGCAGGAGGCGCTGACCAATGCCATTCGATACGCCGATGCCAGCGAAATTCGAGTCGAGTTGGTGTATGAGGCTACACGCTTTACCTTGTGTGTTAAAGATAATGGACGCGGCTTTAACGTTGGGAGTGTTCCATCGGTTGGTGGTTTTGGCTTGCTGGGTATGAGCGAGCGAGCAGAACAAATTGGCGCACAATTGTCGATTCAGAGCCAAACTGGAAAGGGCACCGAAATTGTTGTCATTGTTAATCAAGCGTAAAAATTACGATGAGCCAACCCAATCTAATTCGGGTTCTAATTGTTGACGATCACACTATTGTCAGGCGAGGGCTGGCAACCATCATTAACCGTGATCCAGAAATGACGGTCGTTGCTCAAGCCGAAAATGGACAACAGGCGATCGACGTGTTTCGAGAGCATCAACCCGATGTCACCTTGATGGATTTGAACATGCCTCAGATGGGAGGTGTAGAAGCGATTACAGCCATTTGTGCTGAGTTTAAGCAGGCTCGGATTACTGTGCTCACGACCTACGATGGGGATGAAGATATTTATCGTGGCTTGCAGGCCGGTGCCCAGGGCTATCTGCTCAAAGATGCAAAACCCAGTGAGCTTTTGAATGCCATTCGCACCATTCACAGTGGTCAGAAATACGTACCGCCAGCCGTCGGAGCGAAACTATTGCAGCGCATGAGCCATCCAGAACTGAGTGAACGAGAGCTATCGGTACTCCGCTTGATGGCGAAGGGACTGAGTAATGCCGATATTGCGACTGCCTTAACGATCGGTGAAAGTACCGTCAAATCACATATCAATCGGCTTTTAAGTAAATTGGGCGTGAGCGATCGCACCCAGGCCGTCATTGTTGCCGTTAAGCGTGGACTCGTCAGTTTGTAGACTGTACTTAAGTTGGAGTGTCGATGCCAACTTGGGTAGGAACTAAGCTTCCATGGTGAGATGGACTGTTTCACCCATCACTCGATGATGCAAAAGTGTCAACCCTGAGTTGATTACAAGTGCAAGTCTATTTCCTATAGTAAGCGCATACAAACACAGACAGCAAATGCATTGCAGGCTCTGAGTTTGTACACACCAATTGTGCAAACAGAGATATGGCGCGATCGCGAACGATCAGCACCTTTTCTCGGAGGTAACAGTGAGTCAAGGCGAAGATTACAGTTCGTTAGCCGTCTCACCTTCAACCCAAGATCACAGACGGGGTTCACTGAATGCCACTGTGGTGCTGGTGTTATATGGGGATTATCAAAGTCCTCAGAGTGCAGACGTTTACAGATTAGTCAAAGTGGTAGAGCGACAGCTTAGCGCTGCTTCGGGGGAGGATTACCTGTGTTTGGTCTTTCGGCATTTTCCACAGCGTCAGCTTCATACTCAGGCTCAACGTGCGGCGGAAGCGGCAGAAGCAGCGGCGGATCAGGGGCGTTTTTGGCAGATGCATGACCTGCTATTCAACCATCAGCAAGAACTAGGAAATGGTTATTTGGTGGAGTACGCCAATCGCTTAGAACTTGATATTTCACGATTCTTGCAAGCAATGAGTGGACATAGACACATTGATCGCATCAATCAAGATATTGAGAGTGGCTTAAATAGTGGAGTGATAACGGCTCCAGCCTTGTTTATCAATGGTAATCGGTATGTCGATCGCTGGAGTATGGATGGGTTGATAGCAGCGATCGCCACGGCAAATCATTAAACTCCTTCGTTTTCAACCCTAATGAAAAGCTCAATGAGGATTGTTTTATGGTATCCATTCCAGTACTGATCGAAGATGAACTGGAGCGCTTAAGTGCTCCCACTCAGATTGATTCCTTTGGTGGTTCTGCTGTGAATCGGGCGTTCACCGCTGTGGCACAGGAGGTTGTAGGGTTACTGAGGCAATCTCATCCTTTGCAAACTGACCGTATCCATCGCACTGGGATGATTATGATTCGGGCGATCGAGCCAGAGTACAGGCAAATTATTGCAATCGAACCGTTGACAGCGCGCGAGTTAGAGGTGTTGCAGCTTATTGTTGACGGTCACAGCAACCCTACGATCGCTGGAAAGCTTCACATTACAAGGGGGACTGTAAAGACCCATGTTCGCAATATTTTGAAGAAACTCTACGTGAACGATCGCACCCAGGCAGCGATTCGAGCACTGCGCTCTGGACTGGTTCACTAGTTCCATTTAATCAGTTCAATCAAAATACAGGGATTGCCACACCCATGAGTTATAGATTCGGCTTTTAGCTGAATATCTAGTAGATCTGCCACTGCTACAAAGCTGGAATAGTTCTAAAAAATGGAGTGTAAATCATGTATCAACTTTCATCCTCTCACCAACCGCGATCGAAGGCTACTGGCTCACACCAACGGCACCGTAACCGAGGGGTGATGCTATCGCAACAGGGATGGCAGAAATTGACTCAGGCAGGCGTTCTCCATAATCAATGGGGGAGTCGTTACAGTTATGAAACCTTGAGTGAGCGATCGCTCCTCAATGAACGTACTGTCAGCCGCATTCTCAGTGGCGACGTGAGAGTAGACAAGCGTTCACTGAAAATCTTTTTTGCCGCGTTTGGCTTACAGCTCAATCGTGATGATTATCTCACTACCGCCCATGAACCAACCAATCAAACGATCACCAGTCTCTCACACTATCTCAACTCAACTGTTTGCAGTGTTGAAACAACGTTGTCGTACCAGGAACTCGTTCAACTCCATCAACAATTGCAGCAGGATTTACAAGAGCTTTCTCATCTACTCCATTTACACGAGATGAATGGTAGCCAGCCCTTGCAAGCAAGAGAACTCAGCTCATGATGCTCGCTCTCTTAAACACTTTAGCAGGATTAAACTCATGTCTCAATTTCTCTGGTTACTTGGCACCCGCGTCCGCGTTATTGCCGATGAGTCTGTCACTGGCGGCCAATACGATTTGGTTGAGGGCTACTTCTCTCCGGGCATGCAAACGCCTCTCCATCGGCACACACGGTACTCGGAACAGCTTTACGTCGTCGAAGGTGAGTTTACGGTTTGGGCGGGTGAACACAAAGTTGTGCTTACCGCTGGAGAAAACTTTTATATTGCGCCTAGCACACCTCATACCATCGGAGTGTTCACCGATCGCCCGGCTCGTGGGTTGGTCGTTTCGTCACCCAGCAGTTTTGCTCGCTTGATTGCCGAAGTCGGCACCGTGAATGAGACAGATCCCCCAAACATGGCGCTGTTTGAGCGTCTTTCTGCCGAGATTGGCGACGAATTTCTGGGGCCACCCGGAACCTTACCGTCTGACGCAATGCATCCGTAGCAAGTTTCTCAGGTCAATAAGCAAACGATTGCTCTGAGTTGTATAGATTCCCAATGGATCGCATTTGACGAAGAAGCACATGACTACATTTTCTATCCGCACACCCAGGAGATTAACGATGCAATTCCACAAACTTACCATCAATGTAACGTTGGCGATCGCTGCCACTGTTGGTCTACAAACAGCCACTCACGCTCAAACTAAGTACGATGCCATCGCCAAACAGATTGGATTACAAACCGCTCCGTCGCAGTCAAGCCAGCTTGAACCCCAAGCGGCAACCCAGTCTACACCCCAGGCGGTGCTTCAAGCAACATCACCAACCGCAATCAGTGCTGTTAAGCAAGAGGGACAGACCTTCTTTAGTGAACCGCCACAGTTAACGCGGGTCGCAACCTCTCAAACTGGAGCATACACTCCGTCTACCTATGAATTCACATTGACGGTTCCTAAAAATGCAGGGCAACCGTTGAAAGCAGTGACGATCGCTCAGGCTACAAATGTGGAAGCCGTCAAATTTGACGTTAGTAGCAGCAAAGCGTTTGTTGGCGATCGGCTGACAGCCAGCTCTGAAGTTCGGTTAGCCAGCGTGGGTGGTGAACAACCTGCCAATCCAGGTGAAGTGACAATTGTGTTTGATCAACCTGTACAACCTGGTAACACGGTCACAGTGGCGCTGGCTGTCCAGCGAAACCCAAGCTGGGGTGGGGTTTATGAGTTTGGTATCACAGCCTATCCAGATGGGGAAAATGGGTTGGGTCAATTCTTAGGCTATGGTCGCATCAATTTCTACGGCAACTCGAATTGAGTCGTCATTAAGGAGTTGCTTCTGAGCCTAAATTAACAGTGGGATGGATTGGAACAGAGTTTCAATCCATTCTGGCACTCAGTATGGCAACCAAGTTTAGCAGAAACAGCCGCAAAGGAGACTGTCATGACTCACTATGATTACATCGTAATTGGCGCAGGTTCGGCAGGGTGCGTAGTTGCCAATCGCTTAACCGAAGAGAGCGATACAACGGTGTTACTCCTCGAAGCAGGCAACCCAGATACGAAACCAGAAATTCATATTCCGGCAAAATGTGTTGGTTTACTGGGTTCTGAGGTGGATTGGGGTTATTTCTCGGAACCGGAACCTTACCTCAACGATCGCAGAATGTTTTGTTCCCGTGGCAAAGTTCTGGGGGGCAGCAGTTCCATTAATTTCATGATGTATGTCCGAGGGAATCATCACGATTATGACCACTGGCAGGCGTTGGGGAATCCTGGTTGGAGTTATGAGGATGTCTTGCCCTATTTCAAGCGATCGGAGCACCAGCAATGCGGAGCCTCTGACTATCACGGTGCGGATGGGGAGTTGAGCGTCACCGATCTTATTTCTCCTGCTGAGGTATCCCAGCGCTTTATTGATGCTTGTGTGGCAAAGGGGTATGACTACAATCCCGATTTCAATGGAGCACAACAGAAAGGCGCGGGAGCCTATCAGTTGACGGTCAAAGATGGTAAACGACACAGTGCGGCGGCAGCTTTTCTTTTACCCATTCGCCAGCGTCCCAATTTGACTGTGAAAACTGGTGCATTGGTAACTCGGTTACTGTTTGAGGGCACTCGCGCTATTGGGGTGGAATATGTGCAAGAAGGCGCGATCCATCAAGTGCGAGTGAATCAGGAAGTGATTTTAAGTGCGGGTGCCTTTGATTCACCGAAACTGTTGCTACTCTCCGGTATTGGGAATGCAGACTACTTGCAAGCCTTAGGAATCCCGGTCGTAACTGATTTGCCGGGTGTGGGTCAAAACTTGCAAGATCATATTCTTGTCTCTGTCGTCTATGAGGCAACGCAGGCTGTACGCCCTGAAATCACCAGCAATGGGGTTGAATCTGGCCTGTTTTTGCATAGCGAGGGTAATTTGGATATTGCACCCGATTTGCAGTTTTTCTTTGGTCCCATTCAGTTCTTACCACCGGGCTATACTCCATCAGAGTTTGGCTTTACGGGTGCTGTTTCGTTAACTCGTCTCCAAAACGTGGGTAGTGTTGGGTTGCGTTCCCTTGACCCTAACGATCCACCGATGTTCCAGATGAATTATCTGCAACATGAAGCCGATGTGGAAAAGCTGGTAGCAGCACTTAAATTAATGCGCGAATTGCTTCATAGCAACGGGTTTGATCCGTTTCGCGGCAGGGAGATCGCTCCGGGTGCTGAAGTTCAGAGTGATGAGGCGATCGAAGCATATATTCGAGATAGTTGCAGCACCGAATGGCACCCCGTTGGCACCTGCAAAATGGGTACAGACTCAATGGCTGTCGTGGATCCTGAACTACGAGTGTATGGAGTCGAAGGGCTACGTGTTGTGGATGCGTCCATCATGCCCACGATTACCACAGGCAATACAAACGCACCGACGATCATGATCGGTGAAAAGGGGGCGGATTTCATTAAAGCAAGTCGCGATCGACAAACGCTTCGTACCCAATACAACATCAAGAATCCATCTCACGCAGTCTATTTGGGAATGGGCGATTGAGCAAAGCCCACGCTTCGCGAACGCGATTGGTGAGCTGCTATTTCACTGCTTGAAGGAAGGACATTGCGCCTCATTGAATCGGCTAGAAGAACCATTTTTCGCAACCCAATGCAACCAACCAATACAAAGGAGCTTACGACATGAATAAGTTCACCATCAGGAACGTGATTCGCCTGCTTTTAATTGCCGCACTTTCTCTGGGAGTCATCCTGATCAGTTACCTGGGAGAAATCATGAATCCTGCCAACGCACAAGACAATAAGCCCACCGTCGTCCTTGTCCACGGTGCGTTTGCCGAGTCTGACAGTTGGAACGGCGTCCTGACAAAGCTGATTGCCAAAGGGTACCCGACGATCGCCGCAGCCAATCCTCTGCGTGGAGTCAAGAGCGACGCAGACTATGTTGCCAGCATCCTCAAGAGTATTGAGGGTCCCATTGTGCTGGTCGGGCATTCTTATGGAGGCTCAGTGATCACAAATGCAGTCAATGGTAACCAGAACGTGAAGGCACTGGTCTACGTTGCCGGTTTTGCGCCTGAGGCGGGCGAGACTGCCGCTGCACTTTCAGGGCGTTATCCAGGCAGCACGCTCGCGCCGACCCTGGCACCACCAGTTGTACTGCCTGACGGCGGTAAAGATCTGTATATTCAGCAGAGCAAGTTCCACGCCCAATTTGCGGCGGATGTGCCTGTCGCCGATGCAAAGCTGATGGCTAGCACCCAGCGGCCAATTATGGAAGCCGCATTTAATGAAGCCTCCGGTACGCCTGCATGGAAGTCCACCCCGTCCTGGTTTATCTACGGCAGCCGCGACTTGAACATTCCAGCAGCGGTGCACGCGTTCATGGCGAAGCGCGCCAACTCCAAGGAAACGATCGCCGTGCAGGGTGCGTCCCATGTGGTGATGCTTTCCCATCCCGATGCCGTCGCCAAGATCATCGAACACGCCGCTACCGCGAAATAGAATCGGGCCAGAGCGCTACCGCCTCAGTTCTGCTGGCGATCGCTCCATCGCTGAAGGCTGCTGTTGACTTAACTTAGTTTTGCAGAGAAGAGATGGCAATGGATACTGAATACTACGATGACATCATTATCGGTGGCGGTAAAGCCGGTAAAACACTGGCACCGGCATTAGTTGCGGCTGGACGTAAAACCGCTTTGGTGGAACGCAGCTTAAAGATGATTGGTGGTGGCTGCATCAACATCGCTTGCATTCCCACAAAAACAATGGTGGCAAGTGCAGAGGTCGCCCATACGGTACGTCACAGTGCTGCTTATGGGGTTAAGGCTAGCGCACCTAGCGTTGATTTAGCAGCAGTCATCCAACGCAAGCGATCGGTCGTAGAAGCGGCGCGAGCAGCGAACTTACACCTTTTAGAAACAGCTCTCGATCACGATCTCATCATTGGTACAGCGCGATTTGTGGCTCCTAAAACCATTGAAGTGGCAACGGTTGAAGGAAACACTCGACAGCTCACCGCCGATCGATTGTTTATCAACACGGGCACGCGCCCCTTGATTCCATCGGTGCCGGGATTGAAAGAAACCGGGTTTCTTACCAGTGAATCGATCATGGAGCTGGAGCAGTTGCCAGAGCATTTAATTGTGCTCGGCAGTGGTTACATTGGGTTAGAGTTTGCCCAGATGTTCCGACGGTTTGGCTCTCGTGTCACCGTCATTGGGCAGCGTGAGCAAGTTCTGTCCCCACAAGATCTTGATATCGCGATCGCCGTACAAACGCTTTTAGAACGAGACGGCATTGAATTCCTGCTGAAGTCGAAGGTCTTGAAGGTAGATCGCGCTGGCGATGAAACCATCCTGCAAATTCAGGTGGGCGATCGTGAAGTCAGCGTGCAGGGTTCGCATTTGCTCGTTGCTGTCGGTCGCGCACCGACGACCGATACCTTAAACTTAGCGGCGGCGGGTATCGCGATGGATGCCAGCGGTTTTATTCAAGTCAACGATCGCCTGGAAACTAACGTGTCAGGGATTTGGGCCTTGGGCGACATCAATGGCGGACCCCAATATACCCATATCGCGCTG
>Ga0070738_10004020_pt1 | contig 18310 bp, 16 predicted proteins | sample Coa_R2_2_FD_66446 | JGI IMG/M metagenome (GOLD analysis project Ga0070738, IMG submission 66446) | Surface soil microbial communities from Centralia Pennsylvania, which are recovering from an underground coalmine fire - Coalmine... | ecosystem: Environmental > Terrestrial > Soil > Unclassified ...
AGCCCGAGCCTCCAGACGAAGGTCCTCCGCGTCCTCCAGGAGCGCGAGCTCCGGCGCCTCGGCGGCCGCGTCTCGATCCCGGTCGACGTGAGGATCGTCGCCGCGACGCACCGGAACCTCGAGGCCATGGTCTCGAAGGGAGAGTTCCGGGCCGACCTCTACTACCGGCTCAACGTCGTCCGCGTCGACGTCCCGCCGCTCCGCGAGCGGCCCGACGACACGTCCGTCCTCCTCGATCAGCTCGAGCGACGGCACGAGCTCTCCCTCGAGCCCCAGACGCGCGAGCTCCTCCTCGCCTACGGGTGGCCCGGCAACGTGCGCGAGCTCGAGAACGAGCTCATGCGCCTCGCGGTCGTCGTGGGGCGCGGCGGGAGAGTCAGGCCCTCGCAGCTCTCGCCCTCGATCCTCGGTCGCAAGCCGGCGCAAGCGACGAGCGACGAGGGACCGCTCGAGGGGGTCTGGAACCTGCGAGAGCTCGAGAAGGCCATGATCGAGCGTGCGCTCCGCAAGACGAACGGCAACCGGGCCCTCGCGGCGCGGCTCCTCGGGCTCCCCAAGAGCTCGCTCTACGACCGCATGCAGAAGCACGGCCTCCACGGCGGCAGCGAGGTCGGCGGCGGCTGACTCTCGCCCCGCCCCGGCAGGGACGAGCACGAGGATTCGGAGGTTCGAGGCATGGCGGTCGCGAGGACGATCCTGATCACGGGCGCGACGACCGGGATCGGCAAGCACGCCGCGGTGACGCTCGCGCGCAAGGGCCACCGCGTCTTCGCGACCGGCCGTAACCTCGAGGCTCTGGGCCGGGTCGTCGCGGAGGCGGCGACCCCGACCCTCGAGGCTCTGAGGCTCGACGTGACCGACGCCGCCTCGATCGCGTCCGCCGTGGAGGAGGTGGGGCGCCGGACCTCCGGCGAGGGCGTCTACGCCCTCGTCAACAACGCCGGCTACGGCCTCGCGGGACCGCTCGAGGAGGTGTCGGACGCCGACCTCAGAGCGCAGTTCGACACGAACTTCTTCGGCCTCATGGCCGTGACGCGCGCGTTCCTTCCCGCGATGCGCGCGCGGCGCGCCGGCCGGATCGTCAACGTGAGCAGCAGCGGGGGCCGCGTCTCGATCCCCATGGTCGGCGCCTACCACGCATCCAAGTTCGCGGTCGAGGCGCTGTCCGATGCGCTCCGCATGGAGCTCGCGCATCTGAACGTTCGCGTCGTGCTCATCGAGCCGGGCCCCATCGAGTCCGAGTTCGGGAACCGGCTCGTCGCCGAGGTCGAGAAGTATCGGCGGCAAGATTCACCGTACGCTCCGATCTACGCCCGGATCGACGCCATGAAGTCGCGCGCCAACGCGTTCGCGGCCCCGCCCGACTGCGTCACCCGGGCGATCGAGAAGGCGATCGTCGGTCGCTGGCCCCGGGCCCGCTACGTCATGCCGTTCAGCACCAGGCTCGGCGTCTGGCTCTCGGCCTTCGTCCCGACGTTCGTGCTGGACGCCGTCATGAAGCGGGCGATCGGTCTCCACCAGCTGACTCGAGTGTGAAGAAGAACGTCGCGCCTCGATCGGGTGCGCTCTCCGCCCAGACCCGGCCGCCGTGGCGGGCGACGACTCGCTGGACGGTCGCGAGCCCGACGCCGTTTCCCGGGAAGTCGTGCGTGGAGTGGAGGCGCTTGAAGGCGACGAAGAGACGCGCCGCGTCCTTCATGTCGAACCCGGCGCCGTTGTCACGGACGAAGAACGCCGGCGGGTCCGCATCGATCGCGCCGACCTCGACGCGCGCCCGCGGCGTCCTCGAGGTGAACTTCCACGCGTTCGCCATGAGGTTCGTGAGCACGATCCGGAGGAGGGTCGCGTCCGCCCGGGCGTGGAGGTCGGGGGCAATGACGAGCTCGACCTCGCGCTCGGGCTCGGCGCGGACGAGCTCCGCGGCGACCGACGCGGCGAGGCTCGAGATGTCGACCGCGGTCCGGTGGAGCTCGAACTTCGTGATCCGCGAGAGGTCGAGGAGCGCGCGGATGAGCTCGTCCATGCGGCTGCTGGCGGCCCGGATGCGCGCCAGGTACTCCGCGCCCGTCGCGGTCAGCTGCTCGTCGTCGGCGAGCGCCTGCGAGAACCCGCTGATCGAGCGGAGCGGCGCGCGGAGGTCGTGGGAGACGGCGGACGAGAACGCCTCGAGCTCGCGGTTCGCGGCCGACAGCTCGGCCGTCCGCTCCGACACCCTCCGCTCGAGGTCCGTGTTGAGCTCGCGGATCCGGGCGTTCGCCCTCTCGACGGCGACGAGCGAGCTCCGGATGAGCCCCGAGCCCAGATACTGGAGCACCGCGGTCACGGGGAAGATGCAGAGGCTCACGACCCACGTCAGCTCCTGGTCGCGGAGCGCGACCCCCGCGGGCGCACGGACGAGGAGCGCCACCCCGGCCGCGAGCGAGGCGGCCGCCGCCAGGATCGCGCCCTTCATGGAGACGAGCATCCCCGCGAGGAGGATCACGAGCGGGAAACCCATCTGATAGGCCTCGGAGCGCGTCCCCTCGCTCGTCCACGCCGTCGCCAGGAAGAAGATCCAGAAGCAGACGACCTGGGCCTTCGACGCGATCGCGACGTGCCCTCGCCGGAGGAGGACGAGGAGGACCGCGTTCACGGCCTCCCCGAAGGCGGACTGGATGAGCGCTCGCCGGAGCTGATCGGGCCGGGCCGCGATCACGTAGGCGAGGTACGGCCCCGGGACGAGGACGAGCGCCCAGAGGACGAGGTGGAGGAGGAGAGCCCTCTGGGCGAGGTGCTCGTCGTCGAGGCTCGGCGGCGCGAGCCACGCCGGGAGCCTCGGGCGTCGTCTCCATGAGCCTGCGCGGTGAAGCGACGCGGTTGCCACTCTCGTCCTTCGCCGCAACCTCGCGACCGCGTTTCGGGAAACCGAATCCCGTTCGCGCCCGTTCGTGGCTCGGCTCGCTGCAAGCCACGGAGTCGCGTGAGCCGGAGCCGTCCATGCGCGGTCTCCGTCCATGTCTGGACGGCAAGACGGGTGCTGCTCGGCCGAGAGGAGAGAGAGGGAGGTCGTGGCGAGAGCACCGCTGGTGCTCGCGCTCCTCGTTGCAGCCACGGGCTGCAGCCGGGGGAGCGCGGGAGCCGCGTCGTTCGGTTCGGTCGCGGCGCCGATCGGGAGCCGCTCCGCCGCGCCGCCTCCCGTGGCCACGGGCGAGGAGGACACCTACCCGCTCGTCCTCGTGCACGGGATCTCGGACGACCCCGTGAGCGCGTGGACCCGGATCGAGTCCGGGCTCCGCGGACGCACGATCTTCCCCGAGGCCTACGCCGACGACCTCGCGGCGCTCGCCTCCGGGAGCGTCTCGCGGAGCTCGGTCTTCGCCGTCGGCTACTACAAGCGCCGCACGACGGACCCGCTCTACTTCGCCGGGAAGGGCTCGATCGGCGGCTGCCCGGTCCCCCGCACGGACGGCTTCGCCCAGGACTACTCGACGGCCTACGTGGACTGCCTCGACGACGCGATCGAGGCGATCCTCCGCGCGACGGGCGCGCCGCGGGTGGACCTCGTCGGCTCGAGCATGGGCGGCGTCGTCACGCGCGCCTACCTGCGGTGGCGGAGCGGCCGCGGACCGGGCGGCGAGAGCCGCGTGCGCCGCTACCTCGTGATCCAGTCTCCGTCGCGCGGCCTGAACGACCTCGAGGCGATCCTCCAGTGCCTCGACTCGTTCCCCTTCCAGTGCCACGGCGAGGTCGCCGAGCTCGCTCGCGACTACACGGGCTGGAGCGGAGAGAGCTACATCCACGCCCTCAACGACGGCTTCGACCCGTGGTGCCAGGGCCACGGCGTCGTCTACGGCGGCATGTACGGGACGGGCTGCCCGATCCTCAACCAGGCGTTCATCGCGCGCGCGATCGACGACATCCAGCAGGTGATCCAGGGCGGCATTGGCGGCGGCCCGATCCCGACGATCCCGGGCGTCTCGACCGGCGGCGGAGGGCTCTCGATCCTCCAGGACGCCATGATCTTCGTCGGTCCCAGCTTCGACCCGTGGCAGGACCTCGTCGAGTCGTTCACGGACGGCGACGGTCTCGTCCGCGCGTCGAGCGCGTCCCTCCGAGCTGGTCCCGAGTTCCCGAGCGCGCTCTTCGACCTGCCCTTTCACGGCACGCACGTGGACCGGGGCCAGCCCGACGAGACCATGCAGTACGCCCTCCACACGCGCGAGCTCGTCCGCCGCTTCCTCCTCGAGGCGCGGCTGCCGAGAGGCGCCCAGGTCGTCCAGGCGAGCGTGCAGGCGGTGAACGCCGGGAGCGCCGCGGGCTGGCTCCTCCTCGACTACGAGGTCGCCGGCAGCGACGGCGTCTCGATCTACGTGACCATCGAGGACGCCGGGCTCGCCGCCCTCCACCAGGCGATCTCCGTCGTTCCCGACTCCTACGTCGTGCACGGAGCGCCGCTCTTCGAGGGCGCGCACCGGGTCCGCTTCGAGTGCCCCTCGGGACAGCAGGTCGTCACGGTCCGCTTCTACGACGTCGATGGGCAGGTCGGGATCGTCGGGCCCGTGACGCTCGACTTCGCGTCGGGGACCGCCGAGCAGGCGCCCGCGACGACGGCGACCTCGCTCGCGCCGTTGACCGTCACGTCCAACGGAGCCGGCGCCGAGTTCTCCTGGCGGCTCGTCGGTCCGAAGGACGTGGGCAACTGGAGCGCGTGGTCGGCGAGCCCGACGATCCCCACGGTGGCGCCCGAAGGGACGTGGGAGCTGTTCGTGCGCTCGAGGCACGCCGCGAACGCAGCGGGCGAGCTCGTCGAGGAGTCCGACCCGCTCGAGCTCGGCCTCCGCGTGGACGGGGCCGGGGTGACGACTCTCCGCCCCTGAGCCTCAGTACTCGCCGGTGCGCACGACCGCGGGCCGGATGCACGTGCCGCCCTGGACGAGCGCGGGGACGACGACCGAGTAGATCACGTTCGACGGGCGCTTCGGCCTCGGCCCGGTCGTGTCGCGTCGGAAGCGTCCGACGAGCCGCGAGGTGTCGGCGCCCACGACGACGCTCGTGTCGAGCGAGATCCCGAACGTCTGGCTGAGATAAGGCGCGCAGATCCGGTAGACCACGTCCCTCGCGACCGTGTCGGCGAACGCCGTCCGATGCGAGCGGTCGCCCTGCACCGCGAGCGCATCGTCGTAGCGGTGGAGCTGATCGACGACGAACGTGAGGAGGTCGCGGATCGAGGTCTGGGTCGGCATGGGACTCTTCTTGGCGTCCTTCTCCGCCTCCTCGCGGAGCTTCATGCGCGCCTCGACGACGCGGGCGACCGTCCGCCCGAGGATCGCGCTCGTCCGCTCGTCGAGCGAGGCCGTCGCCGTGGGGCCGCTCCCCTGGCTCCACCGCGCCAGCCTCGCGTAGATCTCGCCGAGGAGGCGGTCGAACGCGACGGCCTCGGGGTCCGTGAACGGCGCCTCGTCCGCGTTGCCGCTCGCCTGCGTGATCGCCTCGAGCGCCGCCGTCGCGTCGTCGATCGCCTGGTCGAGATCCGGCCGCTTCGCGACCACCGCGTGGACGACCGCGGCCCGCGCCCGCGCGCGCGCCACGAGCACGTCGCCGCCGCACGCCGCGCGCACGCCGGCTTCGAAGCCCTTCGAGTGGATCGCGACCGACTCGGTCTCCTTGACGCCGGCCTTGCGGGCGAAGAAGGCGTCGATCCACTCGCGGAACACCGGATCGTCGTCGGGTTCCGCCTGTTCGAGCGCGCGTTCGACGAGGGCTCGCACGCGGTCGTCCATGGTTCCTCCTCGAATCGAGCAGGAGGTCTCAATACGAAAAGAGAGGCGCTCCGTGAAGGGGGGGCCGATCTCACGGCGCGGCGCGGACCTGGGCGCCCCGGGTCTGCTCGCGGTGCCCTCGCCCGCGAATGCGCGGAGTTTTCCACGGTAGGCGCGGGCGCACGTGTTGCTCCGAGCCGGATCGGCCATGCCCGCGACCGATCGGGACGTGTCGGAGTCCGCCAGGAGCAACACGACCTCGGGTTGTGTCGTCCGAGTCCGGGGCTCGGTCCTGGACGTGGAGTTTCCCGCGGGTCGCCTCCCTGCCGTCGAGGAGGCGGTCGAGATCCTGAGTCCGGACAGGCCGTCCGTGGTCGCCGAGGTCCAGCAGCACCTCGACGCCGAGACGGTTCGCTGCGTGGCGCTCGCTTCCACCTCGGGGCTCGCGCGCGGAGCCGCGGCGACGGCGACGGGATCGTCGCTGCGCGTTCCGGTCGGGGACGCGGTCCTCGGCCGGATCGTCGACGCTCTCGGGCGGCCGCTCGACCGGAGAGGGCCGTTCGCCGATGACGTGCCGCGCCGTCCGATCCACCGCGCGAGCCCGCGGCTCGACCGCCGCGGTCGAGCGCGCGAGGTCTTCGCGACCGGGATCAAGGCCGTCGACTTCTTCGCGCCGCTCGCGCGAGGCGGAAAGGCCGGGCTCTTCGGCGGCGCCGGCGTCGGAAAGACCGTGCTCCTCATGGAGCTCATCCGGGCGACGTCCGAGAACTACCGGGGCCTCTCGGTCTTCGCCGGGATCGGCGAGCGCTCGCGCGAGGGGAACGACCTCTGGCTCGACATGCGGGCGTCGGGTGTCCTCGACCGCACGTCGCTCGTCTTCGGGCAGATGAACGAGCCTCCGGGCGCCCGCTGGCGGGTCGGCATGACGGCGCTCGCGATCGCGGAGTACTTCCGCGACGAGCAGAGGAAGGACGTGCTCCTCCTCGTCGACAACGTGTTCCGCTTCGTCCAGGCCGGGACCGAGGTCTCGGGGCTGCTCGGACGCATTCCGTCGCGCGTCGGCTACCAGCCGACGCTGCCGACCGAGGTCGCGGCCTTCGAGGAGCGGATCGCCTCCGTCGACGGGGCGGCGGTGACCTCCCTCCAGGCGGTCTACGTCCCCGCCGACGACTTCACCGACCCGGCGGTGGTCGAGATCTTCGGCCACCTCGACGCATCGGTCGTCCTGTCGCGCGAGCTCGCGGCGCAGGGCCTCTACCCGGCGATGGACCCGCTCGGCTCGAACTCGCGGCTCATGGACCCGTCCGTCGTCGGCCGCGCGCACTACGAGCTCGCCGAGCGGGCCCGGAAGACGCTCGCCCACCACAAGGAGCTCCAGGAGATCATCGCCATGCTCGGGATGGAGGAGCTCTCGCCCGAGGACCGCCGCGTCGTCGTGCGCGCCCGCCGGCTCCAGCGCTTCCTCACCCAGCCCTTCCGCGTGACGGAGTCGTTCATGGGGCACGCGGGCCGCTCGGTGCCGCTCGCCGAGACGATGGCCGGCTGCCGGGCGGTCCTCGACGGCGAGTGCGACGACTGGCCCGAGGAAGCCCTCTACATGGTCGGCACGCTCGACGAGGCGCGCGCGAAGGCGAGGCGGGGATGAAGCTCACCGTGCTCACGCCGACGGCCGTCGCGGTCGAGGTCGAAGACGTCCGCCGCTTGCGCGCGGCCGACGCCACGGGCGAGTTCGGGATCCGTCCCGGGCACGGCGACTTCGTGACGGTCCTCGAGGTGAGCGTCCTCGACTACACGGCGGGCGAAGGGCCGACGCGCTACGTCGCCGTCGCGGGAGGGATCCTGACGGTCGAGAACGGCAGCGCCATCCAGGTGCTCACCGACGAGGCCGTCGCGGGCGACGACCTCCACGAGCTCGAGACGACGGCGCTCGAGTCCTTCAGGCATCGGACGCGCACCGAGCAGGCCGCCGCGACCGGGGTCGCGCGTCTCCACGTGGCCCTCATGAGGCGCCTCGAGAGCTTCCTGCGGCCGGGTCCCGGAGCCTCGCTCGCCGGAGCGGTGCCGTCGAGGCCGGAGGCCGAGCCATGACGCCGGCCGCCGAGAGACCCGCGACGCCGGAAGCGGAGGAGCCCCGCCTCTCGCGCGCCGTCGCCGACTATCGCGAGCACAAGGCGGATGTCGCGCGCGCGCGCGGTCTCGCGGCCAGGGTCGCGCTCGTGGGGAGCCTCGGCTGGCTCGTCGTCGTCCCGACGCTCCTCGGCACGTGGGCGGGGTGGCGGCTCGACCGCCGGTTCGAGTCCGGGATCTTCTGGACGGCGGCGGGGCTCATGGTCGGCGTGAGCGTCGGGTCGTACCTGCTCTGGCGGAGCCTGCCCGGGCGCGGAGGAGCTTGATCCATGCACGAGACACGACTGTTCGATGCGGCGCTCGGGCTCCTGCTCGGAGGGGTGCTCGGGGCCTCGTTCTTCCTCGCCCTCCGGGCGAACACGCGCCTCTACCTCGGGACGGGCGTCGGCGCGGCGCCCTCGCTCCACGTCGCGCGGCTCCTCGGGACGGCCGGAGCGTTCCTGGCGGTCGCGATCCTCCTCCCGGCGGCGCTCATACCGGCTCTCTTCGGCTTCACGGTCGCGGGGCTCGCCGCGAGCCTGAGGGCGGCGAGGGAGACGGCGCCATGACCGGGATCAGCCTCGAGGATCCGGTCCTCGTCCAGCTCGGGCCGATCCCGATCAAGGGCTCGCTGGCGACGAGCGTCGGGATCACCGTCGTCCTGAGCGCCGCGAGCTGGTTCGCCACGCGCCGGCTCCGGCTCGTGCCCGGGAAGTGGCAGACGCTCCTCGAGCTCTTCGTGACGACCCTCGACGATCAGATCCGCCAGATCACGGCCCAGGAGTCGAGTCGCTTCGTCCCGCTCCTCGGGACTCTGTTCCTGTTCATCGCGACCGCGAACCTCTCTCTGCTCGTCCCCGGAGTCCACCCGCCGACCGAGCACCTCGAGACCCCGCTCGCGCTCGCGCTCCTCGTCTTCTTCTCGGTCCACGTCCTCGGCGTGCAGGCGCGCGGGCTCGGCGGGTACCTCAGGCATTACCTGTCACCGAACCCGATCCTCGCTCCTCTCCACGCGATCTCCGAGGTGACCCGGACGTTCTCCCTCACGGTGCGCCTCTTCGGGAACATGATGAGCCACGGCCTCGTGCTCGCCGTCGTGGCGATGCTCGCGGGGCTCTTCGCTCCGATCCCGATCATCGCGCTCGGGCTCCTCGTCGGGCTGATCCAGGCCTACATCTTCACGATCCTCGCCACGACCTACGTGGCCGCGGCCATCACCGCGCACGACAACGACAGGAAGGGTGCGGCATGAACATCTCCATCGTGAGCATCATGGGCGCGGTCGTCGCGGTCGCCATCGGCGCTCTGGGTCCGGCCTTCGCCGAGGGGCGGGCGATCGTCGCCGCCATGGACGCGATCGCGCGCCAGCCCGACGCCGCGCCCACGATCTCGCGCACGCTCTTCGTCGGCCTGGCGATGATCGAGACGATGGCGATCTACTGCCTCGTGATCGCCCTCGTGCTCATCTTCGCCAACCCGTTCGCGCACGCATGAGAGTCGACTGGACCAACGTCGTCCTCCAGGCGGTCAACTTCGTCGTCCTGGTCTGGATCCTCCGGCGCGTCCTCTACGGGCGGGTCCTCGACGTCATCGCGCGCCGGAAGGCGGAGATCGAGGCGCAGCTCGCCGCCGCGGCCGCCGAGCGGGAGCGCGCGTGCGCCGAGGCGGCCGCGGCGAGCGCCATGACGGCGGTCGCCGCGAAGGAGGGCGACAGGGCGCTCGAGATGGCGCACGCCCGGGCGTCGGTCGAGGCCGAGAAGCTCCACGAGGCCGCGCGACGCGAGGCCGATGCGATCGTCGAGAGCGGCCGCAAGCGCGTGGCCGAGGAGCGCGACGAGGCCGCGACGAAGGTCCAGGAGGCCGCGGCGCGCCTCTCGGTGAGCCTCGCGGAGCGGCTCCTCCAGGAGCTCGACCGGGGCGCCGTCACGAGGCTCCTCCTCGAGCGGACGATCGCCCGGATCGAGTCGCTCCCCCCGGATCGGCTCGGTGCGCTCCGCCGCGAGGCTCGCCAGGGCGAGATATCGGTCGCGACGGCGGCCGAGGTGGAGACGGCCGAGCGCGTCCGGATCGCGAAGCGTCTCGGCGCGCGCCTGGGAGTGACCGCCGAGCACGTCACGTTCACGGTCGATCCCTCGCTCGTCGCGGGCGCCGAGGTTCGCTTCCCGTCGAGCTCCGTCGCCTTCACCTGGCATGGCGCGCTCGAGCAGCTCGGGCACGAGGTCACCCGTGGCGACGCTCGGTGACCGCCTCGACGCCTGGATCGAGGAGGCGAAGGCTCGCGTCGCGGACGCGGAGCTCGAGCCGCGCATCGAGGAGGGCGGGCGCATCACGCGCGTCGGCGACGGAGTGGTCTGGGTCGCGGGACTCCCGAGCGCGCGTCTCGACGAGATCGTCGTCTTCGAGGACGGGACGCGCGCGCTCGCGGTCGATCTCGAGCGCGACGAGATCGGTTGCATCCTCCTCGACCCGGGGAAGGACCTCGCGTCGGGCACGAGGGCGCTCGGGACCGGCGCCGTCGTCCACGTCCCGATCGGCGACAGCTTGCTCGGGAGGATCGTCGATCCGCTCGGGCGCCCGCTCGACGGCGGCCCCCCGATCGAGGCGAAGGGGCTCGCGCCGATCGACGCGCCGGCGCCGAGCGTCGTCGACCGCCGGCCGGTCGCCGAGAGCCTCCACACCGGGCTCACCGCGCTCGACGCCATGCTCCCGATCGGTCGTGGGCAGCGCGAGCTCATCCTCGGCGACCGCGCCACCGGAAAGACGGCGCTCGCGACGGACGCGATCATCGCGCAGCGAGACAGCGACGTGATCTGCGTCTACGCGGCGATCGGGCAGAAGTCGTCCGCGTTCGGGGTCGTCGTCGACGCCGTGAAGCGCTCCGGCCGGTTCGACCGGTGCATCTTCGTCTACGCGGCCCCGGACTCCGTCCCGGGACTCCAGTGGCTCGCGCCCTACGCGGCCTGCACCATGGCCGAGCACTGGAGCTCGCGCGGCGGCCACGCGCTCCTCGTGCTCGACGACCTCACGAAGCACGCCAAGATCCACCGCGAGGTCTCGCTCCTCCTGCGACGACCGCCGGGCCGCGAGGCCTATCCGGGCGACATCTTCTACACCCACTCGCGGCTCCTCGAGCGGGCATCGAAGCTCGACGCCGCGCGGGGCGGTGGCTCGCTCACGGCTCTCCCGATCGCCGAGACGCAGGCGGGCGACCTCGCCGCCTACATCCCCACGAACCTGATCTCGATCACCGACGGCCAGATCTACCTCGAGCCGCGGCTCTTCAACGAGGGCGTGCGGCCGGCGATCGACATCGGCCGGAGCGTGTCGCGGGTCGGCGCCAAGTCGCAGACCGGAGCGATGCGGGCCGTGTCGTCGATGCTCCGCCTCGAGTACGCGCAGTTCCTCGAGCTCGAGGTCTTCGCGCGCTTCGGCGGCGAGCTCGACGAGCGCGCGCGCAGGACGCTCGAGCGCGGCCTCAGGATCCGGGAGGTGCTCGTCCAGCCCAACGAGCGTCCGCTCTCGCTCGCCCACGAGGTCGCGCTCCTGCTCGCTCTCTCCGGGGGCATCCTCGACGCGCTCCCGCGCGAGCGCGTCGCGACGTTCCGCGAGCGCCTCCCGCGCTGGCTCGGCGACAGGACGCCCGCCCTCCGGGCTCTCCTCGACCGCGGCGACGAGCCGAGCGTCGAGGAGCGAGCGACGCTCCTCGAGTCGCTCGGCGAGCTCGCCCGGACGGTGGGGGCCGCGCCGTGAGGCTCGACGAGCTGAGGGCGCGGATCCGCACGGCCTCCGAGCTCGACGGGATCGTGCGCACCCTGCGCGCGCTCTCCGAGATGCGGCTCCACCAGGGGCGACGGATGTTCGGGAGCTTCCTCCGTCACGCGAACGAGGTCTCGAGGGCTCTCTCGCGCGGGCTCGCGCTCGTCCCTCGCGGAACGGTCGGGAGTCTCGCGGGAGAGTCCCGGGGCCGGCGTGCGCTCTTCGTCCTCGGATCCGAGCACGGCTTCGTGGGCGGCCTGAACGAGAGGGTCGCCGATGCGGCTCTCGCGGCGGTCCGCGAGGATCCCCGGGCGATCGTCATCCTCGCGGGGAGCCGGCTCGCTCGCACGGCGCGCGACCGCGGCCTCGCGAGCGAGACCCAGCTCAGGCTCGCGACGACGGTCTCGGGGCTCGAGCGGTCGGCGCGCTCGCTCACCGACCTCGTCGCGGCGCGCCTCGCGCGGGGCGAGCTCGCGGCCGTCGCCGTCCTCGGGCCCCGTCGCCGCGGAGAGGCCGACTGGGAGGTCGCGAGCGACCCGATCTTCCCGCTTCCGCCCGCGGTGAGCGCGCGGGTCTCGGCGAAAGAGCCGCCGCTCCACTACCTCCCGGCCCGGACGGTCGTCGTGAGGCTGATCGAGGAGTTCATGTTCTCGCGGATGGCGGGAGCGGTCGCCGAGGCATTCCTGAGCGAGCAGGTGGCGCGCGTCCGCGCGATGGAGGCCACGCGGAAGAGCCTCGGCGAGAAGCTCGACGAGCTCCAGCGGGCGGAGCGGCTCGCGCGTCAGGAGGTCATCACGAGCGACCTCCTCGAGGTCGTCTCCGGCGCCGAGGCGCTCGAGAGTGAGGTCGAGGGCGAGCGACGGTGACGCTCGGTCACGGCGACGTGATCCGCTGCCCGACGAGCGTCGCCAGGTCCTTGGACGTGACCGCCAGCCACTCGCCGCGCTTCGAGTCGAACGCGGCCCGCGGATGGAAGTTCCCGTTCGTCGCCTGGTCGTTCGTCCAGGCGAACGGCGACCCGGCCGTGCCCGCGCCGGTCACGTCGGCCGCGTAGTCGTCGCCCGTCGTCTGCCCCTGCAGGATCGCGAAGAAGCCCTGCGCCTTGGGGTCGTAGGAGAGCGCGATCCCGTCGTGCGTCCCTTCCGAGAGCGTGAAGGCGCTGCCCATCGGCTGGAGGGCGCTCGACATCATCTGTCCGACCGTCCTTCCATCGATCGACGCGACGACGAGGAAGCGATCCTGCGACGGATCGTATGCGGCGACGGGGATCCACACGCCTCCCTGCCCGGTCGCGAGCGTGATCGGTCCGCCGTCCGGCGCGCCGGTCGCGGTGAACCGCTGCGCGCGTGCCGCGACGCCCTGGCCCCAGTAGGCGTAGGTGAGCACGTACTCCTTCGACTTCCCGTCGTAGGCGAGCGCCGGCCAGTCCTCTGAGGCGCCGTCGCTCGTCGTGAACGCGCTCCCGACGAGCGCGCCGGTCGCGCTCACGCGCTGGACGTGGATGCCGGCGGGCCCGTTCGCGTCCGCGTTGGTCTGCGCCCACGCGACCGCGAACTCCCTGGCATCAGGGTTGTAGATCACGGGCGCGCCCGCTCCCGCGGCGCCGCCGTTCGCCGCCGCGGCCGTCGTGCTGACGGAGAGCTCCGCCCCGAGCACGGGCGCGCCGTTCTGGAGCTTCACCGTGCAGGCGTGGACGTTGTAGGTCGGGGTGCCGTCGGCCGCGTACCACGCGACGAGGAAGGTCTGCGCGTCCGGCGAGAAGGCGACGCGCGCGAACTCGCCGTAGTAGGAGCCCGGATTCTTCGGTTGCGAGATGACGAAGGGCTGGCCGACGATGTTGCCCGTGCCGTCCACGAACGTGCCGCCCATGATCGGGCCGTAGCCGGAGGCGACGAGGAAGACGTCGTCCAGCGCATCGTAGGCGAGGTCGGGCGCGTCCTGGAAGCAGCCCGCGGGCCCCGGGACGGCGAAGTTCGAGCCGACGAGGCGATTCGTTGTCGACGGCGGCGCCACCGCGCCGGGCGGCGGGACCGGTACGGGGAAGCCGAACATGGCCGACGCCATGAGCTCGTGGACGTACTTGAGCATCGGGTGGTCGCGCGTGCCGCCCGGGCGCGCGTAGCTGAACATGGTGAGCGCGATCACGCGCGTGTCGTTGATCGACTCGAGATACGCCGGGAACTGGAGCTGCTGGAGCGTGCTCACGTTCGTCCAGAGGCCGTTCCGGTCGTAGGCCATCATGACGATCCCGATGCTCTTCCCCGGCTGGACCGTCGCCTTGCGCGCATCGATGATCGATGTGAGTCGCCCCACGTTCGCGGGGTCGTCCTGGTTGAACGGCTGCGGGATGTAGGCCTCGATCTCGACCACGTCGGTGTTCGACGCCGTCTCGGGTCCGGGCGACTCGAGCGCCGTGATGAGCGGCTTCGCGAGCCCTCGCCCGGCCACGTTCGCGAGGAAGCGCCCCGTCGTCGCCTCGGCGGTCGCCCGGTCGGTCGTCGTGTCCTCGGCGTAGAGCTGGCAGTACTTGATGTCGCTCCAGTAGGGCGTCGCCGCGTCGAGCGTCTTGTCCCAGTCGGCCTCGGGGCCGGGCATGAGGAAGAGGGTCTTCTTCGCGGCGTGCGCTTCGGCGAGCGTCTTCGCGAGGAGCGCTTTCTTGTCGAGCGTCGGGTTCGCGTTCCCCCACGTCGCGGCCGAGTCGTAGGCCGTGGGCGACGCGAGCGCGAGGTTCGTGTAGGGATAGACCTCCGGCGAGAAGTCGCCGTACCGCCCGTCCTGGTAGTAGTAGCCGAAGTCGATCGGGTGGTTCGGCGCCGGCGGCACCGGGAGCGTTCCAGGAGGCGCGGTCTGTGAGGTCGAAGGTGCCGTCGTCGCTCCGGGCGAGCTCGACGAGCCGCTGCCGATCCCAGCCGTCGTGGACTTCGACGGGCCCGAACCGCCGCCGCCGGTGCAACCGACCACGAGAGCGACGAGCGCGACCGAAAGTCTCTTCACCGAGGCCTCCCCAGCCGCTCTCCGAGCTTCGAATCGGAGGCCATGCGCAAGTCGTTGGCGCTCGGGGGTCCGTCCGTCTCCCGGCGTGCGCTTTCTGCCCGCACGTCAACCGAGATTGGGGTGCGGTGGCGGCGGACGGAAGGCGGCGGTACCAGTAGGGAGCATGCGGGTCGGAGCCTACGAGGTCCTCCAGGAGCTCGGGCGGGGAGGCGCGGGAGTCGTCTACCGCGTGCGATCGCCCGACGGCTCGGACCTCGCCCTGAAGCTGCTCCTGAAGGACCGTCCCGAGGCTCGCGCGCGCTTCGAGCGTGAGAAGCGGATCCTCGGGGCGCTCGGCGAGCAAGAGGGCTTCGTGCCGCTCGTCGACGGAGGCGAGGCCGCGCAGGGGCCCTACATCGTCATGCCGTTCGTCGCGGGAGGGAACCTTCGCCAGCGGCTCGCTCGCGGGCCGCTCCCGCTCGAGGAGGCGATCGAGCTCGGCGTCCAGCTCGCCGCGGCGCTCGGGCGAGCCCACGGGGCGAGGATCCTCCACCGCGACCTCAAGCCCGAGAACGTGCTCTTCGCGAAGTCGGGCCGGCCGCTCGTGGCGGACCTCGGGATCGCGCGCCACTTCCGCGACGACGCCCCCGGGGCGAGCCAGAGCGTCGCGCTCACGCGGACGGGCGAGTTCCTCGGGACGGTCGGCTACGCGCCCCCCGAGCAGATGCGTTCGTCGCCCGACGCGGGGCCGCCGACCGACGTCTTCTCGCTCGGCGCGGTCCTCTACGAGTGCATCACGGGCCGACCGGCCTTCGTGGGAGCGACGATGCTCGAGCTCCTCGCGCGCGTCGAGGAAGGAGACGTGACGCCGGTCGCCGAGCTGCGGCCGGACGTGCCGGCCTGGCTCGCAGCGGCGATCGAGCGCGCTCTCGAGTCCGATCCGGCCGACCGCTTCGCGACCGCGGCCGAGCTCCGCGCGGCGCTCCTCGCCCGCGGTCGCGAGCCCGGAAGGAGCGTGCTCGTGCCGGTCGTGGTCCTCCTCGCGCTCGGTGTCACGGTGGCCGGAGGTCTCGTCCTCTCGACGCGATCGAGCGCTCCGTCGGCGCCTCCGCGGGCAGTGCCGCCTCCTCCGCCTCTGGCGCAGCGCGCGCCGGTGAAGAAGTCCGCCGACGACGCCGAGGTCGATCCGAAGCCCGGTTCGTGGTGGGCGGCGCGCGCGCGAGAGCGACAGGCCGCGGGCGACGAGGAGGGGACGCTCTCGGACCTGAGCCGTGCGATCGACCTCGAGCCCGACGTCGCGGACTACCGTGCAGTCCGCGCCAACATCCTCGCGAATCGCAAGCGCTACGCCGAGGCGATCGCCGACCTCGACCATGCCCTCGCGCTCGAGCCGCGGAGCGGCGTCTACGCCTATAACCGCGCCGTCACCCTCTACGACTCCGGGGACTGGGACGGCGCGGTCGCCGGGGCCGTGCGCGTCGCCGAGCTCTCCCCGGAGCTCGCGCCCCGGACGGCGTACATGTTCGGGAACCGGGGGATCAGGCGGCGCGATGCCGGCGACCTCGAGGGCGCCGTCCTCGACCTCGAGCGCTCGGCGAGGCTCGGCCCGGGCGACGTCCAGGCCTGGGCCAACCTCGCGCTCGCCTACCGCAAGAAGGGCGACCTCGACCTCGCGCTCGCGGCCTATGACCGCGCGCTCGCCCTCGAGCCGAAGCGGGCGTCTCTCTGGGAGAACCGCGCGATCGCGCGCTCGTTCAAGGGAGACACGGCCGGAGCTCTCTCCGACATCGAGCAGGCCTTCAAGCTCGATCCGACGAGCAGCGAGATCGTCGGTCTCCGCGGAATCTTCCGTTTCAAGGCGGGGGACTCGACGGGCGGGCGGGCCGACCTCGACCATGCGATCGACCTCGACCCGCGGAACGGCGACGCCCTCTCGAACCGGAGCTTCTTGCGGCTCGGCCAGGGCGATGTCCCCGGCGCTCTCGACGACGCGAAGCGCGCCGTCGCGGTCTCCCCGGGGAGCGCGACCGCGATCTGCAACCGGGGCGCTGCCTACCTCGAGCAGGGCGATCTCGACGCGGCGCGCTCGGACTACGAGCAGGCGCTGCGTCTCGACCCGAAGAGCGCCACGGCCTACTACGGACGCGCCAGCGTCCGCGAGAAGTCGAACGATCGACCGGGCGCGATCGCCGACTACGAGCGCTGCATCCAGCTCGCTCAGGGCTCCGACCGGGCGGAGAAGGCTCGCGAGGCGCTCGAGCGCCTGCGTTGATCAGTTGCCCGCGCGAGCGTCGAGCGTGCCGGTGATGCCAGGAGTCGGCGAGGACTTGGCCTTCGCGGGCTCGGGACCTGGCGCGGCGACGGACCGCGCCGCGGTCGGCGTCACGGGAGCGGGGACGCCGCGGAAGAGATCCCACTCGCGGGCCGTCACTCGCTTCTCGATCGAGGCGAGGTAGGCGATCGTCGCGACGTAGGCTCCCGCCTCCGCGGCCATGCGCTTCGTCTCGCCCGAGCGAGCCGGATGCGGGGCGGGCTTCACGGCCTCGGGGTAGCCCCCGTCGTCGTCCTTGCAGAACGCGTCGTGCGGATAGAGGTCGGCACGGCCCGCGCCGTCGGTCGGCGAACCGCCGAGGAGACCTCCTACCCAGGAACAGACGGAGAGGCGAGCGAGCCTGCGGCGATCGGGCTTCACGTTGCCGATGATCATGCTCTCGAAGGCGGACCGGGACGCTGCGTCCAGGTCCACCCAGTTCGAGTGCGCGTAGGCGTCCTGGATCGCGTGCAGCGCGTAGCCGAGGTGCGCCCGCGCGATGCCGATCCGATCGGTCTGGGCGGCCGTGACGCCGTGAAGAGCGCCCACGATCGCCGCGCGCCGAGCGCGGACCTCGGCCGCCGTGGCCTCGAACGCCGCGAACGAGGCGGAGGCGAGGCTCGCGCGGTCCGTGCTCACGCTGTCGCGCGTGCAGTGGTATCTCGGCACGGTGAACCCCGAGCTCATGTCGTCCGGCTGATCGACGTCGATCCACCGCGCGCCGCCGCTGCCCTGGCTGTAGGTCGAGGGCGCGAAGCCGGTGGCGGAGAGCGCCGCCACGGTGATCCGCGAGTGCACGTGATTCTGCAGGAAGGAGCTGAACCCGAGCCCCGTCGACTCGAGGAGCAGGAGCGCGAGCGGGAAGGCGATGAGGATCGGGCGGCGGTCGAATCTCAAGGGGGACCTCGTTCGTCGGTGGTCGGGAAGGTGAGCTCGGGGTGAGCGATCCTGAGCGCCGCGGCCATCTGCCGCTTCGCGGCGGAGTCGGTCTCCCGCGCCGTCGCGTCGAGCACGGCGCCGAGCGCCGTCTCGTCGGAGGAGAGGGGGGCGAGGCCCACGACGGCCGCGGCCCGGACGGCCGAGTCGCGATCCTCCGTCGCGCGCACCAGCGTCGCGACCGCGGGATCGTCGGGGCTCGCGACCGACGCGAGGTCCCGGACCGCCCGCGTCCTCACGGCCGGGTCGGTCTCCGTCCGGACGAGCTCGACGAGCGTGGGCTCGATCGAGTCCCGATCGGCGCGAGACACGAGGAAGTCGAGGAGCGCGCAGCGGAGCTCGGCTCCGTGAGCGCCCCGGGTCGCGGCCTGAAGCTTGACCGCGACGTCCCGCTCGAGGGGACCGTCGCCGCCTCCCGCGCACGCGAGGAGCGCCACGGCCTGGCGCTCGTCGCGGTCGATCGTCGCGACGACGCGCTCGAGGAGGACCC
>Ga0070738_10004023_pt1 | contig 18301 bp, 18 predicted proteins | sample Coa_R2_2_FD_66446 | JGI IMG/M metagenome (GOLD analysis project Ga0070738, IMG submission 66446) | Surface soil microbial communities from Centralia Pennsylvania, which are recovering from an underground coalmine fire - Coalmine... | ecosystem: Environmental > Terrestrial > Soil > Unclassified ...
GCTCATGCCGATAACCAATCCGCGCGGAAGCGTTTTCTCCGGGCGTGAAACTTCCCCGGCGGGCAGGACCGCCAGCTCAAAGCCGGCGTAGGCGAAGAAGATGAGAAGCACAGCGGGGCCAAACCCAGACCAGCCAAGTGGGGCAAACGGCGATAGATGATCGAGCGCCGGCGCCGGCCGGATCGCGACTGCCGCCAGACCCACCAGGATCAGGATGGCCAACGGCACCAGCTTGGCCAAGGTCAGGAGATCATTCAGCCGCCCGCTGGCCCGGACCCCGACGATGTTGACGCTCGTGACGATGGCTACGAGGCCAACCTGGCTGGCCAGGCGCCCGGCATCCGAAAGGTTGGGAATGAAGTAGGTCAGGTAATTGGCGAAGGCGCTGGGGAAGATGGGCAGGAAGACCGACTCCCCAAGCAGCAGGGCCCAGCCCGCCAGGAACCCGGCCAGGTGGCCGAAGGCATTGCGGACGTACGCGTAAGTGCCGCCTACCTCCGGGTCGATGAGCGAGCACTGCACGAAGGGCAGGACAATCAGCGCGGCAAGCAGACCGCCGCCGAGCCACGCCACGAGCTGCGCCGGTCCGAGAAAGCCGGCGGCCAGAGAGGCCACGATGTAGATGTCCGCGCCAATCGCGGCTCCGATGACCAGCAGCGTGAAGTCAAATGGTCCAAGCGAGCGTCGCAAGCCGGCCGGCGGCTGATCTCTGGCAACGATGGCCAAGTACTCATCCCGCCGCGGCATAAGTCATCCTCCTCAAACACTGAGGGGCCAGACCGGCAATCGATCTGACCCCTCTGGCGCGGCACCATCGCGTTTCACTAGCGCGCTAGGTTGCCCCTTGGTTCTTTTCTCACTGGCCGGGTTGTCATGCCTTGTGCAACTCCCGGCCGACCGTCAAGAATTGGGCTGTCCGCTAGCGAGTGAGCTGGGTTGACTCTTCCGAGTCTCCCTTGGTGCGCTCACTTCATCTTGGTTGCAGTCTAGGTCGCGGCCCGTAAACGCCGCGTGAACGCCTTCAAAACGTTCGGGAAACGGTGGGGCAGGGGAGGATGACATGGAGAAACGGCCGGTAGCGTAACGCTGCGGACGGTGCGGACGGTGCGGACGGTTGTAAACCCTCGCCAGACGGAAAACTGCTGCTGGTGCGCGTCGAGCGACTGACGGACCATAACGGTCCGCTGCTTATTGTCTAGTCGCGTGGTCTCCTGCCGTAACAGAACCGGCGCGTCAGAGCGTTCAGAGGCGGGTCAGCTGTCGCCTCAGGCGCTCTTGCTGCCGGCGCTGTTCCTCGGTCAGCTGGCTGCGCCACCACTGCCGGAGCGCCAGCTCGCGGACGGTGAGAAGCACGATGCGGTCCTCTTTGGGGATTTGGAGGTACGCTTGCTGGCCGCCGTTCTGACGCATCAGCTCTTCCAATCGGAAGTTGCGGGCGTACTGCTCGCCGGCGAGCTGGTAGAAGTGGGCGTTATCCATCCCCTCGCGGACCTCGGGCTCGCCATTCACGTGCGCATTCAGTAGTCCCAGCCAGCGGCCGACTTCGGGGGGCTGCCATGGTTCGGGGGCCACGACCGGACCCTGGTCGAGCGCGACGGGTATCTGCGCCTCCATTCGCCAGCCGGTCGCCAACGGCATGTCCCAGCTCGTCGGATAGTCTGGCTCCTGGACGGCCGGTCCCTGGACCTGGTCCCAGGCTGCAAGCCAATTCGCCGCGGCGTGAACCTTGTCCATTTTGCGTTTCGGAGCCGTAATCGTGGGGGCGGTCTCGCGGAATGCTTGCCGCAGCTCGGCGAACGGGAGCGGCCACCGCTCGTGGATGAGAATCGCGCGGCGACAGAGGGCACGGGTCTGTGTGCCGAGCCGCCGTATCTCGCGGAGACGCTCCAGCACGTCCGGATTCCACTTTGGGCGGGCGTTCGGACTATCGGTGTCCGGTTGCCCCTGTGGGAGCATGCCCCATCTCAGGAATTCCTGAAATTGCTCATGGACGAGAGCGGCTCCGTCCAGTTCCCGGACTTGCTGCCTCAGCCAGCCTTCCGTAACCCAATTCGCGTGAGCGGCCAGAAAAAATCCCCCAAATTGGCTATTCGGATGCCAGTCGCCCGAAATAGCCCGCTGAATTTCGCCACTTGTAAGCATAGTGGCATCTACTCTGACCGTCAAAATCAGCCCATTGGCATCTGTCACTTTCATACTTTAGATGTGAAAGCCGCAAATTCAGGCTACAGTCCGGGCATGGACGAATTGCTCTTGCCAGGCGAAGCCGCTCGACTCCTGGGTCTGACGCCCGCGGGCGTCAAAGCCATAGAAGCTCGCGGGCAGCTGCGAGGGTTTCGGACGAGCGGAGGCTATCGCCTCTACCAGCGCACGGACATCATGGCGCTCGCCGAACGCCGCGAACAGCAGCGTCGAGAGCGTGCGGGTGAGCAGGTGGGCGTGTGACGCCAGCCCCTTCCTATTCATATGCATCGGAGGTACGCGAGCTGGCGCAGTCGGCTATTGACCGTGACCCGAGCTTGTGTCCACGCCGCGATATCGATGACAGCCGGATTGCGCTCTTCCGGGAACTGCTCGCCGAATCCACGGACGCCCTGCCGCCGGTGCTCGTCGTGCCCTGTGAGGACCGCTACCTGCTCGCGGATGGGTGGCATCGGCTCGGGGCTTACGACGGTCTGACGGCTGATATGCCCCTCATGGCCCGCGTGGTTGACGTGGGCGACCGGGATCCGCGTGAGCTGACCTTCGAGCTGGCGCTGCGGGAGGCCGCCAAGTCGGCCCGCCCACTGAGCAACGACGAGCGGAAAGCGGCTGCTCTGCGCCTCGTGCAGGAACGCAGCGACCTCGCTCAGGGCGACATTGCCCAGCTTGTCGGCGTCAGTCAGGCCAGCACCAGCCGGTGGGTTGCCGCGCAGCAGCGTCAGGAATCATCGTCCAGCGTGCCTCCGGAGGAGGATGCCTGGGCCGTTGCGTTGCGCGGCTTGCGACTCCTTGCACGAGCCCTCGACCTGGACGATGAGATTCCGGGCGAAGTGCTGGCCGACTATCTGGCGCGAGCGTCCGACAAGCGAGCCGCACTGCGCGGCATCCACGCATGGGCCAGCGCGATGCTCCGGGCCGCTCAGCAAGCATTGGAGCCCGCCAGTGCGTGAGCTTCGTTCGTGGTGGAACGGGTTGACTGGCAGCCAACGGTTGCTCGTGGCCGGCGGCGCGATTGCTGTTCCGTGTGCCGCGGTCGCCGCTGTGGCGCTGCTCAACCGCCGAGGCGAAGTTTCGGCCATGCGCTCTGAGTTGGCCGGCCTCCTGGACGAGGCCGAGGAATTGGGGCGGAAGTTGAGGTAACCCGTGTGAGAAAGAGAAACGCCCCGATTCGCGGTCGGGGCGCTCAATTCGAAGCCCTGGACAGGCTCGACGTTGCCATAAGTCTAGCGCACGAGCGGGAAGCGTGCTAGCGGTATGGCCATCGTCCGCCTTCCCGGGCAGGCACGCAAGTACGTCAACACCGACACCGGAGAGGTTCTATCTCGCCGGCAGGCTGAACTCACCCCGAAAGCGCAAGCGCTCGGGTTCCCGTCGAGCAGCGCCATGCAGGCAGCGCGCCGGTATGAGAAAGAGCACCCGCCAGCAAAGGACTTCACCGAGCCAAAGTCCATGCTCATGCTGGTGCGCGACAGCAACGCACCTGGCGCGTACGAGGAACTCATGCTGACGCCAGTTTCCTTCCGCGACGCTTCGCTGCTCGCGTTCTATTGGGTTGCTCGCAGTCACTACCTGAACCCGGATACCACCCGACAAGGAAACCGGGAGCTGAACCGATTCGAGCACCTCACCATCAACACCAAAGAGCGCGGTCCGGTGCAGCTGCTCACGAATCGCGAAGTGCTTCGGGAGACCGCTGAAACCGGCGAGGTTGAGGACTTCCCCGACCTTTACGAGGCTCCACGTGGCTAAGTCGCGGCAGCAATGCTGCCTGTTCTGCGCCACGCCCGAGGAACTGGACGGTCATCACGTGGCGGGCCGCGCCATTGACGCGAAGCTGCTTGGACCCCTGTGTGTGGAGCATCACGGGGATGAGAGCGAAGGGCAGCGACTTCGCGGAGCGGACCTCGGCCACAAGCGCGAGCGAACCGTCCTCGACGCCGCTGCTGCCTTGCTCAGAGAAGTGGGGTACTTCCTCTGCTCCCTCGGCGAGCGGCTCTGCTGGTGGGGTGACAACCTCGACGCCCTGATTGCCGCACTGGACGCCAACTATCCGGAATGGCGCGACTTGCCTGAAGCGAAAGGGCCGCGGACATGACGGTCGGCAGGAAACGCCCGAACCAGGCCGACCAGCTGTGCGAGCTGGCCCTGCATGATGGACGGTTGGTCCACAAGCCTGACGGCATATACGTCATCTGGACGGACGGCGCTGGCGTCGAGCATCGGCAACCACTCCGGTCGAAACCGTTTCGGCTGTGGCTCGTCAGCTCGTTTCGTGGGCTGTTTGGGAAGGCACCGGACTATCACGCCATCAGCCCGGTGCTGGAGCAACTGGAAGCGCTGGGCATGGACCAGCCCCTCAGCGATGAGTCAGTCTCCGAGCCCGAGCCAACCGGGACAGAGGCACAGCGCGACGCTCTGCTTGCACTCGCGGCCGAGTCCAAGCCGAAGTACGCCCGCGACTGCGCGGGGCAGCCGGTCCTCATTCTTTCGGACGGCCGGACGCATAACCTGCAAACGGGCGGGAAGCCTTGGCTTCGACGCTTGTACGCTGCCGTGCACGGGCATCCGCCGACGCCTGCCGCGGTGAACCGTGCACTTGAAGCCATCATCGACGCCATTCCGGACTGCCCTCGGCCTGCGGGTCCATACAGCGCTATCGACCTGGAGCCCGCCAAGCTCGCCGAGGTTCTCATGTCCCTGGCTGGTGAGGCAGGCTACGACCTCTTCCGCGACCTGGCCGGGGTGCAGCACATCACCGTGCCTTCAGGAGCCGGCGGCTGGCTGACCTTTCAGGTCCGAAGTCCGGAGACCCGTGAGTACCTGGCGCAGCTTCTCGCAGAACAACGACTCATCCCGTCGAGTCTCACCGCCTTCGACCTGGCGGTCGAAACGCTGGCCGCCAGTACGCCAGTGGCGGACAGGCGCGAGGTGTTCCTACGTGTTGCCCCTGGTCCGGATGCTTCCGTCTTTATCGACCTCGCAGACCTTACGGGGCGAGCTGTGGAGGTTCGCTCTGATGGCTATCGGGTTGTCGAGCGTTCGCCTGTTGCCTTCCGCAGGGGAGCGGCCATGCGCTCGCTGCCCGAGCCGGTCTCTGACGGCAGTCTCGACGCCTTGCTGCCGCAGCTCTCCCAAGCTGAGCGGCAGCTTGTTCTCACGTGGGCGGTTCACTGCCTCTGGCCGTACGGAGCGCGGCCGCTGCTGGTCCTCTTCGGTGAGCCAGGAGCGGGTAAGACGACGGCGGCCTATCAACTCCGTTCGGTACTCGACCCGTCTCACGGGGGCATCGGCCGGCCAACCCGCGACGAGGAGTCCGCCTGGGTCATCGCTTCGCACAGCTGGATAGTGGTGCTCGACAATCTGTCGAACGTTCCGCGCGAACTGTCCGACACCCTGGCTGCTCTCGCGACGGGAGGGGCCTACCTGGGGCGAGCCCGGTACACCGATTCGGGTCTGTCGCTCGTCACCGCCAAGCGGCCTGTCATCCTCACCGGGCTGGACGAGCTGGCGCGAGCGGGAGACCTCGCCAGCCGCAGTGTGTTCGTTCGGCTCCCCGTCCTGTCCGAGCAGCGGTCAGAGGATGCCGTCTGGCGACAGATTGACGAGACTGCTCCGGCGCTCTTCGGTGCGCTGCTGGACGTGCTCTCCGGAGTCCTCCGCGAGCGGCCCAACGTCGAAGACAGCTCCATCGGGCGGATGGGCGAGTACGGCTGTGTCGGACAAGCCGTCGAGCGAGTACTCGGCTGGGAGCCGGGAAGCTTCGCCGCCGCCTATCGAGAGAATCAGGCCAGCGGTGCTCAGGCGGCTCTCGAAGCGGACCCCATGGCACCGGCGCTGTGGCGGTTCGTGCAGGACCAAGCCGGCGAGTGGACCGGGACTGCTCGCGAGCTGCTCGCCGAGCTGCGCCGTTGCGCCACTGATGAAGAGCGCCAGCACCGTCGGTTCCCGTCCGACCCAGCGAGGCTCGGGACGGCGCTCAGCCAGCTGACGCCAGCGCTTCGAAGTGTCGGGCTGAACGTCCAGCCCGACCGCGTCGGTCGCAAGCGGGAGCGAGTCATCACGCTCAAGCTAACCCAGCGTGCCGAGGTTCCGGCCGCCGTGGAGCAGACCGCCTTTGGCACGTCTCTCGACCCCGACGGAGGGGCGGCCCCGACCTCCGAAGCCTTGCGAGACTGCGGACGATGCGGCCGTGCGATACCGGCCGGTCACGACCGCTGCTGGGCGGGATTCAATCCATGCGCTCTTGGACTGGTGCCGGCATGACGGCTCCAGCGCTTCATCAGACTTCGTGGCGGCCGGCGACCAGCGCACCCGTGCTTCGCGACTACCAGCAGCTGGCCGTTGACCACGTCAACAGGGAACTGCGGCGCGGCCATCGTCGGTTGTACTTCTCCCTGCCGACAGGCTGCGGAAAGACGGCCGTCCTCGGCGAACTGGCCCGCCATCTGGCGAGCACGGGCAGAGTGCTGCTCCTGGTCCATCGCACCGAGCTGGTGGCGCAGCTGCGCGAAGCGCTGGACCGTGCCGGACTCTGGCCCGGCGTAGTGATGGCGGGTCAGGATGACACCGGCTCGCGCGTCCTGGTGGCCACGGTGCAAACGCTCGGACCAAAGCGGCTCGCGGTGCTGCTCAGCCAGCGGGAGACGTTTGCCGGCATCCTTATCGATGAGGCGCATCACCTCCCAGCCGCGAGCTACGTCCGGGTCATCGACCAGGTCGCCCAGCACTCTCCGGACGTTGCCGTCGTCGGCTGCACAGCGACGCCTTTCCGGTCGGATGGCGGGAGCATGCAATCGGTCCTTCCGGTCTGCGCGTTCGTCCGTTCGATTGCAGATATGCAGGCCGCCGGTTGGCTCGCGCCCCTGACGTGGCGACGGCTGCCGGTCGCTATCGACCTTCGGCACATTGCCACAACGTCAGCCTCCGGCGAGCGCGATTACCGGCCCGAACAACTCGCGGCGGCGCTGAACTGCGAGCCCATCACCGCGGCCATCGTTGGCGGCACGCTGCCCCTCGTGGGGCAGCGGCCAACGGTCGTCTTCGCCGCCGACGTGGCCCACGCACAAGCGCTCGCCGCTGCGTACGCTGCCATCGGCGTGCCCGCCGCGGCCGTGTGGGGCGACATGCCTCCCGAGCAGCGGGCGAGGACGCTTGCGGCCTGGCGCGGTGGGGCGGTGCAGCTTGTCGCCAACTGCGCGCTGCTGACGGAAGGTTTCGACTTTCCAGAGCTGGCCGCAGTTGTCATGGCTCGACCGACGCAGAGCGCCGTGCTGTACACCCAAGCACTCGGCCGCGGTACGCGCCTCGCCGCCGGCAAAGACGACTGCCTTGTGGTGGACGTGACGGGCAATGCCAACCTCGCCGACACCCGTCAGATTGTGCTCGCGAGCATCGCCGACGGGCTGATTGCTGAAGGGACGGACCCGGCCGTACCCCAACCGCGCAAGCCATCCGGTTACAGGATTCTCGACCCGCTTGGAAAATCACCCTTCGCTTGGGCGGAATTGCCGACGGGCGAGTACGCCGTCAGCCTGACGCGGCTCGAAACCGCGGTCCTGTTGCGCGAGCCATCGGGCTCGGGTCTGTATCTGCCGGTAGTCCACAGCAGGAGCAAGCTTCGCCCGCTCGTGCAGCCCGTGACGGCTGACCCGGTTCCCTTGCGAGAGGCCGTGCAGCACGTCCATGCGGCGCTGACCAAGGCAGGACAGAAACCGCCGTTCGCAGCGAAGTCGGCCAGCTGGCGAGACGGCCCCGCCAGCGCTGCGGCTTTCACATTTCTCGGAACACTTGATGCCACGCTGGCGCGCCAGGCCATCGCCGAGCGCTGGACGGCAGGCCGTGTGTCCGAAGCCATCGACGCTGCCAAGACGGTCCGAGTGCTGCCGCTGCTGCGGGAGCACTGCTTTCCGCTGAGCCATCGGGAGCGGTGCTCATGAGCCCCCGGACACGTGGACCGCCAGTCGGTCCCGGTTCCAATTCGCGCCCTTCGTGGCGGCGCAAGCCGGCGCATCCGGTTTTTCAGCGCAAACGCGCAGAAGGAGCCAACCACTATGAGCGTCAAGACACAGAGTCTTGAAGAAGTAATCACCGCGGCTCGTGAGGCCATCCTCGCGGCCACCACGACAACCGACCTCTGGAAGGCCGGCCAGGAAATCGCCGAGCATGACTTGCCCGGCGACGTGCTGGAAGAGTTGCGGTCACTGTATCTGGAGCATCGGAAGACGCTTCAGACGACTGTGAAAGCCGAGACGCTGAGCGGCAAGGTGCTGGTGTTGAACCGGCCCAAGTACGTGGAGACGGCCATCGGCCCCAGCTTCTTCCTGACCGGCACGGTCGAGGAGACCGAGAAGCCGTTCGAGTGCTGGGCACCGGGCAGCGCGTCCGGTCCGGTTCACCGCTTCTTCGAGAAGCGGCCTCCGACGAGCTATCCCGTCAGGGTCATCATGACCAAGGGTCCGCACCCGAAAGAGCAGGCGAAAACGATGTGGACCATCGAAGTCCTGCCCCCGCAAAACGACAGCAACGCGAGTTGCCCTTTCTAGGGAGCTGACCGTCCGGGCCGGAAGGGGGATTGCTTGACCGGCGCTCCCCTTCCGCCCGGAGGCTCGCCCCTCACGAGGCAGCTCGGATGATACGCAGCATAGGAGTTCATCCGAAATGGGAACCGTACTCAACCTCATCGGCACGTTCGACTCGCTTGGCGGGCAGTGCCTTACCTGGGTCGAGAAAGTCATGGGATTTGGGCCGCCCCATTGGGGCAACCAGGACCCCACGGCCGCGAACGCCTTCGGCATCTACCAATCGCAGGGGGCACAGACGTTCGTACCGCAGCCCGGCGACCTGGTGTTCTACGGCGACTCCGTGAGCAACGGCTTTGCCGGGCATGTCGGCATCGTCACGCAGCCGGGATGGATGGAGAGCATCCACAGCAACGGCAAGATAGCCCAAGATCCTATCCCGCAGCAGGTTGGCGGTTCGTCGCCTTTCGGACCCTTGCTCGGCTACATCAGCGCCAGCCGGCTCGGCATCACGGTACCGAGCGACATTGCCGCACTCGGCAAGGTCGGTGTCACGCCGCAGCCCCCGACTACCAGCGGTGGGATTACAAACCCACCCGGCATCGTGGGACCGGTCGGCTCGGGAATCGGCACCATCGCGGGCCAGGTGGGCAGCACAGTAGGAAGCGCGGCGCAATCTGCCGTCCAGACCATCGCTCAACCCGTGCAGGGCATCAACGCCATCGGCATGTTCTTCGGTGGGATGTGGGACTTCATGACCAAGCGCCAAAACTGGTGGAAGCTGCTTTTCCTGCTCATCGCAGCCGTCCTCATCATCGTCGGCTTGAAGGCGTACTTTGAGGGCGCTCAGGGGTTTCAGCCTAGTCAGACCACGTTCGTTCCCGCAGGCGGGAAGGGCGGCAGTGTTGGGGCAGCTGAGGGCGGCGAGATGGAAGCCGCGGCGGCTGCAGCGTGACTCGGCCCTACCCGGCTGCCAGCGTGAAGGTATCCGGTTATCACGTTGTAGCCCGCATACGTGCGGGGCGGCTGGAACTGGAAGGCGGCACCGGTCAACACCGGCTGCACAGCGACACCTCCGGTCTGAAGGAGCTTGCGCTCGTGGGACGGCAAGGCTACATCAGTCGTGAGGCTCTTCGCTGGCTGGAGAAAGCCGGAGCGAGCGTTCAAGTTCACGACCGGGACGGCAACCTCCTTCAGTCGCATGGGAGCCAGGCAAGATGAGCGGCAGGTACACGTACCATCGTGGCTCCGTCGCTTACGCGTACGGCGCGCCCGAGGCGACGAAACGATGGGAGCAAGCCTGCCGCCAGCGTTGGCGGGCGCTCGCATTGGTCATCAAGGCCAAGCTCGAAGCGGTGGGGAGCGGGATCTCCGTCTTTGAGGAAGAGTTCCTCGCCAACATTGTCATGCCCGATGGCTCGACGTTCGGCGCGTACGCGCTGCCGCAGATTGAGCACATCTACGAAACCCGAGAGCTGCCCGCGCTGCTGCCCTGGCTCGACCAGGATGGCCCGAAACTTCTCGGGGGTGCTGCAAGGTGACTGCCGCCACGACCGTTCCCGTCGCCGTCCGTGCCTTCACGGAAGTCGCCGGCATTCGCCGGAGTCAACGCGAGCCGACGTTGAGGGCCGTGCTGGTTGAGTTAATGGAGCAATCCGAAAACGAGCTTCGGATGCTACAGGCGTGGCTGCGTGATGACACCCCAGTGGACGAGCTGCGGCTTTATCTTGCGGCCGTTCCGTCGTTGGGGTCCGTGCAGCGCTGGCTCAGCCGTGTGCGGAACACGTCACCTTCTCCGTGCCATGCGCTGCGGGAGTCCCTGTCCAGACTCCTAACCCCCCAGCAAGCAAGCCATCGGCCAAGAGTCAACCGGTGGGGTTCGCTGGTCCTGGTGCTCGACACCGAGACCACCCTGGACGAAACGCAGCGGCTGCTCTATGGCTGTTGGCGGCTCTGCAAATGGCGACTCGACGGGGCGCTGGCGTGCATCGGCGAGGGACTCTTCTACGCGGACGACCTTCCCGAGAGCGACCCTGCGGGGTACGAGACGTTGACAAGCTACGCACGCAATCATTCAGCCGACACCGCGCCTCCGTGGCCGCGTCAGCTGAAGCTGATGTCGGCTCGGCGGTTCGTCAAGACGGTCCTCTTGCGATATGGCTGGAAGCCGGCCAGGAAAGCGCTGGTGGCCGGCTTTAACGTGCCGTTCGACCTCTCGCGCCTCGGCCTGAGCGTCGGCAACGCGCGAGGGAAGTCGTCAGGCGGCTTCTCGTTTGTTCTGTCCACCTACCCCGACCCCGAGACCGGCAGCGAAAAGGAAAGCCCCTACGCTCCGCGGCTGCAAGTTGTGACAGAGAGCAGCAAACGGCATCGAATCCGGTTCACCGGCGGGGAGCAGGGAAGAAACGATAACGCTCGCCGGTTCGGCGCATTTCCTGGTGGCCGGTTCATCGACTGCCGGACGCTCGCCTACGCCCTCACCAATGCCAGCCACAGCCTGAAGTCGGCGACAGACGATGGCGGCCCATTCCCAACAGAGCACAAGAAGAGCAGTGTCGAGCTTGGTGCGATTTCGCCCGAGTCCATCGACTACTGCCGCAACGATGTGCTGGTCACGGCTGAACTGCTCGCCGAGCTGCGTACCAAGCTGGACCGCCACTGCGAGGCGCTCACCGGCGGCAAGGGGGTGGAACTGCTTCCCGAGCATGCCGCCAGTCCCGCGGCTCTCGTGAAGCGCCACCAGGCCGCGATGGGGTTGCGCCCATTCCTCGAGCGCCAGCCGGACGTTGACCGCACGTTACTCGCCGCAAGCATGGAAGCGTTCTACGGTGGTCGCCTGGAAACTCGCATCACAAGAACGGCGCTGCCTGTGGTCTACACTGACGGGTTGTCCGCCTACTGCACGGCCGCCGTGCTGATGCAGCTGTGGGGTTTCCAGACTGCCGAGCGAATCGAGGCCCGCCCAGCCCTTGCCTGGACGCGCACCTTCCTTCAGGGCCTCACCGTCGAGCAGCTGCTCGACCCGATAGTCTGGCCCGAGTTGGCTGTGCTGGTCCTGGTCGAGCCGGATGGAGACGTGCTGCCGGTTCGGGCTCGGTTCGATGGGGCACGCTCCTGGACCGCCACCGTCGCGCCATACGCCTCCAAGGAGCCGGAATGGCGTTGGCTCCCGGACGTTGCGGCGGCGAAGCTCCTCAGTCCAACATCGACACCGCCGCGTATCCGACGGGCGCTCCGACTGGTGCCCATTGGGCAGCAATCAGACCTGTCGCCGATACAGCTGTTCGGCCGCCGCATCTGTGACCCGCGCACAGAAGACCTCTACCGCGTCATGGTCGAAGAGCGAGCACGCGTGAAGATAGATAGCTCGCAGCCAGAGCACGAGCGCCGCCGGCTCGCGGACTGCGTCAAGGCCATGGGCCAGGCTGCCGCGTACGGCATCGGGGTGGAGTTTCAACGCGACGAGCTTCCGGCCGGTGAGCAGTACGACCTCGCCATCGCCGGCCGCGAAAAGCCGTTCACAACGAACAAGCCAGAGAAAGCCGGACCATGGTTCGCCCCCTGGTCATCGTCCGTACCCGCAGCGTGCCGGTTGCTGGTTGCCATGCTCCAGCGAATGGTCGAGGACGCGGGTGGCGCGTTTGTGTTCGCCAGCGTCGACGCCATGGCCATCGTCGCAACCGAGGCCGGCGGTCTGCTGCCCTGCCCGGGCGGTTCGGAGCGCATCGTGCAACCCGGTAAACGCAAACCGGTGGACGCGGTCCGGGCGCTGACCTGGCATCAGGTCGATGCCATTCGCGAGCGCTTCCGGTCGCTGTTGCCGTACGACTCCGAGCTGCTGCCGGACCTCTGGCGTATCGAGGGCGAGAATTACTGGGCCAGCGGCGAGCGTTGTCAACTGTGGGCGTACGCGCTGCGGGGCAACCATTACGCGCTCTTCAACCGGAGCGACCAGGACCAGCACGTCGAGCTGCGCGCCGTCATTGATGGCGACGACGAACAGGGCGAGACCGACGCCGAGACAGATCTCCGCAAGGCGTCGGAGCACGGCCTTGCGCATGTACTGAACCAGCAGCGCACCGAGGAATGGTGGCGCTGGCGCATCGCGACGGAGCTGGGACTACCGGCGAACGCGCCGGGTTGGCTATCTCATCCGGCCGTGAAGATGTTGACCATCAGCCGCCCCGCGGACCTTCGGGTATTCGCGCAGTTCAATGAGGGGAAGAGCTACGCGGAGCAGGTAAAGCCGTTCAACTTCATGCTGGAGCTTGGCTGCCAACCTGACGGCCAGCCGTTGAACAGCGCTGCCCATGTTCGCCTTATCGCTCCTTTCGAGCAGGATGCTTCGAAGCTCGCGGACTGGAAAGGCATCGACCCGCGGACTGGCAACAGCCATCCGCTCACGACCGCCAGATTGACCGACGATGCATTGCAGGGCCGCTTGCTGTATGGTCGGAATGCCGAATTGGCGTACGTGGCGACGATTCGGAATGTCCTGGACCGTTACGAACAGGGATGCGACCCGAAGATGATGACACCCGACGGGCGAGCGCTTCGCGACTTCTGGCCCGAGCCGTATCGCGGAGTGGTGACGCCGCGGCCGTTAGTCGCTGATGGGACGCGCTGGCTGGTGGGTAAGGAAACGCATCATCTTGTCGCGACAGCTCCCGGAGTCATCGGCGACCTGGACGACTTGCAGAACGTGTACGCGCCCGACCTCGAATGGCTGGAGCGAGAAACCTGGGAGCAACTCGTCTTGCCCGTGCTGCGCGAGCTGCGGCAGCCCGGCATGCTCGCCAAGGCCGCCAGCGTGCATCCGCGCCGGATTCGCGCCATCTTGAACACGGGCGAGTACCCACGAACGGCGGCGCGAGCAGTACTCCACCGTCTTGCGGTCAAGTACGCTCGCCAGCAGCTCGCAATCTGGAAGGCCGACCTTGCGTCAAGCGAAGCCGAGGTGCTCCGGCAATACCTCGACCACCCGGAGCGCCAACGACGTTGCCCCGTGGACAGCCAGCCGATTACCGGGCGCGCGGAGTACTGTTCCCCTGCGTGCAAGCAGCGCGCCTATCGCGAGCGCCAGCGAAGTCAGCCCGAGTCTGTCACTCAGGCAGCATAAGGAGATACGACAAATGACAACGGACCTGAACGACCTCTATAAGCGAGCGCTGACCGCGTACGCCGACTCGGGCGGAACCGAAGTCCTGTCGGACAAGTTCAGCGGGATTGGCTGGCGGGGAAAAGCCTCGTACGTTGTGCTCCGCAATAAGCGGAAAGAGCTGTTGCGCGTGTACCGATTCGCGCCGGATGGCACCATGCGGCGCATCGCCCGACCCCCGGCCGACTTCATTTAGTCCGGTTTACGAAAGCGGCGCTTTCCGAGGCTACCGAACGCCGATTAGAAAATCTGTTTCCTGCGAGATATTCTTCAGCCACCCTCTCGCACACCAAGGCTTGGATTTAGAACGATGAACTGCCCTGTCTGCCAACAAGTCGTCGGCGAGTACTGCACTCTCAGTGGTCAGACCATTATTTGCAGCGATTGTGCGGGCCGCTGCGGCCTACCAATCGTCACGACACGTGAAGCGCTCCAACGGAGAGAGCAGTCATTTCTGCCTGACCTGCTGAAGACGATTGCGGTGGTTGGCGGTGCCTTGCTGGCAGCGAAGGCTCTCGATAACCATATCGACCCACCGACGACGTTCAATTACGAGTTGGTTCATCAGCGGAAGATGGTCTACACGGGGGTCACCGTTGACCCTGTTGCGCGGTATCAGCAGCACCTTGCCAGTGGCAAGCTTTTTACGCAGATGAGAGTGCTCGGGCAAGCTCGGAAAAGAACCGATGCATTGCGCATGGAGGCCGAGAGGCTTCGCACCTATCGGCGCAACCATCGCGGTCAAAACCCCAAGTACAACCTCACGCTACACGGATAGCCCACCCGGCTTTACCTCTGAAAGGAAGCCCCGAACCAGCTCAATGCGCTGAGGGGTGACGTTAGGACTTTCCCATCAGCTCGGCCGGTTCTTTCCCGAGCGCATCGGCGAGCTTTCGAATCGTAGGCAACCGAAGGCTGCTGCCAAGCTCCGCGTTCGCAATGGTGGCTTTCGCCACCTTGGCCGTATCAGCGAGCTGCTGTTGTGTCAATGCAGCGCGCTGTCGAAGCTCTCTGAGATGTGGGACGGGCAATGCATCGGCCATCTAGTCCCACATTCTATCCAACTTGGTCCTTGATATAACTCTGTACTAGAATAGTGCTAATCCGAGGCTAGCCAGGCGGGTGTTGAGACCACCCGCCTGGCAATTCGAGAGCCCCGGCGGAAAGGACGGACCTTCCGCATGTCAAACGGTAGCGAATCCCGACCACAGGGCGAGGAGTACCTATCCCCGAGCAGAGCCGCGGCTGGCGGCATGGCTGAAGCACTCGACTCCCACGCGGCCTGGCTGCGCAAGGACCCCGAAGGAACGCGCGCCAAGCTCACCCATGCGCAGCTGCGCCGGGCCGATTTCAGGGGCGCGGACCTCAGCGGCATCACCCTAGACAAGGCGTATCTCTGTCACAGCAGGTTGAGCGAGACCATCCTCCGGGGGGCGAACTTCCGCCGGGCTCGCCTTGCATATGCCACTCTGGCGGGCGCTGACTTCAGTCACGCGAACTTCGCCCGGGCGCAGATGTACGGCTGCGATGCCAGCGAGGCTCGCGGGGAGTACGCCAAGCTGCGGGCGGCAAGGCTGGCCGGGGCGAACCTTCAGCGCATCGAACTGGAGGAGGCGGACTGCACGGATGCCAACCTCGAAGGAGCCGACCTCGAAAGAGCGTTCCTCAGCGGAGCCAAGTTCCGCGCCGCCATCCTCGACCGCGCCAATCTGGCTCACGCTGTCTGCGCAGGAACGGACTTCCGCGAGGCTCACATGACGAACGTCAACCTGAGCGGTGCGGACCTCGCCGACAGCAACATCTTTCACCATGCCTGGCTGCGTGGCGCGGTCCTGACCCACGACACCATCATCGACACCGGCGAGACCTGGGGCGAGTATCTGGCTGAGACGCTTCCGCAGCTCATTGCCGCCTGTGGTGGACTCGAAGTGTTGGTCGAGCTGAGCCATCGCGACTGGGACGATGCGGGCCACCCGATACCCGTTCTCGGTCGAACTGACCCGCCGCGCATGCTCATGCCGCGAGTGTTTCAATTCAGGGCGCTTCATCACTCTGGCCTCATTCCGACGATGCGCAGCGAGTAGGGTCTAACGTCCCAAATCGCCCTGACCGCCAGACAATGACCTCGACAAGATGCCGCCGCCCGGACCGCAGTTGCAGCTGCGCCGGGCGGCTTGCGTCACCGAATGAAAGGACCATCCGATGAGCTACGCGAAAGCCTACCAAGCCTCAATCCCCTCCGAGACGGCTGACCGACCGCGGCTGTCTCTGGTTCAGCCGCCCAGCTCGCCGACCACCATCACCCAGCTCACTCCTTCGCGCTCCGGCGTGCTTGTGCTCGACGGTTTCGGCCTCACGATGCGGGTCGAGCGGCATCACCTGGTGCTCAGCGGCGGTATCTGCGAGGACGCAACCGAAGCCCGCCTCTCCAAGGTGGACGGCCGCGACCTGCGCCTGGTGCTCTCCGGTCACGTCAACTACATGACCGGGGAAGCACTAGAGTGGCTGCGCCGGGTTGATGCGGTGCTCCTGGTGCTGGACCGTCAGGGGAAGCTCCTGTTCACGTCGGCCGAACCAAACGCGACCCAACCGCAGCTGCGCCGCGCTCAGGCGCTCGCACCTCTCACCGGTGCAGGGTTGGACCTGACGCGCATGCTGCTCGGCAGAAAGCTGCGCGGGCAGGCCCAAACGCTGCGCCAGCAGAAGTGGCCCGACCACATGGCGGCCGCGATGGAGTCGGCCGCTTGCGGCATTGAAAGCGCCGCTGAGGGACTCGGCCGCACCAGCGACATTCCTCAGCTCCGCAACATCGAGGCTCGCGCCGCGGCGATGTATTGGGACCTGATGGAGCACGTTCCCGTCGAGTGGGCACGAAAGGACCGACCGAGACTTCGCGACCACTGGCGTGCTCTTGGCACACGCCACAGCCCGCTGACCAGAAGCCCTCAGCGCGCCGTCACGCCAGGACATGCGCTGCTGAACTACGCCTATGCTCTCTTGGAAGCTGAGACGGTAATCGAATGCCAGGCCGCCGGCCTGGACACCTCGCTCGACGTTGGACCGCTCCACGTCGATAACCCATATCGAGCCAACCTGGCGAGCACCGTCATGGAGAGCGCCCGGCCGTTGGTCGATGCGATGCTCGCAGACTTCCTTCGGAAGCGGACATTCAGCGTCTCCGAATTCCGCGAGGATGGCGAGGGGCAGGTACGCATCAAGCCGCCGCTCACTCGTGAGCTGGCGAACCTCCTACCCGACCTCCGCACAGCTGTCCGCCCGATGGTTCAGGCTGTCGTTGACTTCCTGCTGGAGTGCTCCGACTACGAGACGATTACGAAGCTAATCAAGCCGCAGCCGGCTGTCACTCGACCAACCACCAGGACCAGAGCCGTTGTCGCGCCGGCCCCTGGCGTCGCTGCTGCCGCGGCCATCCAGCCAATCGCACTCACTCAGCGGCACTGCGCCCATTGCGAGCGGCTCACGACAGACACCTACTGCTCTGAGGAATGCGCTCAGGCCGCCGCGACGCTGACGCAGCTCGGCGAGCTGCTTGACGACGAGTCCAAACGCACCCCGGAGGCGTGGGGGCTACTGTGGCCCTGCATTCGCCGGCTGCCGCTATCCCGCATGTGCAAGGCGACCGGCCTCAGTAAGCCATGGGCATCTGTCACGCGAGCGGGGAAGCAGGTGCCGCAATCTTGGACCTGGCCGAAGCTCTGCCGCGCATAGGGGCGACTGCGCTTCGTGCTGGTACCGATGGGTGGGTTCGATTCCTTCGTCGGAGACTCCGCTGTACGATGCGGGTGCCGTAGAACCGTCTGGTCCGCCAGGCTTTCACGCTGGAAGGCATGGAGCGCCAGGCGGGGAAACGAGCCCGTCAACCAGGAGAACGTATCGCCCATCGTCGCCAGACCCACAAGCGCCACAATGCTCGCCGCCACTCGCGCTGGCTGAGCACCCTCCGGTTCCTCGCACCGATAGTTCTGCCGCCGCTCCTGAACTACGCGCTGAGCCACCTTCGAATCTAAGCCCGCTTGACAAGCGCCTATTTGCTTGCCAGTCTTTGACTTCCTATGGATGCCCGACAGCTCGCCGACCTCAGTACCCTCGGTGGACAGCTCCTCGAAGCTTTCGGCCGCAACGACTCCGAGAAGAATCTCGGTCGTGAGCTGCGCCTCTTCTCGCAGGATGCTCGTCGGGTTGTCGCCAAGCCTCGTCGCACGCCACTGACCAAGACGAGGCTAACGGCCGCTCGACGCGCTGGCAAGCGACTGTCCAGATGGTCTGCCTCGCACTGAGGTAGCGACAGCTCACCCGCCTCTGACCCTCTGACGTTACGGCAGGAGACCACGCGACTAGACAATAAGCAGCGGACCGTTATGGTCCGTCAGTCGCTCGACGCGCACCAGCAGCAGTTTTCCGT